>ENA-OPCY01000177-OPCY01000177.1-human-gut-metagenome-genome-assembly--contig:-NODE-177-length-51239-cov-2.782686_pt1 | contig 51239 bp, 59 predicted proteins | sample MGYA00241568_ERZ501487 | MGnify/ENA primary metagenome ERZ501487 (study PRJEB25962, sample SAMEA2042574) | human gut metagenome | biome: human gut; feature: human-associated habitat; material: faeces... | reverse complement strand
GCAAATGATATATTATTACCTAACATAAAATATCCTTCTTCCTATTATGAGCTTATAATTCATATCCTATAAAAATATTACCACAAAATAGGTATTTTGCCAATACTAAATTATTGATAAAATACTACTTTAATTCTAACATTTTATTTAAGAAATTCTTACTTTTAAGATATAAACCAGTATAGGTATCATAATACCTAGTAAGAAACATATTTATATCAAGTTTTACTTCATTACTTATATTAAGGGAAGTAATACTTGATATATCAACATATAAATATTTTCTTATCATTGTAATAGTTTTAGGGTTAACAATATATTCATTATGATAACAATTCTTACAAATATAACCACTATCTTCAACACTTAAAGTTAAGATACTTTGTTTAGTACCACATATACTACAACTATCTAGATTAAGAGATACTCCTAAATACTTTAAGTATTTTAGTTCTATAATATTAGTTAGTACTAAGGGGTCAAGATTAGCATTCATTTTTAATAAACCCGGTACTAAGATATGATAGATAGATAATTCATTATTATTTTTTAATACTTGATAAGTTAAATCACAAAGATAAGTTAGATAGCCAATTAAGATAATATCACTTTTAAGAGTTGTTAAGTTATCTAAGATATCAATAGAGACAATAGTAGATAGTTTATTTTCTTTATAGATAATGTTAAATTTAGCATAGCTAAATTTAACAGCTTTATTACGCATAGTGCTTCTAATGTTTAGGGCATTTTTAGCAATGGCGCCAATTAAGCCATGTTCTAAAGTCAAAATTTGGAGAATCTTTGATGATTCTCCAAACACTGTTTCATGTAATACTATACCGTTTACTTCTTCATTCATATAATCACTTACATTTCTTTTTATATTCTAAGTAATCTTCAATTTTACCACTTTGTTTAAATTTATTCCAAGCTTCTAATTTATTCATATAATCATTCCTCTCATTATTATTATGAGAAGAATGATTATATTTTATTCAAAATCCATGAAACCAAGATTCTTTAAGTATGATTCTTTATCTCGCCAGTCTTTAATACATTTAACATAGAGTTCTAAGAATACTTTTTTACCTAAAAGAGATTCCATATCTTTACGAGATTCCATACCTACTTTTTTAAGGAGTTCCCCATTTTTACCAATTATTATCTTTTTTAGAGATTCTCTATCAACAATAATTTCAACTACAACATTAATTATTTTACTAGTTTCATTATATTCAGTTGTAACACAAGTTAAGGAATGAGGTATTTCTTCTTCTAAATGGTTAAATAGTTTTTCTCTAACATATTCGCTTATCATAAAGTACTTAGAGTTAGATGTTATAGTATCGTCATTAAAATACTTAATACTATCAGTTAAATAATTTTTAATAACATTAACTAAAGTATTAACATTTTCTTTAGTTTTAGCACTTATAGGCACTATCTCACTAAATGAGTATAGATCTTTATATTCAACAATCCTTTTTAAAATATCATCTTTACTCATAGTATCTATTTTATTTAGTACTAAGATAGTAGGAATATCTTCGCTTAAAGTACTTATAATGTACTTATCCCCTCTTCCTAACCCACTTTTAGCATCTACAACTAATATTATTGCATCAACATCTTTAGTTACAGAGTTAGCTTGTTTATTTAAGACTTTACCTAGTTTATTCATAGGTTTAGCTATACCAGGAGTATCAACAAATATAATTTGAGTATCAGGATCATTATAAACTCCTTGAATAATATTTCTCGTAGTTCCAGCTTTATCACTAGTAATAGCAATATGGGAATTAACGATTGCATTAATTAATGTTGATTTGCCGACATTAGGTCGACCAATTATACTTACAAAACCGCTCTTCATAATACCTCTTATCTATTGATATTTAAATCACTTAAAATTTTTCTTTGTAGGCCAAACATTACTTCTTCTTCTTCTTTTGTTTGATGGTCATACCCTAGTAAATGAAGTAAGCCATGGACAGTCAAAAAAGATAGTTCTCTAGTTTCACTATGACCGTATTCAATAGCTTGTTCTTTCATTCTATCAATACAAATATAGATATCTCCTAGAACTCTTACGTCAGTTAAAGATACATCATGAGCATCTTCTAAGGCAAATGATATTACATCAGTTACTCTATCTACACCACGATATTGTTTATTTAACTCATGAATTTCTTCAGGGGTTACAAAAATAATAGTAAAGATAGATTCTTTGGCGTCCATTACTTCTAAGGTATGATTAATTACCTCGTTTAAATAATCATAATTTTGATATAAATCATTATCAATAATACTATAGTTTTCCATTAAATCACCATATTCCTACTACTTTGAGCATATATGCCACAAAACCAATGAATATTATGCCACAAATTAAATCATAAATAAAGTCTCTTTGTAAAAATCTTGGTAAATGATTATAGATGGCGTCTAATCCGACGTAAAGGAAGTAACCTACGATACCTCCAACCATATTTAACATGATATCATCAATATCAAAACTACGGCCAATATTCAATTGCACAAGTTCAACTGTAAGACTTGTTAGGACACTATCAATTATAATAGTAGCAACTCCTCTTGGTTTTATAGCTCTAGATATAAAGTAGCCAAAGGGAACGAATATTAAAATATTCCCTAATACATTGTAAATAAATTTGCGACTACCAATTTCATAACGAAATATTTCTTGGAAAGGAACGATATTAAAACCACTACCTAAACTATTTTCTGTACCAGTTAAAAGTTCAAATAATAAAAGAATATAAATTACAAAGAATAAATTCATTATTTCTTCATGGAGTACAAACCCTTTACCACTGGTTCTCACACTACTAATTCTTACAACTATTAAGACTACAACAAATATTGTTAACATAGGAGCTGCGGATATTAGAGCACTCCTTAATGTACTTTCAAACATACTAAATCACCTTTTAATTCTTTAATTACTAATTATGATGTTTGTTGTCACAAAAACATCTATATCTATTTTACTATGATTTAGTTCTTTTTTCAAAACATTTTTATATAATATTTCTTCACCATCTTTAAAGTTTAAACCAACTTTCTCTTGAATTAGTTCATCTATTCTTATATCAAGTTCTTCTTCAGTGTATTCTTTGGTAAGATAAATAATTTCTTCTTCTTTTAAAAGATTTATTTTAAAACCTAGAATACTTATTAAAGTCTTTCTTTTAGTATCATAATCTTTTAGTCTACTTTTAAATATTTTATAGTCTTTATTATGAGATAATTCAAGGTTATAACGATACTTATCAGTATATATTTTTTCTTGATAGGTTTTAGGTAATGACATTTTAACATCATACCATACTTCACCATATACTATTCCCTTAGCACAAACAGTATTTTTTATTTCTTCGTTGTATTTAATCTCACCACTTATTAGAACATCTCCAGCTCTTACATAGGTATTAGGTTTAACCATAACAACCCCACTTTGGGCGATTACTTTAGTTACTAAGGCATCTTTGGTTGCTACGACATCACATCTATCATTTTTAGTATTAGGTAATATTTTCTTACGTTCTTCTAAAGTAATAATGTATTTCATACCATCATTGTTTATTTCAACCCATTCTAATTCATCAGGATAAGTTTTTAATAGTTCTTGTTTAACTTTAACTAAATAGTTATAATCTTTTTTTAGAGTAAAACGTTTTAAGTTATAAATATCTAGTACTTTAGAGATTTTACTTGCTAGACCTCTATTAGTAGTTCTTATATCAACATAGCATATGGTATTAATAAATAGATTAAATAAGATAATACCTAGAATAATGGATAGATACTCTAAGTAGTATTTTTTTAAGTGTTTAAATAATTCATGAGTATTAAATTCTTTTAAAATTTCTATTTTATAATATCTACTTAGAGTTTTATAATCACTTTCTTTTATTTTACAAATAATATATTTATCTTTATATTTAATGTTATTTAAAGAAATATTACGTTCTAGAATACGGATATAGAATTGTTCTTTATTATATACTTTAATTCTTACTAAGATTTTATCATTCATAGATAATACCACCTAAAGTTCCAGTAATTAAAATCTCTTGTTTACTACATTTAATTATTTTTAAATCTAGACCACTTATTTTAACTTTTTTATCTTGGATAAGCATTTTAATTTCTTTATTTGAAATACTTAGTACTTTAGTGAAGTTATAGATATAGATATAGTTATCATAAAGGGCTATAAAGTTATCTTTATCATATAAGAAGTTTTTTAAACAAGACCATATATGCATGAAATCACCTAATCAATTGTATGAAAAAAAGTGTTTATCTAAAACACTTTTCCTCTAATTAATCACGACGATGTTTCTTACGAGAGTTACGTTTCATTTCTTCTTTTCTTTCTCTACGTTCTACTCCCGGTTTTTTATAATGTTTTCTTTTCTTTACTTCTGAAGGGACACCACTTTTAGCAACTTTAACTTTTAGTTTCTTTAATGCTGTATCGACATCTCCATTAGGAACTACTACCTTTGTCATCAAATCCCTCCCTTCCGGCTTTCAATACCTAGTATACCACAAAGATTTTTTGTTTTTCAAGGAAAATCGCTAAGTTTTCGTAAAAGTTTATTGATTTAGTCTAGTTCGTAAGAATATTTACTGTCAAAGTACTCTAATTTATGGTTTTGACAATCCCAGTCGGTAGCGCCACAATTAGTTCCATCTAATCTGCTTTTTAACGCATCACCACTTAGTCCTAGTTTGGAAGATAGTTCGGTTACATCGATTAACATGACGTCGTCGATATAGACACTTAAGGCGCGACTGCCTTCATTGGTATCAGTTTTGCCTTGGTGGTCAAGAACACTATTATTAGCCGTAAAATTAACGGTTATACTAGATGCTGCGTTACCTTCTATGACCATGGATGCTAAAGACCAGTTGGCAAATACACCACCAAGGTAGATTTTTTTGTTAGTATCAACACTGACATTAGCATAAGCATTAGCATCTCCTCCACTAAATACAAGATTACCATTACGGAATATTCTAAATCTTAGATAGTAAGTATGCGTTCCACTGATACTAGCAATATTATCTGGTACAACAACTGGCTGTTGTACTTGGGAATTAGCGGTGTAATTGCCCGTATTTAAACGTAAAGAATTAGCGCCATGAGCGGAAATATTTTCACTAGATGCGGGAATTTCAACATTTACTTGACTACCCCACTTATTCGTGCCGTCTTCAAAAGATCCATTTTGAATTAAATTTTCTAAAGTAATGTACTTAGACTGAATCTCCGTATTTAAACCACCTAAAATATCTTTATTCAAAGTATTTAAAATAGTACGATAATAAGAATATGTCGTTAAAATAACTGATACTAAAGCCACAAAGGCTAAAAAGAATGAATATATTAATGATGTAGCAATAAAACCATTTTTCTTCATAATGATCCTCCATATATTTTCTTATACCTTTATTGTAGCATAGATATTAGAGTTTAGAAAAGTAAATTTACATTATAATTAGTGAAACAAATGATTAAAGTAAGTTCCTATTCTTCGTCCTAAGGTATATAAATACCCCATAACACTATTATAAGAATAAGAAATAGTTATACTAAGTCTTCCACCATGAACACTCATTAATTCTTCATTACTCATAAATACCTCCTAGCAATATTTTCTAAAGACACTGCGATATATGGCACTACCAAGGCTTCTTCCTAGTTCTAATATTAAAGTTCCTAGGCGGGCTGCCGCATTGATTAAAGTGGAATTGATACTAATAGCGCCACCATAAATATTTATTAAATCTTTATTTTCCATATGATCCTCCTATCTACAGCTTAGTGGGCGAAAAAAGCCATCAATTATCCCAATAAGGAAGGTTATACCTCCAGCAATAGCGGCAGCAAGGCCCAAACGCCAAGCCCCACCATTAATGCTCATTAATTCATTGTTAGTTAAATTATTCATTTTCTTGTTCCTCCTTAAATATTAAATCAATAATTTTTTGAAATACAATATCTTCATTAGTAAATATTTTAACTTCATAAAACATCTTCTCTCTTAAATCTATTTTGTCTATTTCATAAGTTATAATTTGATAATTAGATAAAGTATTATTGTTAGTAAGTATTTCACTAGTATCAACCTTTTTTATTTCTTTTTTTAGCTTCTTAATTACAATATATTTAGGTTCTATGTACTTATTAGTATCTTTAATATCAGTTTTAAATTCTATTTTACAAGTATTATTACATTCTAAGTACCCAGTTATCTTTCTTATATCATAAGCTTTATATCTTAGGGATAGTATTATTAAGACTATTAGTAGGATTATAAATACTAGGGGTAAGATTGATAATTTAGGTTTCTTTCTAACTAAGTAATTATTAGTGTAATAAATATTATCTAACATAAGTCTACTCTTTCTTTGAACATAGTATCTAATTTTTTATGACTAACGTATATCAAAGTTTTATCTTGGTAATAAGTAATAAGATTTTTAATGATTTTCTTTTCAGTTATAAGATCTACTTCACTTAGGGCTTCATCTAAGACTATGATATCGGCTTTTTTCATAAGAGCACGCGCTAAGATTATCCTCTGTTTTTGACCACCAGAAAGGTTAGTACTCTCTTCTAAAAGTAGAGTATCTAATTTAAATGGTAAAGTATCAATTAGACTTTCTAAGGCACAAAGTTTAATAACCTTATTAACTTCTTCTATATCATATTGTTCATGTAATGTTATATTATTTAAAATACTATCTTGAAAAAGTTTTTCTTGTTGAGAAACATAAATAATATGATTTCTTAGAGTATTTAAATCATAATTCTTGATATCAATATCTTTAATTTTAATACTACCCTTATTTGGTTCATAAAGACGATATAAAAGCTTACATAAACTTGATTTACCACAACCACTAGGGCCTTTAAGTAATACTTTACTCCCCTCTTTAATAGTAAGGGTTAAATCATTTAAGGGATAATTATAGTTATTATACGAAAATGAAAGATTGTTAATGGTAATATCACCAGGATAGAATATGCCATTTGTATCTTTTAAGTTTTCTTCTAAAAGACTTAGATAATCACTAATTTTAGTAAATGATTGTTTGATAAAGTTATACTTAGGAAGCAACGCTAAAATGTTTTTTAAGGGGTCAACTAAAAAACTTAAAATGGAAGTGAAAGTGATTAGCGACACTAAGGATAGGTGGTTGTTTAAAATCAAGATAAACCCTAGAGTATAAATGAAATAGATACCTAATTCTTCAAAACTACTCTTAAGGAAATTGAGTTTATTTAAGAATAAGCTTAAATTGAAGTTACTGGATAAGAACGTAGTCATTTTATCTTCGATAATAGTAAGAAACGAATTTAGTTTATTAGAATTCTTTATAGTGTGATAGCAAGAAATGTCTTCAACCAAAACCCGGTTAAATTCGGTTTCATAGGTAATATTATCTTCGATTAAATTAAGTAAATACTTGTTAGATACAAGAGATACAGTAACATAGATTATTAAAATGATACTGATAACTAAGAGTAGCTTAGCGTTAATAAAATAAAGAATTAAGAAACTTGCTACAATTTGAATAATAGAGGTGATAATGGTAGTAAATAGTTCACTAATTAAGGATTTGATGTCATAAAGTTCGTTTACTCTTTTCATTATTTCACCGGTACTTTTTGTAGCCATATTTTTTAGAGGAAGTTTAAAAATATGACTTATGAAAGGTAAAATTAAGTAAAAGTCTAAGTTTTTATTTAGATAAGTAAGCAAATAATCTTTTTGGTAAGCAAAGTATATTTTAAATGAGTAGATAATTAAGAATATCAAACAAATAAAGTAAATTATAATTTTATCCAGGGTATAGACGCCATTCATGACTATTTGGGTATAAAATGAAGTCATAAATAGACAGATAAGATATAAAATACTAATAAGTAAGATCTTTCTTATAAGCCTAGGTTCATTCTTTAGAAATTCATAAAAAATTTTCTTAAGCGTTGTATTTTTATCTAGTTTGATTATTTTACTTAGTGGATACATGAGTATTAAGATTCCAGTATAGATGTTAGAAAATTCTTTTATAGTTAGTTTTTCCATTCCTTTAGCGGGGTTCATGATAGTAATGAACTTTTTAGTTATTTTATAGATTACGACGTAGTGATCTAACCCATTGGGGTAATGAACATGCGCTATGGCGGGATAAATTATTTTAGGACTAAAAAGATTTTCTACAGATACTTTAGCGCCATAACTTTGAAAGCCATATTTTTTTAGAGCCTCCACGATATGGTAAGCACTTATACCATTCTTACTAAGACAGGTATCGCTTCTAATTTGTTCTAAATTTACGTAGCCGTCATAGTACTTCAAAATGGAGGAAATACAAGCGGCTCCGCAGTCTTTAAAATCTTCTTGCTTTACAGTAATTTTTTTCATGTGATTTTTTCTCTCCCTCTACTACTCTTTATTACCGGAAAATGTGCGATTTTCTTTTTTATTTTTGCATTTTGGGTAAATTTTTTTGAAAAGAGACAAAATTTGACATAAATTTGACACTTTTTGAGAGCGATTTGGGGGTTGAAGAGAAAATTTGGGACATGAAAAAAATAGTGCTACTTTACACTATTTTGAAGATCTTTTACGAGCTTTTTTCTTGGCTTTTTTGGAAGCTTTTTTCTTTTGTTTAACTTTCTTACTAATGTTATAAATCGTATCTAGTTCTTTAGGATTACTATTATAAATATTAGGGTAAGCTTTAATTAAACGGTTTTTAACAAAACGTAATTTAGATATTTCTTTAGTATATTTTTTCTCGATAAGAACTGGTAACATCTTAAGTTTTTCACTTTTTAATTCTTCGGCAATAATTAGACGATGACGAAGATTATAGGCAATAGCGTAAGATGCGATACAATCAATGATAAAAATGATTAAAAGAATTGTTCCTAGTATGATAGTCATTTTATAACTTAAAAAGCTTAAAAGATACTCAATAAAAGGATATAGATACTTAATAATAAAGCAAGAACCAATACCAAATAAGAGACAATTTTTTAAGCATATACGTCCATTAATGGAGTCTTTGCGCATACTATAGTCCCACCATTTATTATGGAAGATACGCTCTAGGATGTAGCTTGTATAATATTCAATACAACTAGTCATAACCATACCTACAATAAAGACAATAAATAAATCATTTTGATATTTATTTAAAGTTAGAACTAGTAATACTCCCCCTACTCCATAAATAGGAAGACAAGGTCCAAAAAGAAATCCTCTATTAACTAGTTTTCTTTGTCTTACACTACAATTAATAACTTCAACAATGTAGCCACCAAAACTAATCATTAAAAATACTAAAAATAAATAAATAAATTTATAGTACATGATTATTCACCGTATCTTGGTGGCTTACAATCGTCACCACTATCTAAAATACAGGTTACGCACTTTTCATATTTACTTTTAGTTTCACTAAAACCTTCAACTAAGTTGAATATTGCCAAAGTAATAGATGGCACAAAGAATACTAAAACTCCGGCAATACATCTTTTAGCAAAAGTCATAGCCTGTTTTTTTAAAGCTCCATCATCTTGGGCAATAACAGCCCTAGCCATATCAATAGTACCCATAACTACTAAGATAATTGGAACAATAATCTTACATGCTGTAATAACGATATAAGCCATATACATAACTCTTTTAACCCCTTCATCAGTACAAAAATCATCAGCAGCATGAACATTATTCATAAACAAAAAAGTACAAATAACCATTAAAAACATAATATTTAGGACTCTATTTTTTTTCATAAACTACCCTCTTTCTAGAAAATTATATCATACATTACTTATTTTTAACATAAAATTCATTAGAAAATATGGAGGATAAGATGAACAAACAAAATTTATGGTTTATTGCTTTATTTAGTATCGTTTTAATTTTAAGTATTTATTATATTAGTATCCCCAATAATTTGTTAGAAGAATATACTAGTTCTAGTGGGGATAGTAATAATACTAGCGAGGTAGTTAATGAATCTAGTATTTTAGTGTCGTTAAGGGTACAGGATGATGAAGAAACTTTAAATACTATTAATGAGTTAAATACAATACTTTTAGATAAGAATAAGAGTAATGAAGAGAAAAATACAGCGTATGAATCTTTAAAAAGTATTAATGAAACTAAGGGGTTAGAAGAACAAATAGAGACAATGCTTAAAGATGAGTTTAAATATGATTCTTTTGTTAAGATTAGTAAAGATCAAATAAATATTGTAATCAGTAGTAGTGAGCATAATAAAGATATTGCTAATAATATAATTAAGAAAGTTCAAAGTATGTATAATACTAAGAAATATATAACGATTAAGTTTCAATAGAATTAAAATAATTTAACGATGTTATCTTTAGCAGCAAAGATGAGCAAACCCGGTAAATATAGGAGCTTGCTCGTTTTTTGGTTGTTGTGTTTTGAAGTATTTTTGCATAATTTAAAATAACATTTCTAGTTACAAAATATAAGTTAAGTAAACTTTATTTTAGTTAATCATACACTACTACTAAGAGGTATTATATGAATAAATTATTAACTGTAAGAGAAAAGGAAGTTTTTGAATTATTAACCCAGAATAAGTCAACTAAAGATATTGCATCAATCTTAAGAATTAGCGAAAAAACGGTGCGTAATCATGTTTCAAACGTCATTCAAAAACTAGGTGCAAAATCTAGAAGTGGTGCAATTTTAGAACTAATAAAGTTAGGAAATATTAAATTATAGGGCCTTTAACGAGGCTTTTTTTGTTCTTATTATATGAACTCATTAATAGTATTTATTAGAGGTGTGTTATGCTAAATGGGATAAAAAGAAAGTTAATGATATCTTTTTTAACATTGTTAGTTTTATTAATTATTTATTTAATTCCAACGAATAAAGATATAGAGATTTTAAAAGAAAATAATGAGATTAAAACCCAGAAAGTTTTTTTATTAAATAATAATTTATTAGTAGAAACTGATGTTATAAGTAAGAATAATATAGATATAATAAGTCAAGCTAAAGATATTATAGATAGTCTAACTATTGGAGGTTCTAAGAGTAATTATTTAAAGAGTGATATGGAAGCGTTAATTCCTTTAGGAACAAAGGTTTATGATGTATCATTAAGTGATGGTATTTTGAAAATTAATTTTAGTAAAGAATTTTATAATGTTAGTGAAAGATTAGAAGAAAAGGTTGTAGAGGCTTTAGTATATTCTTTAACTAATTTAAATGATGTTAAGGGAATAATGATCTTTGTAGAAGGTAGTCAAATGCAAGAGCTAATTCATAGTAAAAGGCGGGTTCCTTTAGTGCTTACTAAAGATTATGGGATAAATAAGATATATGATATTACATCACTTAGTAATGTAACAAAGTCGACTTTATATTATTATACGAATATTGATAATGATTATGGGGTTGTTCCGGTTACGATATTTTCCAATGATGATATTAATAAAGTAGAAGTTATTATTGAAACTTTGAAGTCTTCCCCTATTTATCAATCTAATTTAATGAGTTTTTTATCGAACAATGCGAAGCTTTTAGACTATGAGTTAAAGGAAAATGCCGTGAAACTTAGTTTTGAAAATTCTCTTTTGGATACGTTCTTTGATGATAGCTTGATTGAGGAAGTTAAGTACGCTATTAGTATGTCTTTAAAAGATACTTTAGGGGTTAGTGAGGTTATTTTTAGTGTTAATGGACAAAATATTTAAAAGTTTACAAAATTAGGGCTTGCATTAGGCTCTTTTTTGTATTATAATTCTAAATGTATTGAAAAGAAATGTCCTCGTAGCTCAGCTGGATAGAGCATACGCCTTCTAAGCGTACGGTCAAGTGTTCGAATCACTTCGGGGACACCATTATGATATTAACGGCTTTAAGGCCGTTTTTATTTTCTAATTTAGGAGGATTAATGATTTATACTAGTTGTCATAAAAATTTTCAAACGATTAATTATAAGACGTATGCGATTTCGGGTAACCTTGGGTGCGACGCCGGTTATCATGGGCTTTGTTACCCTACTTTGGCACCGAAGAAAGATTTTTGGCTAGTTTGGCATAGGAATATTGGAGTTGTGCCTGAAGAAGTTAATAATCGTTATTATATTGAAGAATACTATAAGCAAGTTTTGAGTAAGTTAGATCCGGAAATTGTGTATGAAGATTTAAAGAATTCAGTCTTGCTATGTTATGAAGAGGCTCCCCTATTTTGTCATAGACATATTGTAGCGGCATGGCTAGAATTAACTTTAGGAATAAGCGTTCCCGAGGTGGCTTTAGTAGATAATAAAATTATTTTTCTAGAACATCCTAGTTATATTAAGAAAGAATTAATTCAAGTTATGAAAAATGACAAAGGATTATGTAAACGTTTAATTAAGTAAGGAGATTTATCGTTTTTAATGATATAATTTTAGTAAGAGGTATTATATATGAAGAAATTAAAAATGATAAGTTTGCTACTTTTTTTATGGCTGCCAATTAGTGTTTGGGCTCTTGAGTACCCGACTTTGCATTATGATAAGGCTATTTTATATGACTTAACGGACGACAAGGTATTGTATGAGTTAAAGGATACGGAGAAAGCTCATGTAGCGTCGTTAACGAAAATTTTGACAACTATTACAGCGATTGAAAGTATTAATAATTTAGATGATATGATTACTTATACGGAGAATATGAAGTCCTTAGTTAGATGGGATGCTTCAGTAGCGGGTTTAAGTGTTGGCGATAAAATTTCGTATCGTGATTTATTATATGCTTCCATTTTACCTTCGGGTGCGGATGCCACAACAGCCTTAGCCATTTCTACTTCCGGTTCGATTAATAATTTTGTTAAGAAAATGAATGAAGAAGCTAGTAAGATTGGAATGCGTAATTCCCATTTTGTTAATGTTACTGGGTTAGATGATGATGATCACTATAGTACAGCCGAAGATATTTTGAAGTTACTTAAGTATGCGATGCAGAATGATACTTTCAAGAAAGTTTATACAACTAAGGAATATACGCTTAGTAATGGACTTAAGGTATCTAGTACTTTGAATGTATATAATAAGAATAATAAAATGGATTTAACAAGAATTTTGGGTAGTAAGACAGGTTTTACTTTAGAAGCTGGTTTATGTATAAGTACTTATTTTATATCTAATAATCATGAGCTTTTATTAGTTACATTGAAAGCTCCTCGTACTAGTGATAGTTATAATGTATTAGATGCTTTAAATTTAATTAATTTTATTGATAATAATTATAATAATCAAGTTTTATATAAGAAGGATGATGTTATTACAACTTTGAAAGTTTCTAAGAGTACAATAAATGAATATGAGGTTAAACCTCTAAATGATGTACTAGCATATTTACCTAATGATTATGATAAATCTAGTGTTAAAGCGGTATATCAAGGTAGTGAAAAATTATCTTATAAAGATAAACTTGGTAGTAAAATTGGCGTTATAAATTATTATTATCAAGATAGTTTGATTTATAGTGAAGATGTTTTAGTTAGTTCAAAGATTAAGTTAAGTATTTTTAAGGTATTTGTTATTCCTATTTTAGTTATAGTTGCCCTTCTTTTCTTACTTAGGGTTTATAATGTTAGTAAGAGAAAGAAAAGAAGGCGTAAAAAAAGAAGATAGTTAGTCTTCTTGAGTAATATCAATCGTTGTGATTGGTATTTTTTATTTATCCACCATAACGTTCACTAAATGAATAAGTTTCTCCATTATTAATTGTCGATGATGAACTTACACTTCCATCAGTATTTTTGAAACTACTATATAATATAGTGCCATCTATAATTTCAAAGTTTCCATCATTATATGAACTATTTATAAATTCTTCCCATGTCATTCCTTCTTCAGCTGTTATTGTATACTCATCACCATGTAAATTAGCCTTAAACATAATTGGATTCTTGATTTGATATGGATTATTTGAAGTTCCATCTCCGTTAACTACAACTACTCTTGATTTCAAATAAAGTACTGGACGAGCTGAATATGATTCATCGCGTGCACTGGCAGTATAGATAGGACCTTCTGAACTTATAGAAAATGCATAGTTAGCGTCCGTCGTATTAGTTGTCAATGTCCATTGTGAATAACCCGAGCTATATAAATAGTCATTGTTGTAACATTCAGATATAGCACCGCGACTCCAATTATCTAGACTTTCTGCTAAGCAAGTAGCTCTATTTACTTCTGAACTTCCTGATGTTGCATAGCCATAATCACTTGGATACATCAAGGCTATTTTTCCGGTCCAAGTTGTTGAATTTTCACCATATACTGTTGTTCCTCTTTCATAACTGTACCAATGTTTTGGCAGACCATTACTTGAATAGTATTCATAGCTAGTTCCGCCCAAATTCCATACTACACTTTCGATTGCATTTCTCACAGCGTTATTTTTTAGAGCACCAGTTGTATATGTTCCATTATAATAATCTCCATTAAAAGTATTTTGCAAAGATGCTGTAGGCCAATTATTATTCCAAGTACTATCCCAGGCTATATACTCAATAAAATCTTTTCTTATAATTTTAACTAAATCTTCAGTTGAATTACTGCTCTTGTTTACATTTTTAAATATACCAATAATACGCCATTTTTCACATGTATCTGCACTTGGATTATTATTATCTTTACAATTAAAGTAAACATAGTTGTTTGGATCAGCGCCAATATATCTGATATTACTATCTGGGTCGTCTGTGGCAAATGATGATTTATTCGCTAAATATGCTTTGTTAACTTTCTCAATGATAGGAATAGGTTTTGGAACAAAATAAACACTACATTTAGTCTTTTTAGTGGCATTTCTAATATTAATACCCCATTCGGTATTATCCCATGTTGCAGTTGCACCGTTGTCACAAACTATTTTGCTAACCATGTAATCATCATTTTTGCCAGGTATATCATTTGACCATTCACCATCTATATAACTAGCAATAAAATAATCATTCTTAATGAAAGGTTGAACTGTTGTTTCATAAGCAGTTGCTTCATTTTTAGAAGTAAATTTAGAATAAGTAAAATAAATAACTGATACCGTAACTATTAAAACTAAAGATAAAATTGTGCCATATTTATAAACTTTACTTTTATTTTGAGCCCACCAGAGTTTTCTTTTCAAATTCATATCATTACCCTACTTTCTATCTATAGAGATTATAACATAGAAAAGATAAAAAAAGAAGTTAAACTTGCAATAGTTCAGCTTCTTTTTCTTTTTGTTTTTCATCAACAATTTTATTATACTTATTAATTAGTTCTTGAATATCAGCAAGTTGTAGCTTTTCTTCATCTTCTGGTAATTCAGCTTTCTTAATCTCATTATTAGCATCTTGTCTAATATTTCTTAATGCTACCTTAGCTTCTTCCGATAAAGCTTTAGCTTGTTTAACATAGTCCCTTCTGGTAGCTTCAGTTAAAGCCGGAATAGTAAGAATAATCATTTCGCCATTATTAGTGGGATTTATTCCTAAGTTAGCTTCTTGAATAGCATGTTCAATATTTTTTAAAGTACTTCTATCAAAAGGTTTAATAAATAATTGACGAGCTTCTGGTACAGTAATATTAGCAACACTTGAAATTGGTGTTGGTACACCATAAAACTCAACCATTATACCATTTAACATTGAAGGATTAGCACGTCCGGCTCTAATGTTAATGTACTTAGCTTCTAAGTTTTCGATAGCTTTCATCATTTTTAATTCTGTTTCTTCTAAATTCATGTTTTTCTCCTCATTAATTAATTTCTACATTATCATTATAATTGATATCCCCTATTTTGACAATAATATTTGCTTTTACTTTGCCATATTCATTATAATACAAGGTATATGGATTATTCATAGTAACGTCAATATCAATTTCATTATTATCTTTTATATGATCATATATTTTAGTTCTTATGGTATCAGCACTTAAGTTTTCTTGTTTCATTATAATTTGATTAGTAAGTAGTTTACCACTTCGTTTATCAAGACAATAATAAGTTAATTTGTTATCAAAATTCATCGCGCTAGCTAAAAACTCATATTCATTAACTTCAATAGTTACATAGTTAGTAGAATTAAATGTATTATAATCAATAATTTGGGCTTGGGCAATCCCATCGGCTTCATTTATAATTTCTTGATTAGAATTATCTTCTAACTTAGTATACTTACCTCTAATTTTATTCATATTATTATTTAACTTAGCTTCTAACTCTTTGGCATCATCACTATTTAAGTTAATATGGATATCTTTATATTCTAATTGGGCTTCACTACTTATAACATCAACATTATCATAATAAACAATATTCTTAGTTTTATCAATTTCTAATGTTTCAGTATCATCTAAAATTTTCTCACTAATATCAGGTTTCTTAATTAGAAAGTAACCCAATACAATAAGACCAATTATTACTAAAATAAATATAAAGAATGTTAATTTACTATTTAGTCTATCAGTTATCATAATCTTCTTCTCCTAAATATATGCTTATTTTATTTTTGAAGTTAGTTACTTGGTCTAGAGTCCAGTAGCTTTCAGGGGCTGTTTTGTAAGATACTAAGGATGTTTCATCATCATAATTAATTATTTGACCATTTTTAACAAAGACTAAGGCTGGTGTAAATAAGTATTCTTTGCCATCATCAGTTTGTTTTAGATAACTACTCATGATATCTTCTATCTTAACAAAGTTTTTATTCTTTCTTGTTCGATCTTCTAATAAGTCATAATAGTAAATAGTTTTAATATCATCTTCATTAACAGCTTCATTTAAGTATCTAACGTAGTATTGCATCCATTCATTATTAGAAAATCCCATTAAGATAACACCACTTTTATGTTCGATAATATCTAGTACTTCGTATGATTTAACGTATTTAAATTTATTATTTTCACTTATTTTATATTCACGACTAAATTTTTTAGCATCACTTATCTTAGTACCATAATCTTTCTTACCTAAGTAAACAAATGCCCCCATGGTAAGGCCAAATAAACATAAGTATATAAGCGTTCTAGTTAATTTTTTCATTGTATCACTCTTCTTTAATACTTTTATTATATCAAAGAATAAAGGTTTTTAACAAATAAAAAAAGACACTTTGTAAATTTAGTGTCTAGAATTATGCACGAGATGAGTATTTACCATCTTTAGTAGAAACGATAATACGTTCTCCGGTTTTAATAAACATTGGAACTTTGATTGTATAACCTGTTTCTAGTGTAGCATCTTTTTGAGCATTATTAGTAGTATTACCTTTAGTAGCGTCAGTTGTATCAACTACTTCAAATTCAATTTTTTCTGGTAAATCGATACCAATAATTTCACCTTCATAGAAATTAATCGTAATTTCTAAGTTTTCTTTTAAGTATTTCTTTTCTTCTTCTAGTCTACTAGCTGGTACTTCTACTTGTTCATAAGTATTAGTGTCCATAAATACATAGTCATCACCAGTATTATATAGATATTGCATTGGTTTTTTATCAACGTGTGCTTTTTCTATTTTAATATTAGTATTGTATGTATCTTCAACGATAGAACCAGTTTTTAAGTTTCTTAATTTCATTTTAACGAAGGCAGAACCTTTTCCTGGTTTAACATGTTGGAACTCTACTATTTGACATAGTTTTCCATCCATGATTATAGTCATACCATTTTTAATGTCATTAATATTAATTAGCATGAGTATTCTCTCCTATTCTTATTATTTTTTTTCTTTATGAGTTGTATGTTTTCCACAATTAGGGCAAGCTTTTTTAATACCTAATTTTTCTGGAGTATTTTTCTTATTCTTTTGTGTAGTATAGTTTTCATGTTTACATTCACTACATACTAAAGTAACGTAATTTCTATTTTCATTTTTAGCCATAAAGTCTACCTCCTTTTTTTGATTACATAGGTATTTTACCATAAATTAGCTACTTTGCAAACAACTTTTTTGTGTTTTATTAGATTATTACTTCGTAAATAGATAATCGCTTATTTCTTTGGTTATATTTTTAGTTACAGGAGCAACATAGCTACGTTTTTCATTTTCATAAGAGATATTGGGGCTTATTATAACGAAGGAATATTTAGGGGTGTCTTTGGGAGCGTAGCCAATGAAGGTTTGATTAATGGTGTTTATTTTGCCGTCATAGTAGTTTTGGGCGGTGCCAGTTTTGCCAGCGGGCATATATTTAGGGTTTATATAACCACGAGCTGTTCCTTTTGTTGCTACTTGGTAGAAGCCTTCTTTGATACGGGACATATTTTTTTCTTCTAAGGGGATAGTATCTACTACTTTGTTTTCTTTTAGGGTTAAACTTAGAGATTTTCTAGTACCGTTATTAGCAATTGTATTGATATAAGATAGAAGACCTAGTAAGGAATAAGTATCGTATTGCCCGATGGTTAGGTTTAGATATAGATCTGGGGCAATGTTTTCTCCTTCGATACCAGTAAATTCTTGGGGAAAGTCGATATAAGTAGTACTTCCTAGACCATAACTTTTAAATATTTCCCGATATTTATCGAAAGTTTCTTTGGTTACTTCAAGATGCATATTAGCATGGTATTCTTGGTTAGCAACTTTTATGGCGGTAATAAATTGATAATAATTAGAAGACATTTTTAAAGCAGAGATATCATCTATATAACCTAGACGTTTGAAGGAACATTTTTCGGGAACGTTGTATAATTTTACGCAAGCGTCATTGATTTTTTTACCGATAGATATGGCATTATTGATATAACCAACGGTATGGGAAGCTCCTTTAACTACTGATCCTACTGTAAAACCATTATTGAAGATATCTAAAGTTATGTCTTGAAACTCATTATTATCTAGAATTTTCTTACCCGATAATGCAAGAATTTGGAAAGTTTTTGGGTCACTAACGAGAGCATAGGCACTGTTAAAGTACTCCGTATTAGCCATAATCTTAGATTTTTCTAAGTTAGATTTAATGATACCCTCAAGTTTATCTTGGATAGATAAGTCAATACTCAAAGTTAGATCTTGACCAGGAATTTCATCTTGGATAAGGGTTGTGGTGTTATCCTCTCCTACTTGGTAGATAGCTCTAGTACCATGAAGAGTATCTTCATATTCTAGTTCAAGACCACTAATACCAACTAATTCTTTTATATTATATCCTTTATTTAAGTAAGTATTTTTATTTTCTTTACTAATAAAACCAAGATTACCAATGATACTAGAAAGACTCTCGTACTTAAGATCACGAATATATTTATAATCACAATTTAAACCTTCGATGTTTTCTTCTAAGGTAGTAGCGCATATATTATCACTAACATTTTCTTGAATTATCTTAGTATCATAAGAATATCCTTTATTTAGTAAGTAATAGATATGAATAGCAATACGATCTTTAATGGTATACTTAGATATTTCTTCGTTAAGACGATTAAATTTAAGTTCTTCAATATCTTTAGAAGTAATCTCGCGGTACTTGTAACTCTCTAGTTCCTTAGTACTTAGAAGATAGTCAGTATTATTATTTAGCATGTAAAAACGTTTAAGTTCATCCGTGGTAGCTTCGGTAGTACTAGATAAGATGTTTGCTAATTTATAAGATAGTTTTATTTCATCTTGAATACTAGATTTATTAAGTTTACGATATGTTATGATATTAATCTTTTTATTATCTAAGATAATGGTGCCATTGCGATCTAGTATACGACCTCGGGGTGCGTCTTTGTAAGTAATATTTTTGATAGTATTTTTTTGATAGGCTTCTAAGTAGTAGTCATGGCGGATAAACCTTATTTGGTAGATACGATAGGAAATGATACCAAAAAGAAATAATGTTAGAAGGAAGATAAGTTTATGTTTAAGACTCATAAAAAATTCACCATTATTAGTATTGCAAAAAGAAGTACTTTCATACAATATTATAGGTGAATTTATGAATAATATAATAAGTAATTATATGAATAATTTAAGTATGGATGATGTAAAGGGGTTTGCTATACAAAATGGGGTTTATCTAAGTGATGAAGAACTTGTTTTTGTGTATCACTTTGTAAAAGAAAATTATCTTTATATTTTGAAGAATCCAAATAGTTTGGTTTTAGCAAAGTATAAAGATAAGTTTAGTAAAAATAATTATGATAAGATTGTGTTACTGTTAGATTTTTATAAAAGAAAGTATGGCTTTTTACTTAGTAAGTTAAATTAACGTTTTAAGGTACCTAGGGTTTTTTCTAAGTAGCGATCTTGAAATACTTTATTTAGTTTTAAAGTATTTTTTTCGTGGTGGTAGCGGGTTTCTTTATATGGGTAAATACCACTAAATATTTTTATTATGCCAATGTAGTTATTGTTATCATATAATTTATAATTATCATTATTTTTAAAACTGCTCATGTAATACCTCTATTCTTTTCTTTATTATTATATCAATAAATGTTTATTTTAGCCATAGTTTTTAACTTATTATTGTTTTTTAAACATATAATTTAGTGGTGAGGCGATATGAAAAAAGGGATTGATAAAATCTTAGTTTTTACGGTTATTATTGCGGGATTACTTGGTATTTTAATGATTTATTCTTCTAGTAGTGTGTGGGCAGAATATAAGTTTAATGATCCGTTAAAGTATGTGAAGCATCAATTTTTATTTTATATAGTTGGATTGTTGCTGATGCTATTTTTATCTAAAGTAGATATTAGTTATTATAAAAAATATGCCAATAAGATATTACTAGGTTGTTTTATTTTACTAGTACTGGTGCTGATTCCAGGGATTGGTAAGGTGCGAAATGGCGCTAGGAGTTGGTTTGGAATTGGCTCTTTTGGTATTCAACCAAGTGAGTTTGCCAAGATTGGATTAATAATTTTTGTTTCAAAGTATTTGGCAAAAAATGATCATGACGTAAAACAGGTGGTTAAAGGTTTATTCCCTATTTTAGGGGTTATTTTCTTATTTTTTGGTCTAATTATGTTAGAGCCAGACTTTGGCCAAGGTATGGTTATTGTACTAACGCTTATTATGATTATTTTTATTTCAGGAGCAAAGGCTAGTTTCTTTGTTAAGTGTGGAATTTTGGGTTTAGTAGGAATAGTCATTTTAATTATTATCGCACCCTATCGGTTGGCGAGGATTGTTTCTTTTATTAATCCATGGGTTGACCCTTTAGGTAGTGGGTTTCAAATTATTCAAAGTTTGTATGCGATTGGACCGGGTGGTCTTTTAGGTTTAGGGTTTGGTTCGTCTATTCAAAAGCATTTTTATCTACCGGAACCGCAAACAGATTTTATCTTTTCTATTATATCTGAAGAGTTTGGGTTTCTAGGGGTTCTCGTGGTAACGGCAATTTTTCTTGTTATTTTCATTCGAGCCGTGAAGATATCTTTAAGTTCTAGAGATTTGTTTTCTAAGTATTTAGTGTTTGGGCTAGCGTTTGGTATCTTAATTCAGGCTTTGTTAAATCTTTGCGTGGTTGTGGGGTTAATTCCAGTTACAGGAGTTACTCTGCCCTTCTTTAGTTATGGTGGGTCTAGTTTGTTGGTTAGCTTGGCGTCGATTGGGATAATACTGAATGTTAGTCGTAAATGACAATTAACTTTTTAATAATAATCTAAGATGTTACTTAAATAGGGTTTTAAGTAACACTATCTTTTTTTAACTTTTATCGCATTAAAAAATGCCATGGTCAAGAAGGAAAAATACTATAATCAGTATAATGATATATATTACCTTTTTGAATATCTCGTTATTTGAAGTTATGATCACACTTAGGAATAAGCAAAAAATAATAGGAAGAATGCTAGTTGAATTACTTGGACTACCGTAATGAAAATAAATGAAGGTTAAACTTTGAATATCGAAAATAAGGCCTAGTATTTCAAGAACTAAAGCTAATGTAAGACCGATAACTATTGTTTTTAAAATTTTTTCTTTATTCATATTTACCTCTAGAAATATTATAAGATTTTTTATGCCAGGTTAAGATTAGTACAGATAGCAATATAGTGATTACTAACGTTATAAGACAACTTGATACACTGTAATTAAAGACAAAAATGCCCGATAAGCCATTGATTAGACAATGCAACAGAATACAAGGAAATGTACCATTAGATACTTTTCTTACTGTAGCTAGAGCATAACTTAGTGTTAGACACATGATACCAAATAGGAAATAATTCATATTAGCATTGGCCGTGCCTTTAATAAAAAATAAGGGTAAATGCCAAAGCCACCAAGTAAAGGCGGTTAAAATAGTAGCAACATGGAAGTTGAATTTTTTCTCTAGTTGGGGCTGTAAAATCATACGCCAGCCGACTTCTTCATTGCCACCACCAAAAAGCATCATTGGTAATAAGATAACAATCATAAATATAGGTGCACCATAAGAAAAGTCATTAAAGAAACATCCTACTCCGTAGTAAATAAAGACAAATAGAATTGTCAGAACATAGGCTAGTACACTTTTGGTGGGTTCAAAAATTTTCTTTAACCAAGATTTAAAATCTTTAACTTGGTTATATTTTTTGAGAGTAACATAAGACGCAATAGTTGGAGAAAAACCACCAATTAAATGCATAATTCTTAGTAATATATTATTTATGGTTAACTCTAAAGTTTGGCTAAGTACAGCCGCACCACCACAGAATATTATCATGATTATAAAAGTTGTTTTTAAAAAGTCTTTGACTAAATTATTATTCATATATACCTCTATAGAATCATAGCATATAAAAAGATCTAAGTAAATTAGATCCAAACATTGTATATAATCATTAACATAGCTAGAAGTAATCCGGCAACCCAGAATACTTTAACGATATCACGTTCCGCCCACCCTAGTTGTTCAAAGTGATGATGTAGTGGGGCCATTTTAAATATTCTTTTATGGAATTTACGAATGGCAATTATTTGAATTAAACTTGATAGGGTTTCGACAACAAAGACACCACCGATTATAGCTAAAGATAGTTCATGACGAGTTAGAATAGCTATGGCTGCAAGGGCGCCACCTAAGGCAAGTGAACCAGTATCTCCCATAAATATTTTAGCCGGATGAGTATTATAAAATAAGAAGCCAAGTAATGTTCCAACTAAGACAAAGCAGAAAATGGCAATCTCTTGGTATCCAGCAAGCCATGAGGTATTCCAAGCAATAAGACCATAAGCAAAGAATGCAATAGCGGATAAGCCACCGGCTAAGCCATCAAGACCATCCGTAATATTAACGGCATTTGAGGTTCCAACTAAAAGGAATAAAATAAATAAACCATATATCCAACCAAGATAAATATTAATATTTATAGCAGATATTGCTACATAGGGTTCTCCCCCATTACGAATGTATATATAGAAAAATACTAGGGCAATTAGGGTTTGCATAAATAGTTTGAACATGATACTTAGACCCTTATTATTTTTATAGATTATCTTTAAAAGGTCGTCAGCTAAGCCAAGAAGTGCATACGCCACAAAGACAATCATGACAATGATAAGGTTAGATGTCATATCGATACTACCACGCCACCAAAGTAGTAAAATGGTAATAATTGTTGGTATGATAAAGATTAAACCACCTATGGTTGGTGTTCCGTCTTTAGATAAATGTCTTTCCCCTAGAGTAAGACTAACTCTTTGACCAAAATGGAGTTTACGCATTAAAGGAATTATGATAACTCCCGCAATTATTGATAAAATAAACCCTAGCATCATTGCCATAGCGGCTTTAGCAAGTATAAGCATAAATTAGATCACCTTCCTTAATATTATACTACAAGAACTTCGGTTTTATAAAATATAATTCTTAATTTGACACATTATCTGGTATTTTAGACAGAGAAATTTAGCTATGTTATTTAATTTTATGGTTTTTAATCTAATTTAGAATACATACTCATATATTTTAATGGTGATATCATGTTTTATCAAGAAAAGCATTTTAGAATTAGATTAGTATTAGTAAGTGTTTGTTTACTTTTGTTAGCAGTTATTTTGAAAGTATTTTATATTCAAGTATTTCAGTATAAAAAGTTAAATACTTTAGCTAATGATTTATGGAGTAGACAGTTACCGATTACAGCCGATAGAGGGTTGATTTTGGATCGTAATGGGAAGGTTTTGGCGTCAAATATTACGACTACTTCTTTATATATTGTGCCTAATCAGGTTAAGGATAAGGAAGCCGTATCAAAAGATTTAGCGGAAATTTTGGGGGTATCTTATGAAGAAATGTATCGTCATGTATCGAAGAAGACTTCCATTGAAAGAGTGCATCCGGAAGGAAGGCAGTTGTCGTTTGAGATAGCGGATAAGATAAATAGTCTTAATTATGATGGAGTTTACTTACTTAAAGAGTCCAAAAGATATTACCCTTATGATAATTTATTAGCGCATGTTTTGGGGTATGTAGGAATTGATAATCAAGGATTGTCTGGGTTAGAACTGGAATATGATAAGTTTTTAACGGGTACTAATGGTGCGATAAAGTATTATAGTGACGCTAAGGGGGGAAGACTTTCTAAGACGGAGGAATATGTCGAGGCTAAGTCTGGGAATAATGTTACTTTGACTATTGATTTGGATTTACAGTTAGCGGTAGAACGAGAACTTGATAATACGGTAGCAAAATATAATCCTGAGCATGCATTGGCAATTGCCATGGATCCTAATACTGGTGAGGTTTTGGCTATGGCTAGTAGACCTAATTACAACCCTAATAGTTATCAGACTTATACGCAAGAAGTATTATCCCGTAACTTACCTATTTGGATGACTTATGAACCTGGTTCGACTATGAAAATAACGACACTTGCAGCTTCGTTAAATGAGAATATCGTGAATTTATTTGAGGATAGATTTTATGATGCAGGACATGTTAATGTTGATGGGGCGACTATCCACTGTTGGAAGGCTGGCGGTCATGGGGATCAAAGTTATTTAGATGTGGTAGCTAATTCCTGTAATCCAGGGTTTGTTAATTTAGGTTTAAAATTAGGTAAAGAAAAGTTGTTTGAGTATATTAATAATTTCGGCTTTGGTAAGAAAACGGGAATTGATTTGAATGGTGAAGCCAAAGGCATTATGTTTAACTTAGATCGGGTTGGTAATGTGGAGCTTGCAACAACGGCGTTTGGTCAGGGCGTCAGTGTTACCCCTATTCAACAAGTTACTAGTGTTTCAGCTTCAGTTAATGGTGGTACTTTGTATAAGCCCTATATTGTTAGTAAAGTTACAAGTTCAAATAATAAAGAGACTTTAAAAAGTGTTGATGCTACTAAGGTTAGAACTGTTATTAGGGAGGATACTTCTAAGCTTGTAAGGTATGCGTTAGAAAATGTTGTAGCTCATGGTAGTGGGCGTAATGCGTATATTGAAAATTATCGCGTTGGTGGTAAGACTGGGACTGCCCAAAAGGTTAATAATGGCTCTTATATGGTTGGTAATTATATTGTATCGTTTATTGGATTTATGCCAGCCGATAACCCAAGTATCGTGCTATATGTTGCGGTAGATAACCCTAAAGGGATTGTACAATATGGTGGGACGGTTGCAGCGCCTATTGCAAAAGCAATTTTAGAATCATATATTGAAATAAAAAATATTCCCCCAACTAAAGAAGTTATGCCTAAAGAATATAATTGGTTAGATGTGAAGTATCAGGTATTACCGGATGTTTTGAATAAAAGTGTTAAGGAAGCAAATGAGATATTAAAGGGTTATAAGTTAGAATACTCTGGTACGGGTTCAAAGGTTATATATCAATCACCAGAATCAGGTTATTATGTAGCGGATGGTTCGACTATTAAGTTAATGTTAGGAGATTAGAAAAAGAGCTATACTCTAGCTCTTTTACCATGTTTTTTATTAGATAATTTTTCAACACAAATAAGGGTTTGATCATAAAACGAGTAGCTGGCATATGTTTCATTAAGGCAAATGCAAAGTTCAGTTTCCGTTATTTCTAGCTCGTTAGCAATATCGGCAATATTTAAATTATTAGTCTTAATGCACATTATAATTTTCTTAGACATTACAAGTTTTAATCGACGCATTGCTAAGGCACTTTTGTTATATCTTATTTTCATCTTTGACGACGCTCCTTTTGTAATTTAGCTATTAACTCATCATATATTTTATTGTTTTCTTGAATAATTTGTTCTTTTTTAGCTGGATCTTTTAGTTCTTGTTTGTAATAATCAATTTGATCCGAAATATTTTGTTTTCTTTTAACTATTGCTTGTTTGGTTTTAGTTGGATTATCGCTTTTTTTAATTTGGGCATTAAATGCTAAGATGGTATCTTCATCTAATATAACATAATAGATTCTAGCAATACCTTGCTTAGTTTCTTTTACCCCTTTAACTTTATTGTTGTTATTAAAAGCTTTTTCTTTAGTTATATCGGCTTCATCAGCATTGTATGGCTTCTTTAATCTTTCTAAAGCTCCAATTATATCAACATTAAATTCACTTTTAATATTAGAAATATCTTCTACTACAAATATGTTTCCGGCATTTGATTTAGCAAAAATAATATTTCTTACGTTGGTATGGATATTCTTATTTTGCATTGTTATTTCTTGTTGAAACATATTTTTTCTTGTTAAAGAATATTCTAATTTAGATTTTAATAGATTATATTCTTCATCTTCATTTAGGATAGCTAAATCTTCTTGGTTTAAATCACTTTCTAATTCTTTGATATCTCTTGATAGTTTGATTATTAAATCATTTACTAAGTCGGAGAAATTTTCAAATTCAGGCTCAGGAAATTCTTGTTTAAAACTTTCAAGACTTGTTGTTGCTGATAATTGAATATTAAGATAAAATCTACGGTTTGATATCAAGCCACTACTCGAATTCATAATTTACACACTCTCTTTGCTTTTTATAATATAATAGTTATCTTTGTTCGTCAATATTTATTTAAGATATTTTTTAATTGTTCTTTGGTATAAGGTTTAGCTAAGTAGGCAATGAAGCCTTGGTTAAGATATTTTTGATTGGCCCCCATTAAGGCATCAGCAGTTAATGCGACTACAGGTGTTCTAAAAGAAGATATGTTTTTTAGGTTTTCTAATGTTTGGGTTCCAGACATTCCTGGCATCATGATATCCATTAAGATAATGTCATAGCTATTACCATTTTTAATTTTTTCTAGACATTTAAAGCCACTATCACAAGTATCTAAGTTGGTATAGTTTAAAGCTTCTAGGGCTCTTTTAGCTACTTTAATATTTAGAGGATTATCATCAACAATTAAGACTCTTTTAGACTTAGTTAAGTCTTTTAGTTTAGGTAGTGTGATAATATCTTGGTAGTAAATTTCTTGCGGCAACATAATGGTGAAAGTTGTTCCTACTTGGTATGTGGTAGTAAAGTTAATGGTACCATGCATTAGTTCAACTAATTTTTTAGTTAGAGCAAGACCTAGTCCCATACCTTCGATATTAGAATTTTTAATAGTATCTAGTCTTTCAAATTTATGATACATCTTAGATAAAGTTTCTTCTTTCATTCCAATACCGGTATCTTTAATAATAATTATTAGATTACATTTATCAGGTTCATTAATACTTCGTACTAAGAGGTCTATTTTACCATCTTTAGTATATTTAATAGCGTTAGATAAGATATTAGTAATGATTACTTTAAGATGTTTGATATCACCATATAAGTATTTAGGAATATTATCTTGATATTCGATATTTAAAGTTAGATTTTTCTTATTTAGTTTAATTTTATGATTATTAATAACTTCGTTAATACTTTCTCTTACGTTATATTTTTCATTTTGCAGTTTTAATGTACCAGTTTCGGTTTCATTTATATCAATAACATTGTTAAACATTTCTAAAAGGTTATAGGAAGATGTAACAATATCTTGGAGGTCTTGTTTCATTTCTACAGGACACTTAGGATTTTCCTCTAAGGAGGTTGATAAACCAACAATGGTGTTTAGTGGGGTTCTTACTTCATGAGACATACTAGCTAGGAAGTTTTCTTGAGCTTTTCTTACTTCACTAGCTTTTTTAGCTTCAATGTTTAGTTGTTCGATTACTTTGGTATCGGGATTTTCAATGGTGAAATACATGATTAGAAGGATATAAGACATAAAGTAATTATAGATATTGCTTTCGGGGAATTTTATTTGGAGTAAGATACTGAATAATGAAAGTATGGTTAAGCCAAGAAATGGCAATGATTTCTTTAAGTTCTTTTTATTTATCTTTATTAGTTTGATAGTTAGTAGTGATATGATACTTATTAGGATAGTACTTATAATGTGATATGTGGTATACCCTATTTGGGATACTTTTAAAGTATTATTTACAACTCTAACATCCATTGGTAATAAAATGACTAAAATAATATTTATTAAATATATTGTTTTAAGTATTTTAGTAGTTTTAATTTTTTTATTTATTAGAACTAGGTTATATTGTAAAAATAAACTTAAGATAAGAAGATTTAAGACTAGTTCTAGTTTTTTCATGATTATAGTTAGAAAGTTAAGATTAAGGCTTTTAAATATAATAATGGTAAAAATGGCAATTACCGAGGAGATAAAGTTTATAATTAACATTTTAGAATATAACTTTGTTTCTTGGTTTTTAGCATTATTATGGTTAAAAAACACTTCAATAAGAAGTCCAGATAATAAGATGTTAGCAATTAATATTAATAGTGTGTTCATTACATTCTCCTTTTTTAGCGTGGACTTTAATATTATCACTTTGAGCTTTTAATGGCAATGTTTTTTTGCTAATTTTTGGTAAGTTTTTTTCGACTTTACAATAATTTTAAAAAAAATAACACGAGTGTTGTGTTACTTAATTTTACCAAATAAGCCTTTTTTAAAAGGAATGGTTTCTCTTGGTTCGAAAATTTTATTTTCTAAAATATTTTTAGTGTTGACATTAAATAGTTCTTCAATATAATCTTCGGGAATATATTTTTTTAGGATATTTTTAACTTCTATTATTTTTTTATAAAATTCATGAGTATCGTGGTGAGTATCAGTTGCTATAAATGATGGAATTTGATGTTTTAATAAAAGCATAACTGTTTTTCTAGCCTCATCGCCATAATTACCTAGGATACTTCCTATATTAATTTGAAATAAGGCCCCTGCTTGGCGTAAGTTTATGACTTCTTCAGGGTTTTCTTTAATAAAACGATATCTTTCAGGGTGAGCAATAACAGGAATATAACCATTTACTTGAAGGTTAAATAATAAGTCTTTTAAGCCTTTAAAGTTATTATTCATGGGCAATTCAAATAAGACATATCTACTCTTATTTAATGATGTAACACTTTTGTTTTTAAGAAGCTCTAACATATTGTTTTCAACAAATATTTCATTACCTAAATAAAGATTAATATTAATATTTTCTAACTTTAGTTTATTTTTTAATTCTTTTAAGATAGTCTCATTATCTTTTACTTTACTACTATAACTACTTCCTAATATAAAATGAGGAGTAACTATTATATCGGTTACTCCACTTTCATATGCTTGTTTTAATATATTAATACTTTCTTCAAACGATTTTGAACCATCGTCAATATTAGGCAAGATATGATTATGAATATCTATCATTTTTCGGCCTTGTAATAGTAGTTAGAATAGTAATGATCTTTAGTGGCTGGATATTTATTTAAGACTACTCCAGCAATTTTATCACTAAATTTTTCTAAGTTTTTCTTAGTGTTATTTAGTAACTCTATTGGGGTTTGCTTATAGGCTGAAACAATAACAATTTTATCAACTAAGTCGGCCATGATTATTGAATCAGTTAGTCCTCCTACAGGAACACCGTCATAAATTACTAGGTCATAGTTTTTAGCAAGTATTTCTACTAGTTGTTTGTTTTTATCACTAGCTAGTAATTCACTTGGGTTTGGAGGTACAATACCCATTGGTAAGACATAAATGTTTTCATATCTAGTTTTTTTAATATAATGTTTATATTTTTTTTCAACGTCGTCAATTAAAAGGTTTGATAGACCTTCTAAGTTTTCAACATGAAAAATGTTATGCTGTCTTCCTCTTCTTAAGTCGCAGTCAACAATTAAAACTTTAGTTCCAGCTTGAGCAAATGCCACGGCTAAGTTAGAAGTAACAAAACTCTTCCCTTCTCCAGAAAAAGAACTAGTAACTAAGATACTTTTTACTTTGTCATCTACTGATGAAAATTGTAGATTTGTACGAATCGTTTTGATGGCTTCAGCAATACTTGATTTAGGATTTGTTGCAACAATTAACTCATTCATTATTTATTTCCTCCTTTTAAAGTAGGTTTAAAAGGTACTACCCCTAATACTGGTAAACCAATTTTTTCTTCGATTTCTTCACTACTCTTAATAGTTGTATCAAAGTAAAACATAACAAATATAATACCACAAGCTAGTACGAATGACACTAGAACGCTGATAACCATTTGTTTTGGTACATTAATATTGTATGGGATGGTATTTTCATCAGCATAGTCGATAATACTTAGGTTTTTAATTTCATAAATGTTTTCGATTTCTTTAGAGAATACTTTAGCTATTTCGTTAGCAATGTCTTTAGCGTCTTTAGAGTTTTGGCTATTAACTGCTATTTTGATTAGCTCGGTATCTTTTTCGTTAGTTACACTAACCATGTTATGCAATGTTTCATAACTCATGTTTAAATCTAAGTTACTAATTACTTGATTTAAGATTCTTCTACTTTTAATTATTTCACGGTAAGTAGATACTAATTTTTGGTTGGTGGTAACATCTGATTGAAGAGTACCACTATTAGATGTTGAATCACTTGATCGGGCTAGTACTACTGTTGTATATGAGTTATACATCGGTTTTTGAATGAATAAACTATATACAATGCATGCACCAGCGCCAAGGACAACAAATAATATAATTAATAAATACTTGCTTAGAAAATAACTAAACATTTCTTTTAAATTTACTTCTTCCATATAATCCCTCTTTGCTAAGATTAATTATAAACTATTTAGTTATTTTTCTCAACTACGATTTGTTATTTTTATATTTTTTTTGCATTTTTTCTTCTAATTCGGTAGCTATACTAGATATTTTTAAAAAACACCATATAATGAACGCTAAAATAAAGATAATTATGAATGTCATTTTCTTCACCTAACGTTATTATATAGTATTTTATTATAATTGCAATTATTATTTGTTCGACAAATTTCGACAATTAAATTTGTTCAATGAATAATTCTTTTTGCCTTTTTAAGTTTGTAGTTAGTTTATATATGCTGGTAAATCCTAGAATAGCTAAGGAACTTCCACATGTATCTATTAGGATGTCTATTATTTTGCAGCTTCTTCCATCAACAAATAATTGGTGGATTTCATCACTAGTAGCGTATAGTACACAAAATATTATAGCTAGAATTATGTATTTTGTTGCAAGTTTTTCTTTAGTTTGTAAATATAAAATTAAGATTAATCCTAGAATAAAGTACTCTGTAAAGTGGGCCGACTTTCTTACAATAAAGGTTTTATCTTCAATAATCTTTTGTCTTTTTTCTTCACTGATATTTTCTTTTTTAATGCTAATTACAGTATTTACAACGGCACTAGTTACTTTGTTGGAACTTGATTTAGATTCATCTGATACTTGAGCAGAGAACATAAATATTACACCCATCCAGATTATGGCTAGAATTATTAGAACTTTATCTTTGTATTTCAAGAGTTCTTTAGTGTATTTAGTAGCATAAAGAATAAGGGATAATGATATTACTAAGTAGATTGTACTTACAATGTTAAAGATACTCATAATACTTTGATAAGTGTAATTGATTAGATTAGAGATAATATCGTTATAGAATTCTAGATGTCCTAAATCTAAGGTATTAGATAGATATAAATGAATTATGGTTATTAGAATGGTTGTAGTTAGTAATGATATAATGATATTTCTTTCTTTTAGAGTATATCTAGTTATGAAGTAATTAATGATAAATAAAGCGATACATAGGATGTCTAACGCTACTAAGATATGGTAGATTCTATTAAAACTATTATGGTATTTGTTTAGAATATTAGAATAACTTATTTCCGTTTCGTATATACTGCTCATTTGAGTAATAAATTTATTAATTGATGTTTTATCTTCTTCGGTTAATTTATAGTCTTTTAACTCTTCGTTAATGTTATTCATCAAATTTTCTTCAATACTAGTTTTATTAATTGTATTATCTTTATTGTTGTAGAAATTATCCAACATTTTTTCAGTTGTTCTTCTTAGTAGTTCTTTATCAAAGATATTGTTTAGAATATCATCACTTAGTCCTGATTGGGTTACGTAGTATGACATTTCTAGTTTAATGTTGGTATATAGTTTTTCATAGTAGTTAGTTTCATTTAGTTGTTGAGCTATGAAGTTTTGATTAAAAATAGTAAATAAGATTATCGTAATAGTTGTTGCTAAAAAGAATAAGATTGATGAAATGAATTTAGTTAGGTAATTAAAAAATATGGTGTAAGGTTTCATTATTCTTCTCCTTCTAGGCTGGCGGTTATAACGTATCTTTTATCTTTAAAGCCATAGATGCTTACTGGGTAGCAGGTATACATTAGTAAGGTTTCTTTGTCGTCTTTGATATCCATGTCTTTTTCAAGGTCAGTAGCTTTGACGATTTGGCCTGTGGTTACTTTGTAGGTATAGGTTCCATAACTTGTTTTAATAATTATTTTAGAGCCTATTTTAAGGTCTGGTAGTTTACCAAAGTGAGCTTGAGAGTTATGAGCCGCCAAGACGATACTTCCCCCTTCTCCAGGAAAGTAGGACCCAGCATAGTGGCCAATATTTTTCTTGATTAGATCTAGGTTATCGCCTTCAACGATATTAGCTGATACGTTAATAGTTGGGATTTCTATAGTGGCAAATATTTCCCCATAGGTTGGATAGGTTGAAAGACGCTTACTACCACTATCTATGTTTATCTTTTCCGTGGTTCTATTTACTTCTTTGACACTCATTTTATTTAATAGTGAGATTGTGGTATCTATTTTTTTAGCAAAGAAAATAAATATTAAAAAGATAAATAATGAAGCAAAGAAAAAAGCAATTGCCAATTGCTTAACAATTACCTTTAAAGTTGCAATACTTTTTTTAAGCATTAGCTTTTTTCATCTTTCTTGCGATTACGGCAATTCCGATAATAGATACCACACCAGCAAGAGCAATGATCATATAAGTATCAGTATATTTTACTTTAGAAGCAGTAACTACTGTAAATACTGTACCATCTAAGTTATATACTTTTACTCCGTTTTTAACAGCTGTAACTTTAACGCTTGTGTTATTAGAAACTTCTGTTAATAATGCTTTGATTTCATTTTTTTCAGCTTTTGTTAATTTTTCAAAAGAATTAGCATTTCCTCTTTCAATAATAGCAACAGCTTCATCAATTTTACTAGCAATGTAATCAGCATCAGATTCAGATACATTATTTTGTGATAAGTATCTTTCGATTTCTACTTTTTGATCACTAGTAGCTTGGAATGTTGCTCCATTGATTGTATAAGCTTTAGTTAACTTAGCTTTTAGCTCGTCTTTACTCATAGCGTTAACATTTAGTGTTCCAACTAATAACATTGCTACGAATAGACATACAATATTTCTTATTTTTTTCATATTTTCTCCTCATTTCTTCTTGTATTTTACTATTGTTTTTAAGTATTTTCAAGTGGGTTATGACAATTACTTGTCAAATTTTTAATTTTTTTATTAGTTTTTCTTAATCCTGACTATCTTTTACATCTTGATATATTTCTTTCATAATATACTTTAACATTTTTTTACTATAAATACAAAATGCTTTATCTATATTATTAGGATTTCCAAACAAATCATTTGACTGCATGGCGCATCCCCCACCACACAAGTATATTGCCGAGCATTTTAAACATTTGCTTTTAAAAATTGGCAAATAAGTCTTCCATTTTTTAAAATCTGCTAAATCAAATAACTCACTTAAGTCATTTAACGAGTTTATATTCGGAAAAGCATGCTTTTCTTTATTCCAATATCCATGGCATATTTCAATATCACCATTTGGGCACACAGTAATTTGATTGGCACCCAAGGCTCCACAATCACTGTATTTAAATTCATTTAAATAAACAGATTTATATTTCCTATTTATCCTGTCTTCGTTAAATCCATAATCAAATAATTCTAAATTTGAATAATAAATGAAGTCAACTGCCTTTTTATAATATTCTTTCCATTCATCAGTCTTATATGTATAGTGTAATAAATTATAGCTGATATTTTTAACATTGAGCCTTTTTAACCATTCAATTATTTGCTTCTTATTTTCTATAAAAGTTGGTGAGACAGTAATGGATAATCCGAAATCGACATCATATTTCTTTAATAAATTTATTTTTTCTAATAATTTATCATAAATTCCTAAGTCAGTATTTTTAAAAACTCGATTGGCATCTGTTACATTTTTAGGACCATCAATAGAAATTCCTAAACCAATATTATATTTTTTTATAAAATCAGCAATTTTCTCATTTACCAAAAGACCATTAGAAACCATTGAAAACTTAATATTATAATTATTCAAATTAATATATTTTACTACTTTTTCAATTAAGTCAAAATTAATTAAAGGCTCCGCTCCATAAAAGAATATTTCACCTTTTTCTTTTACACTATCCAGATGCTTTGAAAACATATCTATGGCTTTTTTTGCTGTATCAAATGTCATTTTTTGCTCTTTATTGTTTAACTTACCTATAAAGCAATACTTGCATCCAAGATTACATGTATTTACTGGAATTAGATACATAATTGTAATTTTATTTTCAATATTTTTATAATATTCTTCTTTAATTATTTTTAACAGTTCAGCATCGGTTTTTGAATCTTTTACTACAATTCCAAATTTTTTAAAAAATTCTATTTCGTCATTACTAAAGCAATTAAAAAAGTCATTTTTTAAATTGTCTAATTTTTCTTTAGTTAAGAAAACCGGTTGCATTATTAAACTGTTAAAAACGGCATATATATTTTTATCAACTTTTACATTCTTACAATATTTTGAAACCATCATACTATCACCTTATATACATTCAAATCTATGGTTATTTTATCGATTTTTAAATCAGTAGTTTTTAATTTTAACGGTGTCATTCCAATTAAATTTTCAACATCATTTTTTTCTATCTTAAATGTCTCTTTGTAATTTTCTGCTACTATATTTTTAAAATACTTACTTAAATTTTCTATTATTTCCTGTTGTTTTTGATATTTTTCGAGGCCACTTGCGTTCCTTAATTCAATTAGATAATTGCTACTTGGAGCAATCTTTATAAATAGTCCACCCTTCTTTAATACTCTTTTAACTTCTGATTCACTATAGGGAGATAGAAAGTCTATAATTACATCTATGTTATTAGTTGCAATTGGAATATTGTTAACATCTCCATCAAAATAAAATCTGTTTGAGCTATTATAATCGCTGGCTAAATTAATGGCATCTTTAGAATAATCAAAGCCGAAATATTTATAATTATTTTTTATTTTTTTTAAAATATTTATTGAATGAATTCCTTCTCCACAACCTAAATCTAGAATTTTGATATTATTTAAGTTTAATTTATTGATATCCGAAGCAATTAATTCATATACTTGCTTATAATATTCTTTCTCAATAAACTTTCTTCTACTTGAGAATAGTTCTTCATTGTAGATTTTACTTTCTTTAATTTTAGTTGATATTATAAAGTTAATGGTCCCCTTTTTAGTCACATCAAAAGTATGGTTATTAATACACTTTAATGAGCTATCTTCTATGTGCATTTTTTCTTTGCAATATGGGCATATAAAATCCATATAATTATTTTTAATAAAGTCCAAGCCAATTTCTTTTTTACTTTGCATGATTTTCTCCTTAGAAAGGATTATATCAAAAATATAAACATCTTGCAATTAACTTTAATATGTTATATTATTTAGTTAGGAGGTATTTTTATGATAGTTGCAAAAATCAATAAAAATGGGAAGAAATTTAGAGAAGGAGTCGCTATGAGATCTACATGTAATTGTGGATCATGTAATTGCAATTGCGGTGCTGGATGCATTTCAACTGATTTAAATAAGAAAATTGAACAATTACTTAAATAATAAAAAGTCACACATAAGTGTGGCTTTTTATTAATTTAATGTTCTTTTTGTTATTATCGTATCACTTGATAAAGATAAGAGATAACAAGCTAAGAAACGTCTAGTATTTAGATTATTAACTCCTTTAATAGAATCAATCTTTTCATTTATATCTTCTAAAGTAGAACCTGCTAAAGGCAGAAGATATTCATTAGGAGTCCAGATATTATCAACCTTAACTAAAGTAGTATAGATATAAAGTCCTTTTAAAAATTCTCCGGAGCAAGAAAAGGCAATATCATAATATTCGTATTCTTTATTAGTATAGGCATCTTCTACTATCACTACACCCTTTTTAGAATTAACATCTTTAATTTGAAAGACACTTTCTACTTGGTTTTCATCTATTTTCCAAGCTGTAGCATATTCACTAGATAAAACATTTAATGTTTTTGTGTACTTAGAGAACTCAGTTTGTTCATTATCAATACTATGAAATAGTAAGAGATTAGTTAAAGCTTTAGTCTCCATTTTAGAGATATCGATGTTATTTAGCTTAAATGTTTTTTTAAATTTATCTATAGGTAATGTCTTATAAGTAAGACAACAATTTTCAATGACACTTCCTATTTGGTCTTTAATTTTACGATACTGAATTATATCTTCGTTATCTTTAAGTTGATTAAATTTTTTATTGTATTCTTTAGTTTGCTTTTCTTTGATTTTTTCTTCTTGATATTCATTAGGAGTTCTTCCTTGGTAGGCAATTGATGTAGTATTGTTCATCATGTTATCTAGTAAGATACATAGTTCTTGATAGTCTTTCTCATTATGAACTAAATCTGCTAAATGTTCTTTTAGTTCGGTTCTATCTAAGTTAAGATTACAATACTCTTTTATTCTTTTTAAGATATAGTCGGGATATAAATGCAGTTCGTCTAGTTTATCTAGGAATGCTATGGTTGAATCTTCCGTTAGTAAAAAATCATGGTATCCATACCCTACTACGTCTTCAATTGGTCTTTCATAGATACTTAGTTTACGAGTTTTGCTTATTAGTTCGATTGCTTCTTCTAGGTATAAGTAATAATCAGCACAGGTATAGACATTGTCTTTTAAAATAATAAAGTGATAATTAATTAATGGTAAGTTAATGAGGTAATCAAATTCATCGGCATCTATTTCAGTATAGTCATATACTAGCTTGTATAGATCTTTCTTGGTTAGAACGCCAAATATTTTGATTATACCTAAGAATACTTTTTCAAAGTTAGTATTATCTTTGATTATGGATAAGTATGTTTTATTTAGCTTTTTGATTGTATGTTCAACACTTTCTTTAAATTCTTCTGGTATATTATATTTCTTTTGAGTATGATCATAGCGAATAATTAGTTTAGCACTTAATGATTCATAGGCTATATGTTCTCTAACCTTGTCTTCTTTTAGGTGCTTATTTTTGATTATCATTTTAAGTAAGTCGATTTCTTCAATGGTTAAGAAGTCTTTTAAATAGTCTTCTTGATTATATAAGTCTATTATTGTTTCAAGCATTTTCTTAGTAGTTATTTTGTCATAGTCTTTGAAGTTTTTGATTATTTTATAGTAATCTTCGTAGATGGCGTCTTTACGTAAATATTTAGCTTCGTCTAATATTTTCATTTTGTTCCTCTTTTCTTGGGTTTATATTAACATATTAAGGGAAAAATAGATAGTATGTTATAACATTTTTAAACGCTAATATTATTTGATTTCAAATAAAAAATATTGGCTGTAACTTAACCAATATTTTGAACATTACTCTGCAGCTTTTAGGCAAAAATCTAAAAATTCATTCAAGTTGGTATTTGTTTGTTTTTTTAGATCATCACATAGCTCTTGAATTTGAATTTCATCACTTTTCTCATATTTAGGATCTGTAGGAAATAGTTTAACGTATTCTTTTTTTCTTTTATCACCAGTCTTGGTAAATGGTACATTTGCTTTGGTTAAAACTGCTTCTAGATTTGGAATATCATATATCGGTACTATATGGTCATAGGCCCAATGAGATTTAAACATTTCCTTGTTTATGAAAGCACTTTTTTGTTTTTCAGTGCAGTCATCAGTATCTAGAATAATAAATATTTTGAAATCTTCATCTAGAGATTTATTATTGTTAGATAATTTAACATCTTCATATTCTTTAATAAAACTATTATATGATTTAAAAACCATATTATTTAGAATTTGTTTTACGCTGGTTATTTGAATGGAGCTTTCACCATTGTTATTACTAACTATTTCCATTTTTAAGCGTAATTTACTCTTTATATATTGACATATTTGTTTTTCGGATTTGCCATGAACTATAACTATGGCTTTAGTGTAATTTAACTGCTGCATAGTTACCTCTATTTTAAATTATCTATCAATTCTTCAAAATCAATGTCACTTATAATTGGTACTCCTCCAAATAAGCCACTTAGGTATTTCTTTTGAGGATTATTGTTTTTTTGGATTCTTTCTTGAAAATCGTCAAGTGAAATTAAAGTCTTTTCGGCATTTTTATTTGCTCTAAAAATATATACACTTCCTATAGGCATAGAATTTATCAAAATGGTATTATGAGTAGTTATTATTAATTGTCCTTTTATATAAGGTACAACGCATTCAAGAAGACCTTTAATTAATAAATCATGAATGCCAGTGTCTAGTTCATCAATTATAACAGTTTGACCTTCACACGCTGCAATTAGATATGGAATTATAGTTAAAATATTTTGCGTGCCATTTGATTCTAGAGAAAAATTGATATCTTTAATTTTTCCATAGATCATTTTTCTAAAATATAGATGGTATTTTAAATAATTATCTTCATAGTTTTTCTTATAATATACTCTTTTTATATCCGAGTACAAAGATGTAAATATTTCGTTTAATAGATATTCTGTTTTATTAAGTTCTTCTTCATCTTTGATAAGTATTTTTCCGTTATCAAGATTTTCTAAAATATGGCTATTCAATCTTATTGCACCAAACTCACTATTATTTTTGCCATTGATCTTTGTAGATATTCCATTTAGATATAGTAAAACATTATAAAGATTTTCGTTAATCGCGTTCTTCATGTATTCAATTTTTTTATCATCAATTTCATATGAAAGAATTGACATAAATGAGTGCTTGCTCCAATACTTATTAAGAAGTTCAATAAATTCATTATAATATTTTTTATCTTTAAAAATGTTGGCATTAATCTTCATATTATCAGTATTAATATTAAAATAGTTAGTCATATTTTTGTTAAGGGTAAAGTCTAGTCTTTCAGAAACTATTTTTTCATTATCAAATTCGATACGATAAACTCCATCTTGGCCATTCATAGCAAAGCCATATTCTAAAATCATATTATCTGCTGAATCAATAGTTTTATATTCATCAATTATCATTTTAGTATCTTTATAATTTGCTTTAATAATTGAATTGGCAAAATTAATTGCAACTTTGCTTGAATCTTTATTAAAATTATCATTTTTACTAAATTGATCGAGTAAATTCTTAGCAAATTCATTTGCTGACATAGTTCTCATTGTTTCATTTAGTGTATAAAATGAATTAGCTAAATTGGATTTTCCAATTCCGTTTTCGCCATAAATAAGTACTAGTTTTTTTGGTGTATCTTTGGTTTTCATAAAATCCACTTTAAAGTCAACAAGAGACTTATAATTATTAAGCTTAATATATCTGATCATTATATTCACCTTTTTCCTTTTTCAATATATAGTATATCATAGATCACAAAAAAGTATACTATTTTTGCTATTTTTGATACATTTTGTATCATTTTTAATATATTTTACTACTAAGCATATTAATGTTATAAATTATCGTTTTATTTCTAATATAATGCAGGCATCTAGGAGTTGGCCCATCTTTCTAAATGTGCTAATCTTAAAAGTATGTGATATGATAATGTCGGTTTATATCTTATATGCTTTTCAAATTTGGTAATTACATAATTCAAATATACATCCTGATATTTATCTAAAACTTCGATTTCTTTGTCGGACAAGGGATTGTTGAAGCCATAATGCAGGTTATTTCGACATTTTCTGTTTATTGTAAAAAAACCATCTTCTATTTTGCCTGAAATTTCTCCTAGAATTTGGTGCAAAAGTGGCACTTTATTTTCGTCTTTTCCGAGCATTTCAATTATTGTAGCTTTATATTTTCTTAATACTTTATCAAAGCCCAGAAAAAATTTTTTTTCGTGATATGCATTGTACGCATAATCTTTTTTAAAAAACAAATTTGAAATGCACATTATAGTTTTTAATAATCCTATTCTTTGCAATATGTATAATTTAGAATTATCATCCAATTCTTTATCTAAAAGTTTGTACGTAGAATAAGTTTTTAATTTAACATTAATTTTATTAAGCTGAATAATAAAATTATTTATTAATGGTTGGTAAAACGTTTCAAAGTCTTTTTTTATTTCTGGACATAAATTTCCTATCCATTTTTTTATAGAAAGAATTATTTTGCCATATAATTCAATGCTTTTTTGATAGTTTTCTTCCCAAATTCTACTATTAATGTCAAAAACATTGTTACAAATAGTATATATGCAAATGTCAAATGCATAATTTTTAAAGTCTATTTCCATATCATTAATTATTTTTCTGTTTTTTTTAGATTCAAATGTTGGCAAGTCTTTTAAAAAATAATTTCTTGCTTTTTTTATTTGGCTTTTAGTTATAGAAGAATTGTTATTTATTTCTCCAAAGCCATAGTCTATTGTTTCTTCAACGAAAATAGTAGAAAAAAATATGTTAAAGCTCATTATTATTGTTTTAAAAAACTCATTGTTTATTCTCTCTGTTGCATTTATCATAATATATAACCAAAATACGTCATTTAATAATTCTAAAGAAATATCATCTAAAATATTTTTTACAAATTTTTGCTGATCTTTATCAGACAAATTATTTATTATTTTTTTTAAAATATCTGCTTCATATACTTTTTTGTCATATTCATTTCGCAGCCTACACTTCATTAAAATGCATTTTGAAGTTTTGTCACGTTCAACAAAATCATTTGTTTCTAAATTATACTTGACTTTTAATTTTTCGCTTAATTTTTGCAAATTAAAATTATTTTTACAAATTATAAATGGCAAAATATATTTATTTTCTCTTTTTAAGTATAAGAAATTGGCATTATTTGTTTCAACTAAAAATATTATTTTCTTCATTTTGACATCTCTCTTATTTTTATTACACAATTAATTGTTATAAATATTTCTAAAATCGGTAACGACTTAATTATCCACTCTTATGAATTCTTTTGATTTCTTAAAGCGTCAATATCAATTTTATATGGATTATTTATAAATAGATTATCATTAACATATGAAACTGTTATTTTGTATTTTTTGTTTATGATTCTATTAATTATGTTTAACATAAATTTGATTTTTTCCTGATTTTTTTCATCAGGTAATCTATTTCTGGCTGTTTGAACATATATTGATAATAATTGCTCTAATGGTAAATCTTCTAAATCATATTTTTCTTCAAATGGTAGAGTAAAAAGCAAGCTATTTTCTCTAATTTCTAATAGTAAATCATGGAAATAATTATCGTATATGCTTACATATTGACTAATATCGCCAATATCAATTATCCAATTTTCTCTTTCCATGTATTCAATAAGTTTACTTGAACTGCTATTTATTACAATTCTTATTTCACTTTGATATGCAAAATATTTGTCTTTTAAAAATAGTTCTACTGGTGATGGAACAAATGATATAAAAGACTTTGAATAGTCTACATATTCTACTGGGTGAATAATTATATTATCTTTTTCAACACCTAAATTAATAAAGAAAGTTTTAATTTTTTCAAAAAAAGCATGTGGATTCGTGATAAAAACGACACTTGGTCTCTCTTCAAAAGCAAGTTCAAAATAATCCTTTGTGATAGTAGCGATATGATGTTTTTCTCCAAATCTATCTGTTGTTTCCTTAGTAAACATATTGCTACCTAGTCCGTAAAGACATAAGCTATACAAATCTAGCGATTTTTTATTTCTAATATATATTAAATTATCTTTTTGAAAGTAGTTTAAAGTTTCATCTTTTTTTAAATTATTAATAAATTCACTTTTATCATTACTATCAGTTGATAGAAATACCCCCTCTAATACATCACCTTGGCCTTTATTGCCTTCTTCTTCAATCTTTATCCAATTAATTGGCTTGCTAAATTTTATTTTTCCTTTTAAAAACTCTTCAGCATATTTTCTAGGTATACATCTAAATAATGTTACTACTTGAAAATCAGAATTAAATATTTGATGAAAATTTAATGGCGTGCTCTTCTCACATAATTAATCTTGCAGAAATATTGATTAATCCCTTTCTACTAATATTTTCAAATTATTATGTAGCTATTTTCATAACGTTTTCTTTAGTGAAAATTATAATAGCTATAAAATATTATTGTTCTTTTTAATGAATTCATATATTTTTTCGGTTAGTTCTTTAGCTTGATCCGACAATTCGTCATAGTCTTCTATAACACTGCAAATTCCTATTGCAAATTCATACTTTTTAGCAATTGTCCCACTATTGGCACTATACCTTTTATTTGGAATGTTATATGTTTCATCAATAAACTTTCCCATATAAGTTCTAGGATTTGATATTGTATCTTGTGTATACCTATATTCATTGGCACCTAGATACTTTTTGCGAGTTAAAGATTTCAAATTATTCTTCGATATTAAATATTTTTCTAATATATTTAATGAGATAAGGTTTTCTATTTCTCTTGACTTTAACTCAAAAAAGTTTTCTTTTAATATCTTTCGGTATCTTTCTTTTCTTTGTTCTTTTTTACTTTCAGGTTTTTCTTTAGTATTGTCATTATCAACTAAAAGAAAGGCATTATGAGATATGGCATTAATAAATATTTGACTATCATTAGCCATATTTTCAAAATTAAAATGAGGAATGTTACCACCACCATACTCTATAAAACAGTAATGAATATTTTCTTTGTATTTGTTTATATTATATTTTTTGAAGTAAAGTTCTAAATACTTTTTTAAATATATTCTATCACTTATTCCCTCTACCCATATAGTGCAGTTTGATAAAAATACTGATGAGGTTGATACACCAAGCTCATTTAAAACAGAAACAAAGTCTTTTTCAGTTTTAGAAATTTTAAAATTGTTCTTATCTTTTTTGATTTTATAAAGGCTTACATTATCACTATAATTTATAATATCAATAATAGAATTTGAATGAGTGGTAATAAAATATTTATGCTTTTTAAAGGTATCAGATAATAATATATCCATGAGTTTTCTTTGAAGACCAGGATGGATATTTATCTCTGGTTCTTCAATAAAAAAATAATAGTTTTCGTCTTTATGAATATATATTGGATATAAGATTGATATTAATTGTTTAATGCCATCTCCTAAATTGTATATTTCATATTCCTTATCGTCGGCAATTTTTACAAGAAGTATTTTTTTAGAAATATCTGGAGTTATTTCAAAGTTTTTTCCTTCATAGAAGTTATCACTCATGAATTTTTCAAATTCATGGAATTGTTTTCTCTTTTCTTCACCACCCAATAAAATATTTATTATATCTTGGTATAATGTTTCAGCAGTAAATACTATGTTTTTATCAATTTTATAATCACCAGATATTTTATTTAAATATACTTCATTGGTTTGATTCATATATTTTGTTAGAGCATTACTCTCAACAGCAGTCATCTTGATTGTGCTTATAGTGCTATTATTTTCAAAGTATCTTGAAAAGCCTTCTATTCCTCTTAGTAATGGTATATATAGGACTTTTTTGGCATCATTTAAAGTATCTTTTTCAGCAAGTTGACTATCAACAGTTTTTTCTAAAATATCTTCTAATTTAAGAAGAAGATTTTTATCTTTGCTTTCATTAATTTCTTTTAAGGCTTTTTCAATTATCTTTCCAACAGCTTTGTCTTGTTCTTTAATACTTTCAAATGCACGTTTATTTAGAATAATGTCATAATTAAATGATGCCTCATAGCCTGGTCTTAATTGCTTAAAAACGTTACTTCTTGTTAAGATTAAATTTCGCATAAATCTGCTTTTACCACTATTGTTCTCACCCGTTATTAGGTTTATTCTAGTGTCTAATGGCAAAACATACATTTTGTTGTCTGCTTCGTCCACATATTCGTTTGTCATCTCTTTTGAAAGAATAATAAATTTTTCCATATGGTCATCTCTTTCTTTGTAGATATAATACCATAAATAAGCGTCAAAATAAATCAAATTATAATAATTGATGTCATAATATGTTTCAACATGATAAGTTAAATTTTGTTTTGGTTTAAATAGGGCTAAACACTAATTTATAAGCAAAAAAAGACTTATTTAGTCTCTGCTATATAAGTCTCTTGTATATAATTTATCTTTAACATCTAAAAGATTATCATCTACCCTATTAACCACAATAATATCACTGATATTTTTAAATTCATTTAAATCTTTAATAACTTCTAAATCATCAAATGTATCAGGAGTTAATGCTTATATAAATCTTTTTTTATCTTTTTATTCTTTTGAGTATGATAAATAAAAAATCTTTCAAAAATTCAAGGTTTAAATATATTAGCATTAATGTGCTAATTAGTAATGCTATTATTGAAAAAAACGCATTTTTTAAATAATATAAAAAACATGAAAATACTAAAAGCAAGAATAAAATAAATGTTTTTTTTACATCAAAACTAATTAAAACATATTTTTTTATATCAAAGTAACGATAAATAGCCATTAATATATAAGATATTAACGTTGAAATGCAAGCTGCATAAATTCCGATAAATTTGATAAAAGCTAAGTTTATAGCAGCATTAATTAATGCAGACAATAGCGAAGTTTTTGCTACTTCCTTTGTCATTTTTTTTGCCACATAAATTCCTCCAACTAATGAAGTAAAAATACTAAAAATACATGATATCAATAATATTGGAATGTAATTATATGCTTCATAATAATTTTGACCAATGACAACATTAAAAATTAATGGTATTAAAAGCAAACAAATAATGATTAAAGAAGTAAAAAATGACATGGTATCATTTATATTTCTTGAAAAATATTTTTCTTTATCAGTATCATTTATATGAATAGTTGCTGATTCTTGCCATGACATAATAAATATTGAAAAAATACTATTTACTATATTTGAAAATTTGCATGAAATAGTATATACACCATTTGCAGCAGAAGTTAAGAAGAATGATAAAATTGTTCTATCAGATACATTTATAATCCACCAAGATAATGTATTTGGGATCATAGGCAAAGAATACGATAGCATTTCTTTTAGAACTCTTTTATCAATTAAACTTTTTTTTACTCGCTGAATTAATGAGATTTTTTTTGACATATAAATGCTAGCAAAAATGTTTCCTATAATAGAAGCAATTAATATGCTATCAGCACCAAAATTAAAAAAAACAATTAAAATAAAATTTAAAATTAAATTAAAAATTGCTATAATTATTGTTGCAACAGAATATTCTTTATTTTTTCCTATTCCTCTACATGTTTGAAATAACATGTTTGATAGCATTAAAGCATATAGATTAATAATAGTAAGAACAAAATAATTAAAATTTAATACTAGTTTTAATACAATTGCAAAAAAAGTTATAATGATTATCTGAAAAATCAAAAAAATGTATGAGTTTGTAATTACTGTATTAATATATGCTTTGTCATTTCGCTTTTCAATTAGGAATCTAAATATTGCAGTATCTAAACAAAGCAAAAAAATTGGTATAAATAGACTTATATACGTTTGAATTAAGTCTACTAATCCATAATCACTCGTAGATAAATACCTAGTGAATAATGGTAGTAAAATTATTGAGATAAACTGAGTTGCAAATTTGCCTAACGATAAAATCAAAGTGTTTTTCAAATAATTATTTTCTTTTTTCATTTTGTACTTCCTTTATTATTTTTTCCCATTCCGTATTTACTTTTAATGATAGTTTTTCATTTACTATAGTATTGTTTATTTTCTTATTATAGTTTTTCAAAATACTTTCTTTCATATAAGTAAATGAATTACTCTTATCTAAATCAAAGATTTTATAATTTTCCTTTTTATAAAAGCCAGTTATACCTTGTATTTTAGTTTTATAATATTCTCCTAAATAGCCACTAAAAACGTATTTATTGTGTATCAGTCCCAAAACAATTGCATGATATGCTGTGGATATAACAAAACTACATTGAGAATAGAGGCTCATAATTTCTTCAACTGAATCAGTTAAAAACAAATTAACATTGATATCTGAATTCTTCATTTTTTTCATAATATTAACATGAATTTTATACTCTTCATACTTTTCTATATTTCTAAATGGTAGTAAAACAATGTCATAATCTAATTCTTTAGATATTTCAATAACCATTTGAACCATTTTTTCGTCAAAAATATTATAATCCTTAAAATCTTTGAAATTAACAATTATATATTTTCGACTTGTTTTTTTCGCCGTTGTGGCAAGTTTTTGATAATACAGAAAAGCATCATCACCAGTAAGTTCACTTTTTATCTTTAAATTTTCTAGAAGTTCTTGAGATTTACTTTCCCTCGTGTATATAGTTGAATTTATATATATGTGTTTTATTAAAAAACTATCGATTTTACTTTGAATTGGGCCAGAAGTTTGACCGGTGAAATATACTTTTTTTCCTTTTGAAATAAAAAGCTTTTTTAATAAAAAGATATATAATAGTCTTCCATAACCACTGCCAATAGATCTATTGATGTAACCGCCACCCATAAAAATTATGGCATCATATTCCAGATCTTTAGAGAAAAATTTTTTCAAAACCTTAAAATATGTTTTAATTTTTGCTTTAAAATTCAAATTACTTATTGGAAAGTTTAAATCATAATTTCTGCTAAATGAAAAATAGTTATCTTTCTGATCATTTTGAAAGAAATATGGATCTACGTTATTAGAAATTAATTTTTGGTTTATTAAAAACATCATTAAATCATCGCCCAAATTATCCCAATCGTATAATCCGTAAATCAACACTTTTGGATGTTTCAAAATCATCACCTTTCCTTCGTATATCTTTCAAATGCTGATTTTATAACGTCGTCCATATCATAATATTTATATTCAGCTAATCTTCCACCAAAAATAGTGTTTTTTTCTTGAGAAGCTAACTCTCTATATTTATTAGCTAATTCATTATTCTTGTCATCATTTACTGTATAATATTTTTCCATTCCTGATACATAATCAGCTGGGTATTCATAAGTTACTATGGTCTTAGGTGAATTTGTATCAAATTCAAAATGTTTATGTTCAATAACTCTAGTATAAGCAACTTCATGGCCTGTATAATTAATTACCGCATTTCCTTGAAAGTTTTGTTTATCTAATATTTTTGTTTCAAATCTTAAACTTCTCCATTCAAGTTCTCCTAAAGAATAGTTAAAATATTCATCTATTGGGCCAGTATATACTACTTTGTCAGCAAGAGAATCAAAATACTCTTTATTATCAAAATAGTTTGTATTTAATTTTACTTCTATTCCTTCTAGCATATTTTCTACTAGTTTTGTATAGCCACCTATTGGAATACCCTGATATTTATCATTAAAATAATTATTATCGTATGTTAAACGAACTGGTAATCTTTTTATAATAAAGGCTGGTAAATCTTTACAGTCTCTATTCCATTGCTTTTCAGTATATCCCTTAATTAACTTTTCATATATTGTTCTTCCTACTAAGCTAATTGCTTGCTCTTCTAAATTTTTAGGATCACCAACTATTTCTTTTCTTTCTTCATTAATATGTCTTAATGCATCTTCTGGAGTGAATACATCATTCCAAATTTTTGAAAAGGTATTCATATTAAAAGGCATATTATATACCTCGTTGCCTATTCTTGCAATAGGACTATTAGTATATCTGTTAAATTCGATAAATGAATTTACATACTCCCATACATCTTTGTAGTCTGTATGAAATATATGGGCACCATATTTATGAACATTTATACCTTCAATATTTTCTGTATAAATGTTTCCAGCCACATTATTTCTTTTATCTATGACTAGAACTTTTTTACCATCTTTATGTGCTAAATTAGCGAATGTTGCTCCATATAATCCTGAGCCAACAATTAAATAGTCAAAATTTTTTCTCATCTTATAAATATACTCCTTAACCCTAATTTTAACTTTTTCAGAAAATTTTTAAAATTATTATTTTCTATGTAGTACATATTACAATATTTTACTTTCAAATTATTTTTTTTCACCCATACGTTTAATAAAAATTCTGACAAGAATCCATAAATTCGTTGTTCTTGTTTAGTATATCCAGTTAAGTCTGTTATCTTTTCTAAATCAAATAGAATATCAAAAAGCCACTTACAATATTCATCATAATTATGTGCAGTCGTTATTATCATATTACAATAGCTGGCACTTTTGGAATTCATAACTTCATCGTAAGATTCTAAATAATCAGAATATTTTTCTTTAATAATTTTTCTTAAATTAATCATGTCTTGTTCACGACCACTTGTGCTATTAACAAAATGGTTATAAACATTCGATTCAGTTTTATATTTTACTGGCAAAATACAATCGTATTTTTGCAAAGCCTTATCGATATACTTATCATCAACTAATCTAGAAAAAAGACCATATACAAAATATCTTCTATAGTGACATATACCGATGTTTTGAGAATCTTTATCATTTTTCCATATCCAATATACCGCTGTTAACTCACAGTAATTGCTGTTTTTATTAGAAATATTTTCTCCACTATCATCGCTAATATATGGTAGTTCTAAATTTGTATTATGTTTTCCAACTTGTATTGGAATATAATTGTTAAGTAATTTATATTTGAATTTTTTATGTGTAATTACATAAATTGTGTTTTTTTTCATTGATTTTCCTCCCTTAATAAAAATGGTAAAAAGACAACAATTAAATTATGAAACATTATTTCACTTGCAAAAAAAATTGAAAATAGTAGTATCCAAACAGCTAACTTTTCTCCTCTGTATTTCATAAAATTTCTTGTTGATACTAATATAAAAATAATAAATCCAGCAATTCCAAAATATGTATAAACTCTCGGTATCGACGTTATATAATTTTGACCTTCAATGTCAGCTATTTTATATATGCCTTTTCCAAATAATAATGATAAAGCTGTGTTATTTTCTGAAAAACCAGATTTAAAATTTCCAAATCTACCATTTGTTGAATCTTTTTCAACAAATGTTCTGTTATAAAATGTGTTAAATGCATTTGTTTTTGAATATGCTGGAAATAATAACACTAGAATCATGCATATCAAAAATGCTACTGATAACTTTCTTTTTGTGATTTTTTTGAGGTTTTTGATAATTGCAAAAGCAAATATTATACTCAGTAAAATCATAGCCATACCAGACCCAGATAAAAATAGTGAAAGCATAATAATAATAACGTTTTTTTTATCTTTTGAATTAAATTCATATACATATATGAGCAATGATAAAGCTTCATAAACGGCAAAGTGTGATGGTTCAGAAAAAAATGATCTAGGTCTAGCATACGCATAACTTGTCCAAAGATGAGCGTTCATTATAGAATTATATAAATCAACCTCAGTTTTAAGTCCAGGAATCGTTCCTTGGATAAAGATGTTAAACATATTAAATAAAATATATTGTATAAGCCAATAAACTGCGGCAATTAATGATATTACTTTAAGACATTTGATTCCAAATTTATAATCAAAATACTCTTTAATAAACAAAGCACCGGAAGTATAATATAATATAACTCTAAGAGTTGTGAGTATTGAATCTAGAGATGAAATTCCAAATAAGAAATAAATTCCAGTTTGGATTATAATTAAAAAAGAAATTCCTAGTAAAATATTTGAAACTTTTATACGCTTTTTATTCACAATCATATCGACAATTAAAAAAGGGAAAAGTATTATTAGAAATATATCAGCAATAGATAACGACAAAATTCCAGAATTGTATATATATAGAATTGGAAATGCAATAATTAATAATGTAAATATTTTTTTTAAATTCATTTTAATTCTCCATATATTTTGTTTAACTTTTCCATATATTTGCAAATATTTTCTAAAGTTTTGCTTTGTTTAATAGCATAATTCGCTTTTGCATCGTAGTAATCTTTGCTATTTAACAAATTTGATATTTCTTTAATATACTCATTTATGTCAGAAGCTAATAAACCACACTTATTATTTACAATTTTTGGCAACCCTCCAACATTTGAAACAACACATGGAAGTCCAAGCGTTAGTGCTTCAAATGCTACTAAGCCATAGCCTTCCCAGTCACTAGTAAGCATAAAAATTTTTGAAGACGCCATATATTTATAAGGATTCTTTTGAAAACCAAGAAAACTAATATTTTTTTGAAGATTTAAATCATTTCTATATTTTATAGCATCTTCATATAATTCTCCTGTACCAACCCATACCGCTCTTATATTTTTATTAATATCTTTCAATTTCTTTACTATTTCTATAAATTTTTTAGGATTTTTTTGCTCGGTTAGTCTTCCTACACAACAAATATCATATTTCTTATTATAATTATTTTTCTTAACCATTGATAAAATCGGTTCACGGCTTACAGGATTATCTACAACAACAATTTTGTTAAAAATAAATTTTGAAAAAATATATTCATTTTCAATAGATTCTGAAACTGTAAGAATTTTTTTTGCTTTAATTCCAGCATATAAATATGCAACGGAATTAATACTTATCTTTTTAATCCACGGAGGATTATTGTGTAAATGGTTAATTATTGGAATTTTAGTATTTGCTAAGGCACAAATAACACTTGCAGTAAAATCGTGAGCCTGTAAAATATCTGGTTTATATTCTTTTATAAATTTTTTTATATTTTTGTATTATTTAT
>ENA-OPCY01000175-OPCY01000175.1-human-gut-metagenome-genome-assembly--contig:-NODE-175-length-51928-cov-4.798296_pt1 | contig 51928 bp, 81 predicted proteins | sample MGYA00241568_ERZ501487 | MGnify/ENA primary metagenome ERZ501487 (study PRJEB25962, sample SAMEA2042574) | human gut metagenome | biome: human gut; feature: human-associated habitat; material: faeces... | reverse complement strand
TTCAGATGGGATGGCTTGCATCCCAGGCAGATATGCTGGCAGAAGATTGGATATTTGCAGATTAAGCGTTCTCTAAAGAGAGGAGGTGGAAACAATGAGGTACAGAAAGAAACCTGTCGAGGTTGAGGCGTTCTGCCTGACCGATGAATCAGAACGGACAGCACCTGAATGGTTCGAGAGAGCTGTTCTGAACGAAACGGTCTGGATCGACCGGAGCTTGCAGGATGGACACGCCAAGATGTATGGCTGTACGATCAAAACTCTGGAAGGGAAGATGCACGCCAAGGTTGGCGATTACATCATCCGGGGAGTGAACGGGGAGTTATATCCCTGCAAACCTGACATTTTCAAGAAAACGTATGAGAAGTGTTAGAAGGAGGTGGTCCTGCTATCTCCCATCCATGGGTGAAATGGTATTCGCCCCGTATAGGGCTGTAACACATTAACCCTTACAATTTACCATTGAAGCACTTAAAACGTGTCCTGGGAACTCTCAGAAGTTCATAGACACCCTTTAAGACCACGAAAACAAATAGCAGTCAGCTGGTCCGTTGGTGGAACGCCTGGCTGTTGTTTTTTGCCCTGTGATATGGCATATAAACTGTCTCCTTCTCTTGCGTGCGGAGATATAAACGCACGATAGCAATGCCGGAGTGAACCGGAATTTAAACTAAATCAGCGAAAAATCAAATATCAGGAGGTAAGTAGACATGGCTTACGAATTTTTAAAGGCACTCTTTGGTGAACCAAAAGAGGGAGAAGAACCAAAAGCAATGACATATGCAGAACTGGAAAAGGCTATCGATGCAGATAAGAACATCAAGGTAGTTGACCTCTCTGGCGGAGATTATGTATCAAAGAGCAAATTTGACTCGAGGGAAACTGAGCTCGAAGGAGTTAAAAAACAGCTTGATACAGCTAATAAAACAATCAACTCGTTCAAAGATCAGGATATCGAGGGCATCAAAAAAAGCGTGTCTGATTGGGAAAAAAAGTACAACACAGATACACAGCAACTTAAAGACCAGCTTGCAGCAGAACAGAGAGCTCACGCTGAGGAGATGTTCATGACCGGATATCACTTCACGTCAAAGCCGGCACGAGAGGGCGTCTTAAATGCATTTAAAAAGCAGGATTTCCAGATGAAAGATGGAAAATTCGTCGGAGCAGACGATTACATGCAAAAGCTAATGGAAAATGACGATTACAAAGGAGCGTTTGTAACTGAGGAAGAACCGAAGCCGACTCCGGAAGATCATCCAGAGACTCCACCGATGCCGAGATTTGCAGCAGGCACAACAGGTACAGAGCAAATCAACGAAAATCCGTTTTTAAAAGCAGGATTTGGAGCAGGTTTTACTCGAATTAGACAGCCAAAAGAGAATTAAGGAGGGTTAATTTATGCCATTCACAAAATCACCACTCAACTACGCAACAGGTTACCAGCAGGCATTGGAACAGCAGTTCCCTTATGTCTTATATTTTGGCAAGCTGTTTTCGACACCAAACAATGGTCGTTATAGATGGGTAGACTCATCTACTATCAAGATTCCTACAATCGCTACAAGCGGTCGTGTTGATGGAGACAGAGACACCATCGGAACCAAAAAGCGCAATTTCAACAATTCATGGGAGACATTAACGCTTGACAATCATCGTACATGGGGCACACTCGTACATCCTAGAGATATCGACGAGACAAACCAGGTTGCATCTATCGCTAACATCACTCAGGTGTTTAACAACGAGCAGAAATTCCCAGAGATGAACGCATATTGCGTATCTAAAATATATGCGGACTGGACAGGAAAAGGCAAAACTGCCGACAAGACAGTTCTTACAGAAGAGAACGTGCTGCAGATTATAGATTCTATGATGTGTAAAATGGACGAGAAGAGAGTACCTAGAGCTGGACGTATCCTTTATGTTACACCTGATACAAGGGATAAAATCAACAATGCCAAGAGCATCTACAGGACACTCGATGTAACTACACCTCAGGCTATTAAGCGTGGAATCACAGCTATAGATGAGCTTGAAATCCCAGAATCAGTACCATCTGACATGATGAAAACTCTGTACGATTTCACCGAAGGATGGACCGTAGACACCTCAGCTAAGCAGATTAACATGTTCATGGTACATCCGCTTGCTGTTATTACACCTATTCATTACGAGTTTGCTCAGTTGGATCCACCTTCAGCAGGCTCAGAGGGCAAGTGGGATTACTTCGAGGAGTCATTCGAGGATGTATTCGCACTCCCTACAAAACTCGATGCAATAGATTTCAATATCACAGAAGCCTAAGGATCAAGCCTCACGTAGTGATACGTGGGGCATTTTAAGGAGGTAAAGCCATGTTAAAGGCAAGAAAAGGCAATAGGGTGCTTAGAATCCCTGACGAAAAGAAAGCAGCATATATAGCTCTTGGATATACCATAACAGATCTTGAAGGAAATATAATCCACGAGCATGTAGAGCCAACAGAGAAGTTAGCAGAGCTTGAGAAAGAAAATGAGGACTTAAAAGCTAAATTGGATGAGGCTGCCAAGTACGCGGAGAGCGCTGACAAAAAGATTGCAGAGCTTGAAAAAGAAAATGAGGACTTAAAAGCTGCAAATAAGCCTGCCAACGATGAATCAAAGACAAAGAAGGTTGCAAAAGCACCCTCTGACACGCAGAAATAGCCGTTAAAGGCATTTTTATTGTATTAACCATAATTCCCCATAGGAGGTGAAGCTAAAATGTCAGAAGAAGCAAATTTCAAGCCATATGCGGACTATGATTATTATGTGTCTATCGGTGGCCAACTGACTGAGGCTGAGTTCAATAAAAGCCTCATGTGGTCAACGGCCCTGCTGGACACAGCGACATTTCAAAGGCTAAAGAGCATGACAGATATACCGGACAGTGTAAAAAAAGCTTTATGCAGCACCATTGATAAGCACGCTCAATTCGTACACGCTCAAACCGGCACAATACAATCCGAATCCCTGGACGGTTGGTCGGTAACATACGCCAACAACAAACTGGAGGATTTAGAGAAGAATGCACTACGAGATATCAAGATATACCTAAGCGGAACCGGGCTGACATACAGAGGGAGGTCGAGCAAATATGATGTTCAATCAGGAAATCACTCTCTTTAATAAGCGAGTCAACAAAACTACTCGCAGGGAAGCCTATATTCCAACCCTGATACAGGGCGTGTCATTTATTGAGACAAAATCAGTGGGCGGAACTGATGATAGAGCGGATAACGACTCATGCACAATTAGAATACCTAAAAATGCAGTAATCCAAAGTGGCAGAACGTACCTAGAAGAACATCTTTACAAGCAGTTAAATGATTCTGATGCCATGAAATACTGGACAATCCAGCGAGACGCTTATATTGTGCGTGGAAACCACAGCGCAGAATTACTAATTGAGCCCTCAAAGATAGAGAAACTAAAGAGAGACAGAAAGGTAATAACAGTCAGAACCTATGTTGATAATACAGAGCGTGGTTCAGACTATATTAAGCACTGGAGGATAGGCGGGGCATAATGGCAGTACAGACAATAAGAACACCACAAGGAACAATCATTCAAGGTAAAAATGGTAAAGCGGAGCTAAAGTGGGATCCGTCATTTGCAAAAAACAGAAAACAAGGATTTAGCCGGGTACAAAAATATGTTGACTCTGAGGTGCTACGATTGTGTAGCCCCAGAGTACCATTCAAAACAGGAATGTTAGAGAAATCCGGAAAGCTTGGCACCAAAGTGGGAAGTGGAGTTGTTGAGTATATAGCTCCATATGCGCGTATGCAGTACTATGATACTGCTCAGACAAGACCATACGACCCAAACCGAGGTGGAAAATGGTTCGAGAGAATGAAAGTTGTGGAAAAAAAGAACATACTTGATGGTGCAAAAAAGATTGGAGGATAGAAATGTCAGCAGATTCAATCATTGGGGGCATTACTGACTATATATCGGCCTGTCCTCTCTTAAAAGACGGTGTATTCAGGGTAGACGCACTAGGAAATGAGCCTTGCGAATACTGCATTGAAGTAGCACCGTTTGACCCGGTTGTACAAAGGTACATAGATGGAAGCGAATTAAGGCAATATCAGTTCAATTTCAGCAGCAGAGAATATTATTCTATGGATAGAGCTGAGAACATCCAGAATAGCTCGTTTTACGAGAAATTTTCAGCATGGATAGAGTCACAGAATCTTAAAGAAATATATCCGGATTTACCGGAAGGCTGTGAAGCTCAACAGATAGAGGCTCTATCGTCTGGGTATTTATTCGATGCGTCTATGGTAAATGCCCGGTATCAAATACAACTTAGACTTGTTTATTTCAAGGAGGTTTCAAAATGAAAACAGTAATGAGACACCAGGTTGCCAACTATCTCAATGTTGGCACATCAGGAAAAGAAGAGTATGAGCTCATGGGAGCGGGTTTTACTTCGCTTGACGAGAGCCCGGGGGCTCAGACTGAATCAACAAAATATATCAATCAGACCAGCTCATCATCAAGCGTGACATCGTATGAGACATCGTTCGCATATGAGGCTGACCATATAGTGTCAGAGAAAGCTGTAGACGCGCTCTATCTGGTAGGACGTAACCACTACACAGGAGAAGAGGCAGAGTTTGATTTTGTTGTCGTTGAGCTTTGGAATAAAGCAGAGGCGGCTGACACCTACGAGGCGCGCAAGTTCAGGGTATCTTGTGAGGCGTCTGACTACGGCGGAGATAATAAACAGACTATTTCAGGTAATCTTAATGCTGTAGGAGATCCGGTGCTTGGAACATTCAACACCAAAACTAAAACATTCACTGAGGCTGTGGCTACTGCGTAAGTAGCCCACTCTTTCATATTCAGGAGGTAACGATATGAGTAAATTAAACATTAATGGAGTTGACTTAGAACTTGATTTATTGGATGCAGATGTAGTAGAGAAATTTGAAAAGCTTAATTCTCAGATTGTTGAGGACATCAAGAATCCTAATAATTATGCTGACAAATCAACAGCAGATTCCATGAGGTTCCAGTGCAGATTGATTGATAACTACTTCAACGAGCTTTTTGGAGCAGGAACATCTGAAAAGGTGTTCGGAGATAACAATAAACTTGACATCAGAATTGATGCGTTTGGACAAGTTGCAGCGGAATCTAATCAGGCAAAGAGGTTTATGGACAGTGCAGTTGAAAAATACAACCCGGGAAGGGTTCAGAACAGACAGCAGAGGAGACAGGAGTTTAAAAAGAAACGAAAGAATAATAATTTTTCTGCCGTTGATAAAGATTAATGAATATGCTCATAGACTTGCTTCCTGAGACTGTAGAAATTGGAGGTGTGGATTATCGGATTAATTCTGATTTTCGCACCTCTATTTTGTTTGAGATGCTTGTGACAGATGAAGAATTGGAAGCGAAAGACAAAGTTATCCCAGCACTTCGACTGTATTATCCGGAAATTCCACCAGATATCGGAGAGGCGGTTGATAAGATACTCTGGTTTTACAGATGCGGAAAAAAGAAGAAAAAAACATCGGAATCCGGCGAAGGAGCACCACCAGAGCCGGTGTATTCATTCGACTATGATGATGATTATATTTACGCAGCGTTCCTGGAGCAATACGGCATTGATTTACAGGATGTGGAGAATCTACACTGGTGGAAGTTCAGAGCCCTTTTTAAGGGGCTGAGGGACGATACAGAGTTCGTAAAGATAATGGGGTATAGAAGTATCAAGATATCAAACAGTATGAGCAAAGAACAACGTAAATTTTACAACGAAATGAAGCGAATACACGCGTTGCCACGCTCAGAAAAAGAAGAACAAATGGAAGCAATGCTTCTTGAAGCCCTCCAGAATGGTGGAGACATCTCAGGATTGGTATAGGAGGGTATGGATGAATATAGACAGAACCAAATATGCACAGGTCCAGTGCCCTAAATGCGGGTACAGGATGCCTCTTTTTTATACGAATGAGGCAGAGTGCAACGGAGTACGAGTAGCCTGCAAGGGGCGAAAGTGCTCAAATATATTTGAAGTAAAAATAAAAAATGGAAAACAGATTAAGTAGAGCCATCATGAGCCGATAATCCATTGTTTGCCCGAAATGAGAGGTGATGAACATTGGGCTATGATGGCACTCTTAAATTTGATACGTCGGTAGACTCCAGCGGGTTTCAAGCAGGCATCGACAAAATAGGAAAATTCGCATCTGGAGCATTAAAAGCCACAGGGGCAATCATCGGAGGCGTATCCACAGCGGTAGCCGGAATCGGAACAGCTGCAGTTAAAACTGGTGCAGACTTTGAATCATCTATGTCAAACGTAGCAGCAATATCACAGGCAAGCGCAAAAGACATGGAAGCGTTGACCGAAAAGGCTAAGGAAATGGGAGCCAAAACGAAGTTCAGCGCAAAAGAATCAGCAGATGCGTTTTCATATATGGCCATGGCTGGATGGAAAACCGGAGATATGCTTAACGGTATTGAAGGAATTATGAACCTTGCGGCAGCATCCGGAGAAGATTTAGCAACAACCAGCGATATTGTAACCGATGCACTGACAGCATTCGGATTAAAAGCATCAGACGCATCTCATTTTGCCGATATATTGGCACAAGCTTCATCAAATTCCAATACTAACGTAGGAATGATGGGAGAGACTTTCAAGTACGTAGCACCGGTGGCTGGAGCACTGGGATTCTCGGCGGAGGATTGTGCAACAGCAATCGGACTCATGGCAAATTCAGGTATCAAAGCAAGCCAAGCAGGTACATCACTGAGAAGCATCATAACAAGAATGGCTAAGCCGACTGATGATGTCCAAAAAGCAATGAGCCAATTAGGAATTTCCTTGACAAAAAGCGACGGTTCAATGAAGTCTCTGAATGAGATTATGCTTGACCTGCGCAAGGGATTCTCAGGACTTACAGCAGACCAAAAAGCTCAAATGGCTGCCACACTCGGAGGACAGGAAGCAATGTCGGGATTGCTTGCTATTGTAAATTCCTCTGATGATGATTTTGATAAGCTGTCAAGCTCTATCAACTCCTGTGACGGAGCGGCAGAGAAAATGGCTGAGACCATGAATGACAATCTGAGCGGTCAGATAACAATCCTCAAATCAGGCCTTGAAGGGCTTGCTATCTCATTGTATGAGGAGATGGAGACACCGCTTATGGGTGTCGTAAAACAGGCTCAGGAGATGGTGCAGGAGCTACAGGATGCATTCAACGATGGAGGACTTGATGCCGTTGTAAGTAAATTCGGCGAAGTAATGGCAGAAATAGTCCAGAAGGCAGCCGAAGCAGCCCCAGAGCTGATAGGAGTGGCGAAGAACCTTATAAGCTCTTTTGTAAGCTCTATTCTCAACAATAAAGAAGAAATAGCAAACGCAGGAGCTACATTAGTATCTGATCTAGTGGAAGCTCTTTTTTCAGTATCAGGGGAAATGTTGTCAGCAGGCATTGAATTATTCGCTCAGTTTCTGCAAGGAATGGTGACACATGCGCCTGAATTAGGAAAATCCTTTGCTGAGATGCTATCGTCAATAGGAAACTCAGTACAGGAAAACATGCCGTTGATTATACAGGCGGCAAAAGATTTTGTGGCAGGATTCAGCCAAGGACTGCAACAGGAGTTTCCGGGAGTTGGAGCTCTAATTGGTGGATTTCTGCAGGGATTCATTGGCACAGCAGGAGATATCATAGAGGGCATAGTTGATGTGCTGTCTGGCATCTTCGGAGTAATTGACTCTCAGGATCCGGCAACAATGGAAGCTGTCGGAGAGGCTATCGGAAAGATAGTAGCTGCAATAGTAGCACTAAAGGCAGCAAAAGAAGTGACAAGCTCAGTAAGTGGGCTCTTTAGCATCCTCAAGACATTTAAGGGAGGAGCAGACGGAATTGTGACAACCATCTCTAAGGTTGTGGAAGGCTTTGCACTTTGGAAAGGCGGGGCTGGAACAATTGGAGAAGTTATAGAGTTACAATTTCCGAAATTGGCAGCCTTTGGTGCAAAAATATCCGGTCTTGCCGGTACTGTTTCGTCAGTTGTATCTAAAATAGGCGGATTCATAAGTTCAGCGGCGACAACTGTCGGAGAGTTTTTCAGCACATTTGGAAGCACCATAGCCGGTGTGGGTTCGATAATAGCCGGAGCAATTTTAGCAGTGACTAATTTTGTAGACATGTTCCGAAACGGCTTCAGCATAATTAAGGACATCCTGATGGGAGTTGGAATTGCTTTAGCAGCGGTAGGAGCAGTCCTGATAGGTGCACCAGCAGCGGTAGCGGCAGCAGTAGCCGGAATTGTGTATGCAGTTGCAAATCTTGTAATCTTGATAAAAGAGCATTTTGATGAGATAGTTGCATTCCTGCAAAGCCTTCCGGAGAAGATAGGCGAATTTATCAATTCGGTTGCCACGTGGTTTGAGCAATTACCGCAAAAGGCAGGAGAGGCTGTTAATGCGGTCAGAACGTGGTTTGAACAGCTACCCGGACAAATATATAACTTCCTGACTCAAATTATCTCTAACATAGCAGAATGGGGCGCAAACATGCTACAGACTGCGAGCCAAGGAGCAAGCAACGTTATAACAACAGTTGTAACCTTCTTCAATCAGTTGCCAGACGAGATAGGACATGCCTTAGGCTACGTTATCGGCAAGATGATAGAGTTTGGACTAAATGCAATCAACTGGGTGACCACTGAGGTGCCTAAAATCATAGAGAATATAGTTACTTTTTTCTCTGAACTACCCGGCAAAGTATGGACATGGCTTTGTAATACAATCACCAACATCGTAAACTGGGGCATTGATATGTACCAGAAGGCCAGCCAATATGCTTCAAATGCGATAGATGCAGTTGTCAACTTCTTTACTACACTGCCAGGAAAAGTATGGACATGGCTGACTAACACGATATCAAAGATTGTAGCTTGGGGCTCAAGCATGGTTTCCAATGCGAAAACAGCAGCATCTAACACAATATCATCAGTTGTCAACTTTTTTGCTACTTTACCAGGAAAAGTGTGGACATGGTTAGGTGATACGGTTAATAAAGTTGCTTCATGGGGAGCAAACCTCAGATCTAAAGGTGCTGAGGCGGCCGGAAATCTTGTAGGAGCAGTAGTCAGCGGAGTCGGCAGTCTGCCGAGCCGAATGCTTGAAGTTGGAAAAAATATAGTTCATGGTGTTTGGAATGGAATATGCAATGCGGCCGGATGGTTCAAGAGCCAGGTTAGAAGCTTCTTCTCTGGAATTGTTGATGGAGTAAAAGATGCCCTTGGTATTCATTCTCCATCACGTGTGTTTGCTGATGAAGTCGGAAAATGGATTCCGCCCGGAATTGGTGAAGGAGTATCGGATCAGATGCCAAAACTGGAAAAGCAGACCGAATCGGAAATGCAGGAACTTGCAAAAAAAATGCAGACAGCAGTAAATGTCGAGACCGGAAAGATTACACTTGATAAAAACGTAGAGCAGACGTACAAGGTTGACCAGGAAAACGGACAGTCTTTTGATGATCGCAAGACAGAGGTGGTTATCGAAGGAGAAACACACGTACATGTTGATCTGGACGGCAAGGAGATTGCAGAAGTAACTACGCCGTACATCGATGAAAATCTCGGAAAGAGATATGATCTGGAGGAAAGAGGTGTATAACATGACAGGAGTTAAATTTGGTGAATATCACACTTATGACGAGTGGCGGTTGAGACTGACTAAAATTACAATTGGATTGCCAGAACCTAAGACGGTGCTGATTGAAATCCCGGGAGGGGACGGAGTTCTTGATCTGAGCGAGTCCCTGACTGGGAAAATGCAGTATAACACAAGAAAACTGGAGTTTGAGTTTGATGCAAGGGATCGCAAGTATGCTGACTGGCTGGATCTGATAAGTAATATCGCCGGGAAGATACACGGAAAAAGAATGAGGATCACATTGGATACAGATCCTTGTTATTACTACGATGGAACGATAGAGATATCTACATCGAAGTCGAATGAAGTGTCAGCGAAAGTTGTGATATCTGCAAATTGCCAGCCGTATAAAATGGAATTATCCGGAAGTCTTGAAGATTGGATATGGGATACGTTCAGCTTTGAAACTGGAATAATACGAGAGTATGGAAATATCGCAGTAGATGGCAAATTAGAGTTTGTCATATGCGGAAACCAGAAAGAGGTTGTGCCTATATTCTATGTGGAAGAAGCTAACGGATTAAAGGTCGAGTTTGAGAAAACAACGTATGACCTTAAAAATGGTGAAAATAAGCTGCTTGAAATTATCATCAAAGCTGGTGAAAACAAGCTGACCTTTACTGGGAAAGGGAAAGTATCTATTGACTACAGAGGAGGGATGATCTGATGTATACAGTTTATGCGGATGGAGAAATCATATACTCTCCTCTTCTTGCTGCTAATGATGGGTATGCGTTTGTATCCGCAAAAGTAATAAGAGAGCTTAACAAAGCTGGTTCATTCCGGTTTACAATGCCGCCGAATAATGTGGCGTATGGAAAAATTAATAAATTGGCTACGATTATATCAGTAGTATCGTCTGATAATCCTATGTATGTTTTAAAGAATGCTGATAAGACGAGCGAAGGCCCAGCAACTTCCATACCAACTACTGTTATATATGGTGGAGCAACCGTAGATCCAGCAACGGGAAAAATTACACTTGCAAGTCCATTAAATAGAGAGGGCTCGTCGAGTTCAGAGATATGTTCAAATTATAAACAATATCCATATTTTTATGGAGATTTGAAAGATGGAACTGAGGATTCTACGGTATACAGATTCACATCTGCAAGTTACACGGTATCAACGGGAAGCATAACATTCAGAATGTATTCCTACACCTATTATAGCCAAACATTTGAAAAATCGGTTCAGTCTAAAGAGCTGTTTCATGGAAGGCTACTGAATACGGAAAAGGATTTCTATAAGCGGCAGAAAGCAGTGTGTGAGGGAGAACTTGCGTATTTAGTTGATTCCATTCAACGCCCATACGATTATGCCGGAGATCTGCCAGGGTTGTTCAAGCAATATATAAATAATCATAATGAGCAAGTGGATGAAGAAAAAAAGTTTGCGATTGGAGAAATCACAGTTACCGATTCAAATAATTACGTCCATTATAGTTCGACTGTCTATCCGGACACTTTGAACGAGATCAAGGAAAAGCTTATCAACACGCATGGAGGATATCTTAGAACAAGGATATCAGAAAGCAAGAAATACATTGATTATGTGACAAAGCCAGGTAAGACAAATTCTCAGGTTATTGAGTTCGGAACCAATCTACTTGATATTACCGAATATATAACAGCAGAGAATGTTTTTACCGTGCTGATACCGCTTGGAGAAAGGCAGAAAGATTCTTCCGGAAATGAAACTGGCAGGTTGACCATAGCAGAAGTAAACGATGGAAAAGATTACATCGAAAGTGAAACAGGAATTAAGTTGTTCGGTAGGATTACAAAGACTCATGAGTGGGATGATGTTACAGATGCAAACAATCTACTCAAAAAAGGAAAAGTATACCTTGATGATGGGATTTCAATGTCAGTTTCACTCAAAGTTAAAGCTGTAGACTTGCATCTGATCAATGTAAACACAGAGATCATATCTGAAGGGGATGAAGTAAGAGTTGTATCCCCTCCGCATGGCATAGACACCTATTTTCTGTGCACAAAAATAGAAATTGATTTACTGACGCCGGATAATTCAGTGTATGAATTCGGCGTTTCTTTTTCCACGTTAACCGGAAAACTTAATAAGTAAGGAGGATAAGATGACAGATATAACAGAATTGTTGAGGAATATAAAAACGAAAGTGTATGGCAAGGATGTTCGGCAGGCCATTCATGATGCGATACAGCAGTGCTACCTGGATGGGAGAGTAGGCGCTATTGATATGGTTGCGAGGAATCAGATCAGCAATCTAGTGGCAGAAAACAATGATACATCAGGTAATAGCGAGTTGACTGATATTCGAGTTGGAGTGGACGGAACGAGATATGGGTCTGCCGGCGAAGCTGTACGAAAACAGGTTGGCTCAATCAAAACTAGCCAGAAAGAGATTCGTGAACAGGTACCGATTCTTACAGGGCACATGAATTCAGCAAGGAAAAGAATGACTGAGGATAAAGCAGATATGCGATTTTTCTCGTATGGATCAATCAGCAGCTCTGGCGAGATAATCGATTCACAAAAAGAAATTGTGTCGGTATTGTACAGCAGACACAAGAACGAGAGCATCACTCCGCCAGATGGGTATGAAATGAGAATTGCCTCATACTATTCGAGCAACGGTTCCTTAAACAGTATTGAAAATTGGACATCTAACACCACAATGTATAGCGCTGACAACGATTTTTTTATAGATAGAGTGTCCTTCCGAAGAAAAGACGGTGGGGATATTTCTCTTACAGATTTGGAGGATGCTGTCTATACATCGATTGCTGATTTGAAGATATTCTATAACATTGCCGTTGCATTAGCTAGCTTGAAGAAAGAACTGGAGGCAAAAATTACATCTGTAAGCAACAAAGTGGCTGCTGTACAAAGCGATTTAGATGCAGCACCGAACGATATCGTAAATCTACATGTTTGGGAAAAATTCAGTTCCAATCTGACTCCAAATCTGGCCGCAGAAAAAGCACTGAGTCTTGGGACTTGGCCAGCGGGTACTGCAGGAATGAAACCCGATTTTACAATCAGTTACAGTGATGAAATAGGAAAAGCCGGAGGTGAGATTGTTCTAGCAGATCCGGTAAGGTCTTTTCATGTAACGAATTCTAGTGACTACAAAAAGTTAGATTTCTTAAGAGGCAAATATGTGAAAAAAGCTTCAGCGAGTGATGGGATTTTTAAAGTTGCTACTAATGCAACATTTACCGTAACAACGGAAAAGAACACGATTGAAATGTATGTTATGAAGTGTAGCGGTGCACAACATGTAGATTCCGTTGGATACACAGCAAGCTATGGACATGTAACGTCTGCAGACAGAAATGAATATCCGTCTGTCGGATTGCAAGATGGGTTCCGGTATGAATACAAGGGCACCATCGGACAGGCACTATCTAAAATTGAAAAAATAAACAGTAATTAAAGAGAAGGAGAGCAACATGAAAAACAGAAGTAAATTATTAGCAGTAGTTTGTGCAACAGTATTATCCATGTCTTGCGTGACACCCGCATTTGCGTGTACGCCAAAGCTTAACCCACCATCTGTGAAGATTCCAGATATCAATTTCGAGCCCGATGGTGCTTTAAAAGACGCAATCGACAACGCCGTAAAAAACTGGCTTGAGAAATGCGTCCTCGCTACTCCGGTGGTGAAATATGCATCTTACTACAAGAGATCGAGGTATTTTAACTATGCAGTTTTTTCAGCAAATTGGAACAAAGTAGAAAATGCTACGTCTTATAAAGTTAAAGTTACAAAAGCAGATGGATCTTACAAAGAATTTGATACAACGTATACATCATTTTATGCAATGAATTATACAGATGAATTTTTTGCTGATGGAATGGATGATGCGACTGTAATGGTAAGAGCATACGGTGAAAATGGAACATTTAGTTTGTGGTCTAAAACAACCACTATTACTAGATTTAGATACTAGGAGGGGGATAGCATGATAAGAGGAACAACACCTAAGTTAGAGTTTATATTGCCATTTGACACATCACTGATTGCAGAGATGTATGTCACGATAGCACAAGGCGAAAAAACGGTGTTGGAAAAAACCTTGTCGGATTGCAGTTGTTCCGGAACATCCGTATCACTGACTCTGACACAAGAGGACACGCTGAGATTGCAGCAACAGCCGCACTCACGGGCTGAGATGCAAATAAGAGTGCGGACTACAGCCGGAGAGGCTCTTGCATCCGACATCATGAGAGTATATGTTGGCAGGATCCTGAAAGAAGGAGTGATTTGATGCGATTCGATGTAACTTTTCGCGAGCTTGATAAAAAGCAGATCAAGGTTGACTTTGAGCACTTCCAGATTGTATCCGACCATGCCGGAGTGGAGTACTACAAGGGCGATTACACGGTCACGCCAAAAATCGAAAAACAAGAGCTTGCGACACGCCAAAAGTTTCTGGCAGAAAATGTAAAAATCAAAGAAATTCCATTCTTCGAGGTGTCAAATCTTGAAGGTGGACAGACTGTATTTATTGGAAAGGAATTGTAAAATATGAGTATTAATAAAGTAGTATATGGTGGAAAGACATTGATTGACTTAACAGGCGATACTGTGACTGCGGATAAGCTGTTAAGCGGTATCACGGCACATGGAAAAGACGGAGAATTGGTCACAGGAACGTGCACGTTTGACGTAGATTCTAATGATGCCACTGTCGCAGTTGCGGAGATTTTAAAAGGCAAAACCGCCTACGCAAGAGGTACAAAGCTTGTCGGCACGATGCCGAATAATGGAGCTGTGACAGGATCTATCAAGACTCTGACAGACAGCTATGTGATTGCACAGGGCTACCATGATGGCTCTGGAAAGGTTGGGATTGATGCCACAGAAAAGAAGAAACTGACCGCTAATAATATCCGAGAGGGTGTGACCATCCTCGGAGTAAAAGGTACAATGAGCGGTAGTGAGGGAGTAAAGGCACAGGCTAAGACGGTCACTCCGTCAAGTGTACCGCAGACCATTATGCCGGATGCTGGATATACGCATCTGTCGCAGGTTACAGTCGAAAAGATTCCTTACGTGGAGTCAGAAAACTCTGCCGGTGGAACTACAGTAACGATTGGTTAGGGGTAATTGAGTATGACTGTAAATAAAGTGGAATATGCTGGTAAGGTATTACTTGATTTGACGGAGGACACGGTTACCGCAGACAAATTGATAAGTGGTGCGATTGCTCACGATAAAACTGGTGCAAAAATTGTTGGTACGCTTGAGGATGTCGGTGATGGTAAATATATCTGGAAAAAGCATATTGGAAAGGTGTGGGACATTACACGCACACATCTCGGAACAACAGCACCATCTGATTATTCGGGTTTTGTATATGGTTACTATATTGCAACAGATGATGGATATTTTCTGCTGAAAGGAAAAGAAGCTGTATTAGGTGACGGACTTAGTTATATCAAAGGAAAAGGTGCAGAAACACATCCTAAATCTGTGTATCAATTATCTAATACATATTCATATCCATCCGGATTTACGAAAAATTATTATAAATTAGATATCGGTAATACCTATACAGAAGGAAAAGGAAGCTTCATTGGATATGTTTCTTCGGATGATTCAAGTGCTTATCCCGATGACGGGCTGAAAGATGGTTACTATTATGTCAAGATTCAGGAAGGAACTTCTTCAGGAACAGATACATCAGATGCTACCGCTACTGCTTCAGATATTTTAACAGGCAAAACAGCATATGAAAAAGACGGAAAACTGACAGGTTCTATGCTGAACAATGGCGCGGTCGACAAATCTATCAGCAATAAATCGGAAAGCTATACAATCCCACAAGGATATCACAATGGGTCAGGGAAAGTTGCTATCAGTGAGTCAGAACAGGCAAAGATTATTGCTTCCAATATCAAGAAAGGTGTTTCTATTCTTGGTGTGACGGGCTCATATGAAGCAACTGCATCAGGTGGCAATAACAACTGTGAAGCGTATCTTGTAGACGTATCAAACCCAACAGTATCTTTTAAGACAACATCTGGTGCAATCAAAGCGTACGGTTACGCTTACGAGACTACAAAATCTCAGTGGGGTGGTTCGACTAATACAACCATGTATGCTTTCAATGGCACAAACTATTATAAATCAGCATTTTACGGTTCACCAACCGCAACAAACATCACACTTGGTATTTCTGGAGGAAAACTGACAGGTTTGCCGTCAGGATTAAGTGGTGGAACATTATTAGTTGTAAGAAAAACAGAACCGGAGCAGTCCGAAGAATAGAGAGAATTTCAGCTTGACAGAAAAAGATCAGCTGAATCTTTTTGGAAAGAAAATGCAGTTGTTAGCTGGAGCGGAAAAGCTGGAGTATCACGAGGACGGTGAGCCGTGTAAATACTTCACAGCAGAGGACATGCAAAAAATCATAGAGAAAGCCATGTTCTGGGTATCGTACAATACCACATACTGCAATGCGCTCAATATGATGATTAAAGCAGCGACAAGCGCAGAGGAAGTAGAAAAGATGTCGTGGGGAATGGAAATACCGGAAGAGTTCCAGAATGAGGTATTGAAAGACTACATGAAGAAAATGGTTTTATAGACCCGGAGGTGAGTTATGCTTAGATTTCTAAAATATACGCTTCTGTTTATCACAGGAGCAGTATTATATTACGCAGTAGAGGTAGCCTTTAGGGGCTACTCATTTTTTTCTATGGCGGTATGTGGAGGAATATGCTTCATATTATGTGACTTAATCAACGAGAAAACGAGGAGATGTATGCCTCTGGTCCTGCAGATGCTTATAGCCTCGTTGGAAATAACATTGATTGAATTTATAGCAGGGGTGATTCTGAATATATGCCTGGGACTTGACATGTGGGATTACTCAAACATGCCCGGAAACGTACTAGGGCAGATATGCCCCGAATTTAGCCTGATATGGTATTTTATGTCGTTCATCGGTATTTATCTAGGAGACCTGATTAGATGGGCTCTATTTGGCGAAGAAAAGCCTCATTACCACATTTTCGGAAAGAAGAAGGGCGAAAAATGACAAAGTTGCAGATTGTCTCTAAACTGTGGTCCGTTATATATGATCTTGTATTCTTAATCAAGGGGACTCCGACAAAAGAACTGCCAGAGATTGAAAAAGAGCTTGATTGCTTGGAATACGAGTGTAGAAAATACGCAGATGCAGATGATATAGAGCTTGAAATAATCAGGCAGAACAACGAAACAAGCCACCGAATACGCGCAGAGCCTTTGGAATTTTAAAGAAATTGTTTAAAAATCTAAAGAATATGCTTAAAAATCCACGGAAGGAGCATAATCATGGAATTATTACTTGCTGCCGGAATACCGTCTGCAATAACAGCTTTCTGTTTTTGGATAATCGAGAAAAAAATTCAGGAGAGGACAGCTCAGGAGCAACAGGAGAGGACAAAGAGGCAAGAAGAGCTTGACAAGAAAGAGAAGAACCGGGAACAGCTTCAGTACAAGATGCTTAAGGCTATAGATGGCTCGCTCGCACTGTCAGAGGCAATAGCCAAGGCAGTACAGAGAATACCGGATGCTAAATGCAACGGTGACATGCATTCGGCTCTTGACTATGAAAAAGATGCAAAGCATGACCTGGAGAACTTTCTAAACATGCAGGCTGTAGACCACATAACAGGTGGCGCACGTTAAAGTACTTATATAGGCTTATATAGGTGCTTAAATATTCTACATGAACAAATACACATAAAATTGATTTAAAAGCCATATGAAGGCAGATACGCAGTCATATGGCTGTTTTAATGTAAAGCAAATACAGGAGGTAAACAATTATGGATTCACTCGCTTACATTTTTTACCAGATACCAATACCGGTAATCTGTGCAGTATTCGTTATACTGATTGCAATCGTTATCGTCTATGAGATCCAGTGTGCAAAGCTGGAAGGACTGGACAAGCTCAGAGAAAAGGCATATGAGCTGATTCTGGACGCAGAACACATGTATACGGAATCCGGACAGGGATATTATAAGCTGTTGTATGTGTGGCATAAACTGAAAGAACAGTTACCGGGCTGGATGCGACTGTTTATGACGGATGATATGCTGATGGATTTAATTGATGAGTGGTTTAGGGCGGTGAAAGACCTGCTTGACGATGGAAAAATAAATAATTCGTCAAAGAATAAACCCAAAAAGTAATTAAAGCCAATTAAAGCTCAGAAAGGAGAAAAGCATGAGTTTAATATCAAATTGTGGACACAATGAAAGCGGAAGACTGACCGGTGGTAAACCGGGAGACCAGACAGGCGGTGAGTGGGCTCTGATACCATGGTATAGCAGACCTTGGAACGTAGTATTAAGGCACCCGGATCCGAAGGTAAGGGCAAAGCTGTCAGAACTGGCAAAGAAAGCTGCTAAGAACAATCTTGTAGGTTACTGCCAGACACACCGTGGAACATACTGGACTCACCTGAAAGCGAGCCATTATGACCCATCACAGATAACGATAGCGTGCGAGGCCGACTGCTCGTCAGGAGTTTTGTCGAATATAAGGGCTGTAGGATATCTCTTGAATATATCATCATTCAAGAATGTATCACTTGTAAGCACCAGCAGTATGCGTAAAACGCTCAAAGCGCTGGGATTTGAGGCTCTGACGGATAGTAAATACCTTACAGGCCCGAATTGGCTCCTGGAGGGCGATATATTGCTCTACGAGGGGCATCACACGGCAACCAACTGCGAGAATGGTTCTGCAACCGGAAAAAAGCACCCTGCATCATCTGGAACATCATCCGGATCCGGAAGCTCAGGCTCAGCGTGCAAGGCAAATGTAAAACTTGGTCAGGAATGGCTCAACTGCAATTATGGCAATACACTTGTAAAATACCGTGGAGCAAAGCTGGTAACAGATGGAGATTACGGTACAAAATCAAGGGCAGGAGCACTTGCAGTGTGGAAGTATCTTGTCAACAAGAAGTTCGGCGCCGCGCTGACTCCATCGAACACAGCCTTTGGTGAATCCTGCAAAAAGATAGCAGGCAAGGCACTTGTTAAAAACGGCACGCAGGGAACCTTCACATACCTGTGTCAGTTCATTCTGGCAGCAAAGGGATATTACAGCGGAAGAATGGACGCTGTATGTGGAATCAATCTAAGTGTGGCAATTACTGCCTACCAGAGGTCCGAAGGACTTCCACCTGATGGCGAGTGTGGAGCTGACACATGGTACAGCTTATTCAATTAAGCAGCTCAGACAAATGTAACTTATAAACCAAATTACCTACCGACTTTTTTATATCACGAAAATGCCCCGAGGATTATTGACGTCCCCGGGGCTATTTTTATTGCTAAAATGTGATACATAAAATAATGCTTCTGTCAATAGAAATACTGCACAAAATATCAGAGCATTAGTTGGGTAAAATTTCAAATCGGTGTGAAAAAAGATTTTTCGATATAACTATCATCTGAGGCACAAAAGGCTGGATTAAGCAAATTACGCAGTCTCATGCAGGCGAGTATATCAAGCCGGAAACAGTAAAAGTAATTATCAACAGTGCGCTGTGGAAAATGTGTATAACTCATTATAGTGCGCTGATACACCAAGAAAAATTATTTGTAACGTGACGAATCACGTGACGAATTATGAAAACATCACGTGACGAATCACGTGACGAATTGCAAAAACATCACGTGACGAATCACGTGACGAATCACGAAAACGTCACGTGACGCTAATTAACAAAATGTTATATCCCTTGAAAAATAAGGGGTTACAGCGATTTTTACATCAAGCGGAAAAGTGCTTTAAATGTTATCAAATCGGCTCAAAATGTTATCAAAATGCCTGCGAACACACATATATATTATTATATTTTAGTTATTAGTTATATATAATTAATATATATAATATACTTCTTTTCTTTGGTTCTTTCTTTTCTTCAAAAAATCAAAATTCACATTGCCTAAACTTGAAACGCGGTATATAATCAAATCACATTGAAGGGTACCCGGTGATGAGAAGGGTACAGTCCTTCAATCCCCCATTAATTTAAAAAGCATAGTTAAGCTCTTTTTGTATTCCTAAATCACATTGGAAGCACAGAAACGAGCTAAAAGCATCCGCATATCAAATTATCTCCGTTTGCTAAATATGCGGAAAGCCCAGAAATAAGAGACATTAAGCGTGTCTCTTATTTTTTTGAAAAAACTTGCAATACATCTATTGACAGATTTACTTTAGTGCGCTATATTAAAGTCAACAACAAAACAAACACACGAACGGAAAACAAACGGAGGCAAACACCATGAAATACAAAATCAGCTACAGAATTAACGAGTACTTAATAAACAGAAATTATGAGATGCTCATCGGAGACAATGACCATAGAATAATCACCGGAGAAAATGAGGATGATGCAGTTTCAAAATTAAGAAATATGCTCAATATCAAAGATACAGCATCAAAGATGTATGAAATAGAAATCTTGGACATTGAGGAAAGATAGGGAGAAATAAAGATGGTAAAAGCAGAGCAGGACGCAAAGAACCTTATAGCAACACTGGACATTAAAAGAATATTAGATATGTTCGAAATGACAGAGACCATGGACGATCCGTCTGTTTCAATCATGAGAGGCTGGTACATGGATGAGATAGAAAAGAGATATCCGCGAGAGTTTGATAAATGGCTTGATACAGACGATATGGCAATATCAACACTCAGAAAGCTTATTTTCGCACAATAACAGACATTTAAGGAGGAAGAGGCATGGCAGCAACAATTATTCAATTTCCGCAGACACACAGTAACGCATATTTCAACCTGAAAGGCATTCTTGAGATAGCCACAAGCAATGAAGCTATTGCCGAGTATGCCGAGATAGCTCAGGCTATTGACGAAAAAGGCGGTTTCAGACCGGGCGAGACAGATGAACTGGCTGAGTTAATCAGAACTAAGAGAATTGAAAATGCAGCACCGGTTCCAAAGCCTGCATTACAGCCAACTAAACCCGGATTGTATTGTTACACTCCGGAGATGGGAGAGGCTAAACCGGAGTGCGAAATTGAGGCATTAAGAAGCTATTACGGCAAGCACTACACCATATACACCGCACTTGAACTGAAGGGCAGAGGAATCAAAACCGATGGAGTCAAAGCTCCGGATGGGAGAAACAGATATGTTGTAACAAACAGAGCTTTTGACATGCTCTGTGAAAAATACACAATATCACAGGAACTGCTACTTGATTAACTGACACCGGCCGGAGGCGGTATAACCTCCGGAGAAAGGAAAAAGTGAAAATTCAGATATTCGAGGTATACAAGAGCGTAAACAATAAAGACTGGTACCGAGTAGGAGGAACGCCGTTCCCACAACTGGCTCTGGAAGTTATGAGGAACCTGGAGAAGCACGGTATTTATGCGAAAATCGTATCAAAAATGGAAAAACCGAGCTAGGAGGTGATTGTATGTGGAATTATCCGGATGAGGATGCGTTTTGGGAAAGCAGGCGCGTGGAGATGGAAAGCATGTTTTATGGCACCGAAAATGAGCCAGAAGAAAAAAGCATATATGTCGATGAAGAGCTGGACGAATTGGAAGCGGAATATGGCTGTTCCATGGATGAACTGCCGGAAGGCGATTTGATGGACATTGTATTTAAAATCACCGGTGAGGTCCCGACAGAGGCGAGGTACAATGCAAGATTATACGAGATAGAATACATGACAGAAAGTGAGGCAGGAACATGGTAGATAAAAAGAAAAAATGGAAGGAAATACAGGGCTTTTGCAAGGAATACATAAAACTGCATGGATATCCCCCAACAGTGCGAGAGATAGCTGATGGCGTTGATTTAAGGTCCACAGGCTCGGTAAATAGCTACATGATAGAAATGTACAACAACGGCATGTTAATATCAGAGCCGGGAAAATACGGAATCCCACGAGCTTTTAGAATCCCCGGGATGCATATATCGTTCGATGAGGATGAAATACCGGTTGTGACCGAAAAAACAGAAAAAACAGTAACGTTCAAGTGTAGAAACTGCGGAAGAGAGCGGTGTATACCGAGCTACTGGAAACCGAAATACTGCGAGGTTTGCGGTAGTAAATTCGACTGGAAGGGAGATGTAGACTGATGGCACTATATATGGCGGTCACTGCTGATAAATACGAACTGCCCCTAATGGTATCAAACAACGGCAGAGAGATGGTTGATATATACGGCATCAAATACGAGAACCTGATGTCGCAGATTAGCAAAAAGTGTTCCGGAAAGAAGCAGGGTGTAAAATTCGTTAAAGTTCAAGAGGAGGAAGAGTAATTATGAGGTCTCAGAATGGCTCAGGACGCATTGAAAATGTAATCTTGAGGAAAAGATTAAAGAGAAGGACAAAAAGCCTGGAAAAGCAGAATAAGCGTATTAAACGCAGAGAGAACGAAAACAGACGATTAAAAAAGAGACTGCTGAGAACCGGATCGGAGCTAAACGATGTGGTGAGCAGGCTTGCCACCAGCTATTGCCCGTACTGCGAAGAATATAATATGTTCTGTTGGGAGCCGGAATGGGGATTAACATCTTATTGCCCTAAATGTGGAGCAAGAATAATGCTATGTGAGAAATGCAGCAAGAATGGAGGCAACTGCGACTACGACTTGAAAACTGATTTGTGCTCAGAAATGTAATACATGTATTGACGAAAGTAACGCACCGTAGTAATATAAAAACGCTAGGAGGTGCGTAGATTTGGATGTAATGCAATATGTCAAGAGGGTTATGACAGAAGAAAAAATAACTCAATCGCAGCTGGCTTCAAAAACCGAATGGAGTAGGCAGAGAGTGTTTGCTATTCTACAAAACAATAACTCGAATTATAACTCAGTCAAAAAAATATTAAATGCGCTCGGCAGAGATTTAAAGATATCCAGGAAAGACGGAAAAGAGATTGATTTCGACGTTGATAAATTATATTCAACCATAGAAAAGACGGCACCTCTTTTTGGAAAACTTGAAAAAATATTAAACACAATGGGGTATGAAATCGAAATCATAAAGCTATGAAAGCCCAGAAATAAGAGACATTAAGCGTGTCTCTTATTTTTTTGAAAAAACTTGCAATACATCTATTGACAGATTTACTTTAGTGCGCTATATTAAAGTCAACAACAAAACAAACACACGAACGGAAAAGAGGAAAAAGATATGATGAACTTTAAAAACGAATGGTATGGAAGAATAGAAGATCTGGAAGCGGATATAAAAGATGAAGGGTACGACATCCTGGAATCAAACAGAGAGTACATCACTTTTGAAGATCCTGATTCTGATGAGGATACACAGTATGTGGCATACCTCGCAGGAACCGAAAGCACAATAGTTGTAGAAAGAATTGAGGAGGTATAACCATGACAAAATTTGAAGTTGGAAAGACATACTTACACACATTAGACACAGGAGCAGGAATGAGATTCAGAATTGACGCCAGAACTGAGAAGATGGCAACGGTAACGATTCATCCGGGCGGAGGACGCTACGAGAAAACAAGACGCAGAAGAATTTATGATTGCGGATGTATGGAGTACATCGAAATCATGGACACAATAATCGTTGATTCAGACACACCGGAAGCAAAGGAGGACTAAAGCGATGATGAAAGACGAGTTTGAGAAGCTGATAGGTAAAACAGTCGGCGACGATGATTATGACATAATCGAAAATGTTTACACATGGCATCCAAGCATCGGAAATGTAAACGGAAAACAGCAGATAGCAAGTATTTATCAGCAATTCGGAATGCCGATTATTATCAGCATGAATGAGGCAGCTGAGTTTGCAAAGAAGCTCAACGGTGAAAAACTGAAGCTGGAGGCACAGCTTAGAGATATAGCCAAAAGACTCGAGGCAGTGACAGCCGGCAATCTTGAGGAAGAGAGATGCAGGAAGGATGCCGAAGATTTATTTACCAAATGCCAAAGCCCCAGCGACTGGCAGATGGCGGTTGACTACATGGAGAGCAAATACGACAAGACATTAGTTAAAAAAGTCAGAAAGGAGTGCAAGTAATGGCTGACAGAACAAATCACAGGCTTAACTGCCTGATAGAAAAAGAAATTCGCATGTGGGACGGAACGGTACACGGGGCTACCGTCCAGAACATGTACGAGAACGGATCAGATTACGAGAGTATCTGCGATGTAATGAATGTGGACTATGAGGATTATAAGGAGGATTAACCATGGAGAGACAGTATGTAACAATCAATGAGGAATCAGCAAGAATAGCACACAGCCTGATGTCGATGTCGGACTATCAGGAAGGAAGCAAAACAGCTTCATACAGAGCACAGGTCAATGAGGCTTACGACCTGGCAGAGAAAGCTATTAAAAAAAGAGGTGAGAGGTTCGAGAAGAGAGCCCGGATTCTGGCAGACAGATACGCAAGGAATTTAGGCAAATATTACAACGAGGATGCAAGAATAGGCTGTATGTGTCCGTCAGTGCTGATATCAGGTGCCGCCAATTTCCCGGTCAGGAAGAAAGAAAGACAGGTTGCAGCATGGGACAAAAACCAGGAGTATTACAAGTACTGCGATAAAATCCTGAGTCAGCTCGAAAGACTCATGACATGCTCAGAGGTTATCAAGTGTGATGACGAAAACGCTATTGAAGCCCTCAAAGAGAAAATTGAAGCCAAAGAGGAAAGCCAGGAAAGAATGAAAGAGGTAAATAAATACTGGCGCAAAAACGGCACCATGACTGGATGCGGCTTTCTGACAGATGAACAGATTGAGAAGATAAACAGCTCGATGGCGGAAGATACATGGAGATTGAGCGGGGTTCCATTCGGTTCATACCACTTACAGAACAATCTTGCAAATATAAAGCGATTAAAGGGCAGGCTTGAAGAATTACAGAACACCAAAGAGAAGGGCAGTTCTGAGGCTGATTACGGCGAGTTTAAGGTGATTGAGAACACGGACATAATGAGAATCCAGATTATGTTTGACGGAAAGCCGGAAGAAGCTGTTAGGAACGTTCTCAAGGCTAATGGTTTCCGATGGGCTCCATCTCAGGGAGCATGGCAGAGACAGCTCACATCCAATGGGAAGTATGCACTGAGAAGAGTTATCGAAGAACTGGGAGTTGAGGTGCAGGCGTCATGACGGTAAGAGGAGCGGCAAATGGAAGCTATTCCAGATACAACCAGAAGTACAACATAGGCTTCATCAATAGCGATGGAATGGAGGACGAAACACAGTTCGAGAGCGTGAAAACGCTCAAAGAGCTGTCGGATCTATTCCGGGACTTTTGCAAAGAGAACGGATTCAAGACAAATACAGTTACATATGTGGAGGCAGTGTGATTATGGCAAAGAAAATTCAGAATAAGAGATACCTGGTAAACAGAGCAGTTTACAAGGCTGTAAAAAAGTACGATCATCAGCAGTTTGAGAACTTTTGCACCGATATTTATAAAAGTGGATGGGAGGACGGAAAGGCTTCTGTAAATGCCCTGGACGTGAAGGACATTGAAGCAGTAATCAGATCCGTAAAAGGGATCGGAGAGGCTCGGATCGGTAAGATCATGGAGGCAATCAATGAAAAATTCGATGAAAACGCCGGATCAGAAGAAACGGAGTAAACAGTTAGGAAAAGAGATCCGGGACAGCCGGAAGAGGCATGAAGATCTTAGAGTACACGGTGGATCCGATCCCTTCTGGTCGGATGGGGTAAACATGAATTTATGCAGGAGTCACGTCATGTACTTCCGGAAGCAAGTGGAGACAGAGCTGGATCCGGAAAATTATCCGGAGGAGTATTTTCTGGAAATCCCAGCTGAGGTAAGCGTCCATTATATGGCAGATCCGGACGGGATCCGGAGCAGGTCAACAGCTGCACTGGAGGTTCTGAAAGAAAATCAGGACTTCCAGTACCTGAGAAGTAAGCTCAGCGGAGACCTGGACAAAGAAACCAGCCAGTGCATGAACCCAGTACGCTATGTCCTGGAAATGGAAGATGCGATCCGGAGGGACGATCTGGTGGTAATGCGAAGATGCCAGGATCCGGAATATTACGTCAAATATTTGAGAGAAAGTCGGAAAAAGCTGGACGAAATTCTAGGATCGCCAATTTTGGAACCGAAGCTCCGGGAAGGGCAGCTGACAATATGGGATTTTATAGGAGGGCAATAGTATGCACACAGAAAATGAGTATCACAGAGGAGAGATCTTTTTTATCAATGAGGGCGAAAGCTCCGGAAGCGAACAGGGGGGGCGAGACCTGGAATCATAGTAAGTAATGATGTTGGAAATAAACACGCTCCGATCGTGGAAGTAGTGTACCTGACATCCAGGGAGAAAAAACTGATGCCGACACACGTTAGGATCAAGAGCAGTCCGATCCCTTCCATAGCGTTATGTGAGCAGATCGAGACGGTATATAAAAAGCGGATCGGAAAATATCTTGCAAAAGCCACGATGGATGAAATGAAACAGATTGACAAGGCACTTGCTGTCAGTATCGGGCTTGGTGGAAATATGAAGATGTCCGACTACGTGAGAGAGTGGGCGGAGGCGTTCAAAGAGCCGGATCCAGATCCGATCGAAGAAAAAGCGATGCAGATCCTGGAAACAGCGAAACCAGTTTCAATCCAGATACCGGAACGCCTTTTTGACAAAGAGAGGATCAAAGAGCTGGAAAAAGATTTGATCCGAGCGGAAGCGGAGCGTGATGTATTCCAGAAACTGTATAAAGAACAGTTAGCAATCAGTTAAATGTGAGGTAAAGGATATGAAAAGAATCAAGCGCATGATATTTAAGCATTTTAACTGTATTCCCTGGTTCATTGTGGGAATACAGATCCTGGTAGACGGGGAAATCAGCCGCTGGCAGTATGCGATGTGCTGGATCTGCACCCTGGTAATGATCTGGATGTACGCACCAAATAGAGCACAAACGAAGGGAGGTGGGAAAGTTGCTGACATTGACGATCGAAAAAAAGTGGTTTGATATGATCCTGAGCGGAGAAAAGACAGAGGAGTACCGAGAATTGAAACGGTACTATGATTCCAGATTCAGAAATGCTGCTATGCTGAAAAATCAGGAATATCAGGCAAGCGTTTCCGAGTTCCGGAACCTGGCTGCAACAGTGGATCAGGATATCGGAACCGTGAGGTTTCGGAATGGCTATACCACGGATGCTCCGTGTTTCCTGGCAGATTGCAAATTGACAGTCGGGGAAGGAAAACCGGAGTGGGGAGCTGTTCCTGGGACAGAGTATTATATTAAAAAAATGAAAAACGTAAGAAGGAAGGAGTAATGACAGAAGCCTTGGTAGACCAAGGTTGACCGCCTAAAGGTGAAGAAAGGCGAGAACAAAAGGAATTTAATTTGCGGTGCCATGCGGCACTATGGGGAGCCGTAATTCCTTATCCACGGACACAGAGCAATCTGTTAAGTGGTTGTCATGAAAAAACTAAAAGTGTGCTGGATCTCAGCAGGAATTTCAAGTTTTATGGCAGGATATCTTGCAGGAGATGTTGATGAATGGATTTATATTGACATTGAGGATCAGCACGAAGATAGTATCAGATTTATTAAAGATTGTGAAAAAGCGATTGGGAAAGAGATTAAAATACTAAAATCAAAAGAGTACAGATGCGTAGAGGACTGCATAAAAGTGTTTGGAGGCTTCAAAGACGCCAGAAATAATTTTGCGCCTTGCACAAATTGGCTCAAAAAAAGAGTTAGGAAGGAGTGGGAATATTACAATCGAGATTATGAGTTAACGTATGTCTGGGGATTCGATTTGAAAGAAAAGAACCGGGCAGACAGGACAGTGGAATATAATCCGCAAGCAAAGCATGAGTTTCCGCTCATTGAAAAGAAACTTTCAAAAGAGGAGGTTCATGGATTGTTCGAGAGAACATTTGATTTCGCAAGACCGTGGATGTACGAACATGGTTATCCAAATAATAACTGCGTGGGTTGCGTCAAGGGCGGAATGGGGTATTGGAACCGGATCAGGAAAGATTTCCCGGAGGTTTTCGAAAGCAGAGCCAAGTTAGAACGGATGGTAGGACATTCTATGCTAAGAGATAGAAAAGGAGCTGTATACCTGGACGAACTAAGCCCTGACCGTGGAGACATGAACACAGAAGTGTTTCCAGATTGCGGAATCATGTGCTACCTGGCCCAGAAATAAAAAAGAAAGGAAAATACAATAATGAGGAGTGAAAAAGACGATCAGGAACAGCTGGAATACCTGAGAGAATGGAAGGCAAAACACTCAGGAAGAGCAAAAGAAGAAAATGCAATCAAGAGAATTTGCAAGAAAGGTAGAAAATTATGGACGGAAAAATTTTTAAGATAAGCGGTTACCTGGTGGATCCGAATGGAGAAAATGAAGCAGTCTGGATATGGGAGGAATTGAAGCATTTGAACGACACGTTCGGACAGCATGTACACGTCAAAGAGGCTGATATACTGGACTGGACAGATGAAAATCCGTTGAACTATGAAAATTGTGATCTGGCGGAGTGCGAGAAGTATTTCCACGACAAATACCCAGTAAGAGAAGATCGAAGTGTGGAGGTTGGAAAAACCTACAGACATTTCAAAGGGAAAATTGTTGAAGTGATAGCGATCAGCCAAGACACGGAATCTCCAGGACAATACTACGTGGTCTATAAATGCGAGGACGGAGCTATCTGGAGTAGACCTTATGGAATGTTTGTCGGTAAGGTAGACCGGAAGAAATACCCGGATGCAGACCAGGAGTACAGATTCGAGGAGGTGCAGAATGGACATCAGAAATAAAAATGAGTTGAGGAGGCGTATTGACGCCTTCCTCCATGAGTATACGCATGAAGAATATATCATCAATGAGGAGTTCTGCAAGGACACAATGCGGATGATGGCAGATTTCATCGGACATGTGAACGGAAGAATGGACAGCGAGCGAAAAAGGCTCACAGAGGCAAGAAGGAAGCTCAAAGAGGCATTATGGGAGAATAAAGTTCTGCATGAATACAATTACAATGGATCTTCCGGAATCTGCCGGGCAAAACTTATGGGAGATATGTCTGGAACGTGGCACATTGGAAACGTAGTGTGCGTGGAAAATGGCAAATCATTCATGCTGATGCAGGATGGCTATTCAGAGGAAAACGGGTATCTGATTCTCCGGGCAATGGAAGTGATCCCGGAAACTATCCAGAGATTCGCTTGCATGGAAGATATGACCGGAGAAAGGCTGTTTGAGGGAGATGTGATCTATAATCCGGAGCACAAAACCGTCCGGATGGAGATCTGCTACGGTAAATACGCTGCATACTGTCCGAACGATCAGGAATATATGGAAACTGTCGGCTTTTATATGGTGTCGAACACCACAGACGATGCAATGCCGCTCGGTCCGACAAAGAAATACGCACTTTTGTTGGGAAATGTGGTAGACAACCCGGAGATCAAGGTGGTATAATCTCAGTCAGGATGCACCGGAAAGGAAAGAAAAGAAAATGAGTAAAAGAATTTTAGCAGCAATGTTATCATGTATGCTGGTTGCAGGAATGACCGGATGCGGTTTTTCAGATGGAGTGAAAGACGGTATGAAGGATGCCCAGAAGCAGGAGAGTGCGACCGATTCCGAGAAAAATGATAGCAAAAAGGCTGAAAATGAGAACGAAACAGCTAAAAATGATACGGAAAACCAGGAAAATGTATCAGAATCAGAGGAAAGTGAGACAGGAAATCCACTTCTGGATACAGAGGTAACCGTAGGCGATGTAATGAACGGAACCAAGACGGACAAGCTAGGCGAATATGCCTATATCACAGTGCCTCTGGAGACAATGAAGAAAGTTACAATGGAGCAGTACGATGAATTTTGCGATCAGAAAGTCCAGGATAGCGGCTACAACTGGGTTACGATCGACTTTGGTAACGGATCCGGATTGCAGTTCCAGGGAAGTACACCAGCAGTAGCAACCTACGGCACACTGGATAATGAGGAGTGCATCGAGGAATCAAAAGGAACCGTAATGATGACTGGAGAGAACACATATGAGTATTCCGAGAACCAGTAAAACACCAACAAATGTTAGAAATGGTGGTACACCCGTAATCATACGGGATGCTATGTTTATCAAGTAACCACCAAAACACACAAATGTTAGAATATCAAGGAAATTTAAGCCGGGGTTAATCCTCCGGCTTATTTTTATATGTGAATGTATGAGAGATTCCGTTTCTGAATGTCACACGCTGAATTTTACCGGACGTGATAACAATGGAGTCTATTATCGAACCAAAGAAGGCTTTTAGAATTTCTGCATCTACAGATTCGGCAAGGGAGGTAAAATACACGTACTGTCTGTCGTGTAGTTTCTGATTCAGGATAAAAGACGAAGCCTGCTGTATAAATTCACTATCGCCCATGGTGTGCATCCATGGTTCTTGAGACATCATACCGATAGCATCGTTGATTTCATCCAGCTTGTCTGTTATCTGCTGTTTGCGGACAATATACTCGCGCTCAGACATTGATTCATCACTGTAGAGATAGAGCTCATTGAGACGGTCAAGGGCGCGCTGCTGTTTCTTTTGCTCTGACTGTAGATGCTTTAGTTCCGGATCTACTTTGAATTTTGGCTTAACGCGTTTGAACAGCATACCTGATTTGGAACAACAGGTGAGCATGTCATACATAGCCGACAATCCGTCGGAATCAATACTGCATATGTCGGAGAATGTTGAGCCACGCAGTAGGTGCTGTTGCAAGTCCTCCGGAGAACGAACCAGTTTTATATCCTTGTGAGCATTAATGATATTCAGGATATAGTTAATAATAAATTCGCCCACAACGACATCTGAAGTGTATTTGGCATGGCATGTTTTGGTCTTGCGGACATTGGGACATCCGTATTTAGAAGGGCGATATCCGGAAGCGTGTAATTTGCCTGGAGATGATGTAAAAGCAGCACCGCACTCACCACACCACAGCAGGCCGGCAAATATATGCACATTTTTCTGAACGTTGCTTCGTCCGGGAGACCTGCGGTACCGAGCATTATTAGTCAGTGTGAGCTGTATTTTGTCAAAACGTTCCGGATCAATCGAAGGTTTGTGGTGGTTTTCAACGATAACCCACTCTTTTTTATCCTTGACAGCTTTTCGACCAGGGATTTTGTAATAATTGTAGCGGTATACACCCTTGTACCACGGATTACGCAGTATAATCCAAACGGCTGTGGCACTCCATATATTACCGCCCCGGGTGAGGAATCCTGAGTCGTTCAGCTTGCGTGATGTATGGACTATGGATCCGGTTTTTTCGTAGGTATCAAAAATAAGCTGGACTATTTTTTGCTCAGTCTCATCAAAGGAAAAGGTCTGACTTTCTTTGTCATATGCATAGCCGAACGGAACACGTCCGCCATTCCAGATGCCGTTATTGGCTCTGTTAATCATTGTGGCTGTGACACGCTCAGACGTCATATTTCGCTCTAATTCTGCAAACACCAATATAATCTTAAGCATAGCTTCACCAATAGCTGTAGAGGTGTCAAATTGCTCGTTCTTAGACACGAACGTGACACCAAGATCCTTCAATTCTGCATACATATTCGCAAAGTCCAGAAGGTTCCTGGAGATTCGGTCGATCTTCCAAACAAGTAAGTGAGTAAAAAGCCCTTGCCGGATCTGGGACATCATTTTCTGATATGCCGGACGGTCGGTATTCTTTCCGGAATATCCAGCATCCTCAAAAATCACAAAGTCATCTGTATTCAGGATATACTTGCAGTAAGAAGTAAGATCCTGTTTCATCATCGGCAGTGAGTCCTTGTCTATCTGATAAACAGTAGACACACGAACGTATATTGCCACCCTGATGCGCTGATTTGAGCCATTCTCAGTATTTTCTCGTATCATCTAATAATTCCTCCATACAAAAAAGAAAAGCCCTATAGAGGGCTTTTACATGTTCAAGGTAGGTATGTACTTGTTAAGTGCAGCCCATACGACGTTTTTATCGTCCCTGCTTGCCACCTGATAACATGTTATAAGGCGCTGGAGCTCATCTACCTGCTCGCGCCTTGCTTGATCTTCGGCATCTACAGCATTCTTCTCTGACATAATAAATCCTCCGTTATTATTATTTTATAAACCAGCCTTATAGGCAAAGTATTCGTATGATATTATGCTCTCTTGCGGTCAGCGTACTTCTCCGGAATGGCCATATGAGTACGCAGAAAGTCTTTACACATATCCTGTTTATCGTCAGGAATATGCGAGATGATTTCTACCCACTCAGGATCGATGTCTATATGATTACAAGCATCTGTTTTCTCAGCACCAGTAATAAGATAATCTAATGAAACATCTAAATAATTAGCAATATGATAAGCCATGTCAATATTGGGAATTGAACCACTTTTCCACTTGCTAACGTTTCCGGAACTATAACCCAGCGCTTTTAAAACAGTTGTTGGGGTCGTTTTCTTTTCTTTACAAATCTTATAAATATTCTCGTAAAACATAATACCTCCTAAAATAACGCACAAAAATAAAATTAATGCTTGACTAACGTACCACAGTGCGCTATACTGACAAACATAAACAACAAAACATTATGATTTCGATTTTAAAAATCACAACAAAAAACATTATCTTTTATTTTACCAACAAATGTGCGGTAAGTAAAGAGGAAAGGAGCCGTATGAAAAAATTATCTCCATGGTGCAAAACAGCAAAAATCGCAATGGTCAAAAAAGATTTATCAGTGCAGGAGCTGTCGGACAATCTGGAGATGAACCGAAGCTATGTAAGTTCAATCATCAATGGAAGAGTCTACAGCCCACCGGCTGTGAAAAAAATCTCTGATTATTTAGGAATCAGTGACAGCGATTCATGTACTGTATAGAAATTGTAACGCACGGAAGGACGTAAGAGAATGGACAAAGAATGTATGAAAGACACCGCGAACATCTACTTTTCATGTAGAAAAGAAGCAGCAACATACAATGACAAGCTGAATAGCAGAGAGGGAGCAGCAGAACTTCTCAATGTATCAGTATCAAGCCTGAGTAATTATGAACTGGGGCTGACACCGGCACCGACAGATGTGGTTGTAAGGATGGCAGACCTGTATGGGGCACCGGAAATTGAAGCATGTTACTGCAAAAATGATTGTCCGATCGGAAAGAGAAAGAACATCGCAACCAAAATAAGAGGAATTGAGCAGATTACATGCAGCCTTCTAAACCATACCGATGAGGACGGATTGCATAACATCAAAAAGAGACTGCTTGAGATTGCCTCGGATGGGAAGCTGGATCCGGGAGAAGAAGGAATGCTCAAAGAAATAGTACAAGCACTTGATTCGCTGGATGATGATATTACAGAGCTTAGGATGTATCTCAGAAAGTACGGAGGTGCCGCAAATGGAACTAATTGACAGGATAAGAAAGACACTTGAAAGAGATTACGGCATACATAATGACCGCGAGCTTATGGAAGCAATAGAAAAGCAGGAACCAATAGACATCGGTATTTTTGTTATGGGAAAGGAGCAGGCCAATGAAAAAGTTAGCTAAATTAGTAGTAATTATCATCCTGGCAGTGATATTACAGATTGCAGCCAACGAACACGCTTTGAATGAGAGAGGATATAAAGCAACCGGAGGAGAAGTACTTGTATTTCCGGTAACGCTATATCTGGGATATAAGGTTTTCCTGTCAGAGAATGAGGAAGAGGCTGACGAGAAAGAGTATAGAGAGGAGGAACACAGCTATGGCAAACATGTCAACAGAAGAGTATCTTAACCAGATACAACAGTCGCTTTTTAACGAGATGACCAAAAAGAAGGATGTATTACCTCCTGGATTCAATCAGATGCGATTCGCCATGAACTGCGTAACAGTGATTCAGGATATGCTGAAAGAGCAAAAGAAGAGAGAGAAGCTTCAGAAAGTTTCTATCAACTCTATAGTGATGTGCTTCATGAAGGGCGCATATCTTGGACTGGATTTTATGAATCAGGAGTGTTATGCAATCCCATATGACGCAGAGATGCAGTTTCAGACCGACTACAAGGGCGAAATAAAGGTTTGTAAGCGGTTCAGTGATGATCCAATCAAGGATATATACGCAAAGGTGGTCAGAGAGGGTGATATGTACGATGAAGGAGTGCATGCAGGAGTGCAGCAGCTTGACTTCAAACCGGTACCGTTCTCAAACAAGCCGATTATCGGAGCTTTTGCAGTTGTGATATACAAGGATGGAACCATCAAATATGACAGCATGAGCAAAGAAGAAATCATACACACGCGAGACACTTATTCTAAGGCAGTCAACAGTCAGGCGTGGAAGGAATCAACCGGAGAGATGTACAAAAAGACAGTAATACGACGTCTGAGCAAGCTGATAGACCTGAATCTTGATAAGGTTGAGCTGATTAAGGCATATGAGGAGGGCTCAGGCTTTGAATTTGAAAATAGCACAAACAGAAAATCGGCCGAGCAGTTACCGGGAGCAGAAAAGGTCATTGACGTATTCGAGAACAAAAAAACAGAAGGAATCGAACAGAAGCCAGCAAAAGCCACAGTGGGAAGCTATATGGAAGCAGGCACTAAACGACCGGAACCGGTAGAAACTGAGGTTATACCACCACAGCAGAATACAGCACCAGACGAGCAATTTTTCATTCCACCAGAAATGGACAATGAAATGCCGTTTAATTAATAAATAAGCCGGGAGGAACAATAGCATGGGTAAAACTAAAGGATTTGAGGTAGTAGTAAATCAGGTACCGGGTTCGATAACCTGGAACTTTGAGGAATTGAAGCAGAATGTATCGGACAAATTGTCTGTATACAGAAAAATGCAGTACAGCGATGATAATATTACGGATGCGAAAAAAGACCTTGCATCGCTGAGAAAGCTGTCAAAGGCGGTCAATGATAAGAAAATTGACATCAAGAAAGAGTGTTTGAAGCCGTATGAAAACATCGAGAAACAGGCAAAAGAGCTTATAGCTCTGATAGACGAGCCTATCGGTGTTATCAGTGACCAAATACAGGAATATGAGACAAGGCGCAAAGAGGCGGCAAGAAAAGCTATATATGAGTATATGGGTAAAGCCTTTGAAGAATTTGGCGAAGTTATCAAATCAAAGGCATCGGAGGCTGTATATGACACAAGATGGGAAAATGCCACAGCTAAAAAAACTGAATGGAAGAAAGCTATTGATGATACGGCGCAGAGTATCAGATCAGATCTCGAGGTTATCAACGGAATAGAAGAAGAATTTACAAACTATGCTGTTGATGAGTACAAGAGAAACCTTAAGCTGTCAGATGCTATGACGAAAGTACAGGAAATGCGCAAGCAGAAAGAGGATATCATCAAGAGACAGAAGGAAGAGGCTAGGAGAGAAGAGGAACGCAGACGACAGGAGGAACTTCGAGAAGCAGAGCCAAAAGTCGTACAGGAGCAGTCAGAAGCTCCAAAACAGGTATATGAGAAACCGGAGGTGATAGCACCACATGAAGATCATACTACACGGACATGCGCACATAATACGGTTACAAATACCGCGCCGGATGGTGATAACATATACTCCATCCAGATTAAAGCGACACCTGAACAGTACAAAAAGGTAACTGAATATATCCATTTTGTAGGTGCTAAATATAGAGAGTGCGGTTGTAAGGAGGCTTGAAATGGAACTGACAGCAGATAATTACTATTCAGACATAGCAAATTATGAATATATGAGTGTGTCACAGTTCAAAGATTTTGTCGGCACCTACGGCAGGGTAGGATGTGAAGCTCAGGCTATGGCTAAGATTCGTGGAGAATACGAACAGCCTAACCGCACAGCTCTACTGGAGGGAAGCTATGTCGACTCATTCTATGAGGGCACTCTTGACAAATTCAAGGAAGAGCATCCGGAGTGCTTCAAGCGTGACGGAACATTAAGAAGCGAGTACATGAGGGCTGAAAGAGCCATAGAGCGAAGCCTGCGCGACCCTCTATTCCAAGCGTACATGAGCGGAGAGAAGCAGGTAATCATGACAGGCTTGCTTTTTGGAAGCAAGTGGAAAATCAAGATGGACAGCTATATTGAGGGAAAAGCAATCGTTGACCTGAAATACATGCAGTCGCTGACCAAGTTCGGATATGTGCCGGATATCGGATATCTCGATTTTGTTCGTTATTGGGGCTATGACATCCAGGGAGCGATATATCAGGAAATCGTATATCAGAACACCGGAAAGCGTTTACCGTTCTATATAGCAGGAATAAGCAAAGAAGAGGCTATAAACATCGAGGTAATATACATCCACGACAACTATTTGAAAGAGGCTATGAGCATTGTTGAACACAATATGCCTCGAATACTGGAAGTGAAATATAACGGAGCTGAGCCGGACAGATGCGAGCAGTGCTTATATTGCAGAAATACAAAGGTACTGAAAGCACCTATCGGTATTTCAGACCTGACAGCAACATTGTAATTGGAGGTTGAGTAAATGGCATGGATAACGGTAGATCAGAAGCTGATAGGTGGAAAACTGAGAAGCTTTGCAAAAAAATCAAATATCAGTCAGAACGAAGCTATCGGAATCCTGATTAGACTGTGGCTGTGGGCTGTTGACAATACCGACAGCCACGGAACAATCGTAGCAGCGGACACTGAGGATATAGAGGATGCGCTCCGCCCGGGGTTTGCTCCGGACAGACTGGAGGATATACCGGACATAGTAAGCAATCTGATAGACTGCGGATGGATAGACAGAGGCGACAGAGGGCTTTCGGTGCATGACTGGACAGACTGGAGAAGCTATTACATAGACTACATGAGCGGCCAAGACAGGAGAGAAAAGGACGCTGAGAGATCAAGGCAGTATCGAGCCCGGAAAGCGCAGCAGGAACAGGCGAAACAGCCGGAAGAAAGCTGTGATATACCGCATGAGGCATTTGATAGTTGCAGGCAGAATCAACAGGAGACCGAGACGGAAAACAAGCCGGAACAACCCGAACCGGAACCGGAGCCAAAGAAAAAGGCAAAGAGAGCAATAGAATATACGCCGGAATTTGAGGAGTTCTGGGCTTCATATCCAAGGAAGGTCGAAAAGGAAAATGCCTTCAAGAAATACAAGACAAGGTTGAAAGAAGGGTATACGGATGAACAGCTCACGCAGGCAGCAAAGAATTATAGAGCCACATGCGAGGCAGAACATACAGAAACCCGCTTTATCAAGCATCCAAAGACGTTTCTAAGCGACACAAAGCCGTTTATGGACTATCTGGAACATGATACACAGGAACGGCAGAATACAGCATATACGCAGTACACTCCATATGCATCAGAACCGGTCCGGAAGTTCGAGGATGGTGAGAATCCGTTTGCACGAGTGTTAGAAGAACGCAGGAGGAATGAGATATAATGAGCAATTATTCGGGACTGTTACCGTTGAATTTTAAGCAGGATGATATTAATAAAATAAACCCGGAGGATAAGCTGGGTGAGGATGGACTGTATAGGTGTGGCAGATGTGGAGGCAAGAAGCAGTACAGAATTGAGCTTGGAACATTTCAGAAGGTTGTCCCATGCCTGTGTAAATGCAAGCGGGAGGAGAACGAGAAAATCAAGAAGGAGAACGAATACAAGGAACGTATGATTGAGATTAACAGGCTCAAAGACGCATCCATGATGGCGAGCAAATACAAAACAGCTTCCTTCTCACGCTACAGAGACAGACCAGAGAACCGGAAGGCACACAAGATAGCCTTAAACTATGTGGAGAAATTTGGTGAAATGAAAGCCAGCAATCAGGGCTTGATATTTTACGGCCCGGTTGGTACCGGAAAGAGCTACACATCAGCCTGCATAGCAAATGCACTGATGGATAAGAATATACCGGTAATCATGACATCGTTTGTTAAAATCCTGCAGGACATCCAAGGCAACAGTAATGAAGCTAATTATATCCAGATACTCAACAGTGCATCACTACTCATCATTGATGATTTAGGCGCCGAGAGAAGTACAGACTACGCCCTTGAAAAGGTATACAACGTTATAGACAGCCGTACAAGGGCAAATAAACCGATGATACTGACAACTAACCTGACACTGGAAGAAATGCTTTACAAGGCGGATATACGCTATAAGAGAGTATACGACAGGATATTTGAGACATGCTACCCGGTTGAGATATCCGGAACATCTTTCAGGGAGCAGGAAGCAGCGGAAAGGTTCGGACGGATGAAAGACTTGTTGGAGTAATCCTGAAACTTATTTTATATCACGAGAGAGGCAAAAAAATGCGAATTAATTTTACCGTAATGGGAGAGCCCAAAGGAAAAGGTAGGCCAAGATTCTGCAGAAATACCGGACATGCTATTACGCCCAAGGACACCGTGAATTATGAAACACTGGTAAAGATGGAATATACGCAGGCATGTGGCGAGCAGATGTTTCCGGATGATGCAATGCTAGATATGAGGATAAAGGCATATTACAGCATACCTAAATCAGCATCCAAAAAAAGACACGCAGCTATGCTGAGCGGAGACATAAGACCGACTAAGAAGCCCGATATGGACAATGTAATCAAAATAATTGCGGATGCGCTTAACAAGATAGCTTACAGGGATGATACCCAGATAGTAGATTGTCAGGTGCGCAAATTTTACTCAGAAAAGCCACGAGTTGAAGTGATGATACAAACTATAGACAAATGCGATTGAAAGCCGGAATAAGGCAGATAGGAGGTAATAAGCATGGTAACAGCAACAAAGGATTATGAAGAACTTACACTTGACAGTGATGTATTTAGCAGTGCCAGGTCCAACTTTGATTTACTTATGCAGGAACTGCTTGAAAAGATGAAAACCGCTGAATCAGAAGAAGGAAGCATTACGCTGAAAGTAGACCTGACGCTGATAGAGGATTTGGTAGATAAGAGTGACGGAACGGTACGTGTAATCAGACGTCCGGTTATCAAGCATAAGGTAACAACATCGGTACCGCTTAAAAACTCACTGGATAGCAAAAATGATATCAGAATGGATTTACAGTGGGATGATGAACTGCAGAGATACGTGCTGAAGAACATCACCGGAGGAACACAGCGAAGCATTTTTGACCCGGATTTTGAAGATACACTTAAAAGCGACGGTGATGAAGAACAGCGCGGAAACGCATTACCGGGTCCGAATAACGCTTTACCAGCCCCGGAGAGTAATGATGAGCCGATAGATACAGATTTTATCGACGTTCCGGATGAAGAGCCGGATATGGGCGCAGATGAAGCTGAGAGTGGCGATTACGATTATGATGAACCAACGAAAGAAGGCGAAGAAGATGAAGAGTAGCAGCAATTCGATTACACGTTGCTCAAGATGTGGAGCTCAGATAATGTTCCTGAGGATGAAATCTGGTAAATCAATGCCGGTCAACACCAACTTTGTAAACTACAAGTGCGGAGGGAAAGACAGGATAGTGCTGAGAAATGGTAATGTGGTAGCCGGAACGGTTACGAACGACGCCGAACACGCTGACGGGTATGGTTACATATCACATTTTGCTACATGTAAATACGCTAAACAATTCAGGCGGAAATAAAAAATCCCCCGGCGCTTACGCAGACCAGGGAATCGTGTAAAAGAATGGTAATTACATGATACCAAATAACAAAAAAATGTCAAGCAGAGCACCGGGAGGCATGAAATGGGTAAAAGCAAACAGATAACCCTCAATCAAGAGGAATTGCGCAAGATATGTCAGAACGCTGTCGAAGATGGAGTCGCAAAATATATCAATCTTGAGGAACAGAAGAAAAAAGCGGAATGGAGAGGGTTACTATTCCGAACAAAGAAGCTACTAGAGAACTACACAAAGCTGAAAGACTATGCAGATCAGGCGATAGTAACGCTGGAACAAGCGGAGCAGGTCGATGAAACACTGATGAATATGGATGTAATGACCAAATTTCACATTTTCGATGATGATAAGACGTTACATAGGCAGTACAGAGGAGTAAATGCAGTTAAGTTCATTATGGCACATGTAGACCGGATGTTAGGTGTATATAAGGAGAACTGCCTGAAATCACCACAGGAACCGGTGAAAAGAAGATGGTTTGTGATTTATTATATGTATCTCGATAGGGAGAACGCAAAGAAATCCACCAAGGAAATTGCTGAACTCTACCAGACCGACATCAGCAATATACAGAAAGATGCAAAGGAAGCCAGGAACGAGCTTACAACACTGTTTTTTGGATTAGATGCAATGGTGTTGTATGAAATCAAGGACTAGCATAATGGCAATTTCCTTTTTATTTCTTTTGACCGTCATAATGACTAATGATATAGTGTAAATTGCAAAAAATGATACAGAATGACGAAAGAAGTTCTGTTGATTGATTGCAGGTGCTATGGAAGTGCTCTTTTTTCCCATGAATTTTCCCGGGGCAAGCCTTTTGCTATGGACTACCCATTGCCCCGGGTGTTCCTCCAAATGGGAGAATAAAGAGAACAACGACAGTAGCTCAGACATTTTACAAAAACACTCCGATAGAAAGACCGCCGATTCCCTCAGCGGTCTTTTTATTATGCAATTAACAGTAATTGAGGGAGAGGAGAAATAAATCATGGAGAAAAGAATTGAAGTAATTGAAAATTTCCCGGTACAGAAAATCAAAAACGGCTTTGGCAATCCAAGGAAAATCAGAAAGAAAAAAGCCGAGGAGCTTGAACAGTCACTTGAAACGCTAGGCGATTTTGGACTGATCCTGTTGGATGAGAACGACAATATTATTGCCGGCAATCAGAGGGTTGAGCTCATGAAAAGGAACAACCCGGAAGCGACAGTGCTTGTCAAAAAACTGTACGGCTATACAGAAGCCGAGCTTAGGGCAATTAATATTAAAGACAACACACATGCCGGAGACTGGGACATGAATCTTTTGTCAGAATGGACAGCAGACCTGACGTTAGACCTTGGCATAGATGCTAAGGAAAAAGGCCCGAAAAATAAAAACCTTGATGCGATGGAACATCTAAGGTATGAGAAATACGATTATGTAATGATTGTATGCAGAAATGAGGTGGACTATCTCAATTTAATCAGGGATTTAGGCCTTGAGGGAAAGAAAACCATAGTAACACCGACCAGAAAGATTAAAGCGCGCTCCATATGGTATGACGATATCGTGATGAAGCCGGTTAGTAAAGAAAAAGAAGAGCACAAACAGGAAGGATGGGGCATAGATGGAGTATAAGAAGCTGCAGAGAAAGAATTTAGCAGAAATAATGAGAAATAACTCGATGAGAGGCGTGTATTTGTTTAACGCTGACAGGTTCATACGCAATTTTACAGACCTGCAGAACGAGTTTAGACAGATATATCCTAACACCAGCATTGGATATTCGTACAAGACGAACTGGATGCCTGAGATAGGAAGTATAGTTCACACACTTGGAGGATATGCAGAGGTTACATCTCCGATAGAAAAGGATATAGCAAGAAAAGCAGTAGGAGTATCAGAAAGAGAGATTATATATAACGGCATCATACCTGATATATCAATGCTCGAAGTGGCACGCTTCAACGGCAAGGTTAATATAGAATCAGTAGATGCCCTCAGATTTTTCCTGAATAGTGCGGAAAAAGTTGACATAAAGGATCTGGAAGTGGGTATAAGAATACGCTACGAGGATAGCAGGTTTGGCATGAACGAAGTAGAAGCGTTGGGAGCAGCAAAAAGGCTCGGAAGAGAAGGGCACAAGCTTGCTGGAATACACTGCCATGTGGGAGGAAGCAGATCTCTCGATACCTGGAAGAAAAAAACACAGTATGTTTTAAGAATTGCAGAAAAGCTGGAAAAAGAACTTGGATATCCTTTGAAATATATTGATTTAGGCAGACATATGTATGGCCGAATGGTTCCGGAGCTGGCGGCTCAGTTCGGAGAAATCCCAACATTTAAGGATTATGCTGAAATAGTAGGAGCTGAGATGAATAACTATGCAGAGTCAAGAGGGACAATGCCGGAGCTGATTCTCGAACCGGGTACAGCACTGATAGCTGATGCAGTTACAGTTCTTGCAAGAATAGAAAATGTTAAAGAAATTCGAGACGGACTGGTTGCAACATTATCAGTGAGCTCTTATGACTGTGGAATGATAGCTGATTACAAAGATCTGCCGATTGAAAATATCACACGCGATGCAAATCACTCCAAAACCACAATATGCGGATATACTTGCATGGAGGAGGATTTTATCAGCAGAAATGCTCATATATATCCTCGTATTGGTGACATAGTGCATATTCAGAACTGCGGAGCCTATTCGCTGTCGATGAAAGGAAACTTTATCTACGAACCGTTACCGGTGTTAAAGGTAAACGACAGATATGAAGTGACCGGAATGGCAAAATATACTACAAAATTAAGAGATATAATAGCAAATTACACAACAGGAGGGGTAAAATGCCTAAATTAACAGTACTAATTACAGGATGCTCGAAGCATTCAAAAGAAATTGTTGACGCCTTGACACAAAATGATGATGGTGTCGAGGTTGATGTTGTAGCTGTAAACATGGATAAAAACAAACTGCTGAGACACGGAACCAGATACCAATATGTAGCCCCGCCGATTACGGATGAGGGCTATATTCCGTTTTTAAAGCGAGTTTGTGAAGAAACCAATACAAACATCATCATACCGTATATTACGGCTGAATTAGAGCTTATGGCAAAGCACAAGCAGGAATTTGAAGAGATGGGAGTGCATGTATCTGTCTCAGGCGAGGAATCAATCAAACTCCTGAATGATAAAATAGCTTTTGGCATGGAGTACGAGAAGTATATGCCGAAACAGTACATTTGCGATAATCTGGTAATGGCGGAAAATTCATATTCAGAGCTGATGAGAAAAGGACGGAAGGTTTGCTGTAAGATATCCGGTAAATGCGGAGGAACAGGATTCTGCATTATAGACAACCAAAAAGCATATGACATTAATTTGTACAACAGATGCGGAATTAACCGCTATATATCATACAGCGACTTTGAAAAGATTGTCGCTATGGGACATGAGGTGATAGTGCAGGAATATACACCCGGAATCGACTATAGCGTTTGTGTTCTTGCTGACCACGGAGAAGTGATAAGCATGGTTGGATATGTAGGATATGATATGGAATATGGAGCCGTGGTAAATGGTGAGATTGCGTCAAACCGAAAAGCGTTCGGGATTGTTCATAAAATATGCGAAGAAACAAATCTGGACGGTAATGCATGTTTTGACTTCATCCTGAAGAAAACCGACAGGGAGAGCTCACTCGATGATTTTGATAAGGCTGAACCGGTGCTGCTGGAGTGTAATCCAAGGATTAACGCTTCGATAGGCTTTGCCTGGAAAGCGGGGGTAAATCTTGTATACATGAGGTGCAAGCAGCTTATTGGAACTCTGGACAAAGAGAAATCAAAGAATATGGTCCCTAAATGGGGATTGAAGATGCAGAAATACTATGAAGCCGAGTATTACATTTAATATTTACGTCATGTCATACATGAGACCTCATGCCATTATGACAAAAAATGTATTTGAATATTGCACTTATGTGGTGAGAGAGGAAGAAGAACAGCAGTACCGAGATGCAGGATGCGACAAATTGCTCGTTATACCACATGGAAAAGTGCATGATTTTATGTCTACGTTCTACTGGATCATTGAGAACACACCGGAAGATGTTATCTGCATAGTGGATGATGATGTAAAAGAAATGCTTTACAGGATGGATTATAAAGCCCCGATAAGGTTCACCAACGGTGAGCTGGACAGGGAGACAGCGACAGCAGAGTGCGAGAGGATAGCCCAGGTATTATATGACCTGGATTTAGGACTCGCATATGACAATCCACAGCCGGCACCATATGTATATCACCAGGAATGGCAGTTTAAGGCTATGCCGGGACATATACGCTGGGTGAATAAAAAAGCTTTCAAAGCCAAATACAACGAAAAAGACCCTGCAACCAGTGATATAGATATGGCAATGCAGGAGTTATTGCTTAACAGAGTTATCCTCCAGCCGGTTTACTATTGCACACAGGCAACGATGGACACCAACGATGGATACGCAGAGCCCCGGTCGGTTCATGAATCAATACAATACGCCATGATGAATAAGTGGGGCCAGTACTACGATTACGACTTCAAGAAGAACACGGCTCACATTAATGTACAAAGATAACAAATGTGCGGAGCTTAAAAGTACATCACATTCGTGCTATTGCTGAAAATGAATTAAATGTTTGAGAACGCTTGTTCGATGTACCTGATGGCGGTAACATAAAGTCAAGAAAGAACAACACCAAACATCAGGAGGATTAAAAGGATGGGCTATAACATTAAAACACCAAACGGATATGATTTATTCGAGATGAGTTCAATGATTCAGAAGGCTATAAGAAGATGCGATATTCCACATGCAGCATACGCGGCAAACGAGCTCGGAGGAAAATTTCGCAAATACCTCTGGAAGAGATTATTAACAGTATCGGCTGAGGATTGCTACGGAATAATGACTAAGGAAATCATAGCATTACAGCAGGCAGACGAGCTGGTAAACCAGAAAGCTAAGATAGGAGAGACAAACGACCTATTCATAGCAAAGGCAGTTATCTTACTGTGCATGGCGAGGAAAAACAGGGATGCAGATTACGTAGCCTGCAATTTCATGTGGGGAGACAGAAACCTGACGGATGAAGAATTTGACGAGTTTGTTGATTATCAGCAGGTAGAGAGTCTTAGGATGAGAGACGCAAGAGACATTCCGGGATATGTGTACGATGTCCATACATGGAAAGGAAAGAGAGCCGGAAAGACAGAACTTGATATGTACCATGATGAGCAGGAAGCACTGGAGCCAAGGCAGATGAATTTATTTGACTACGGCGACTGGGGCGGATATTTCGACCATGAGAGAAGAAACGGCGGACTGGACAGAAAGACAGAGCAGAGATTGCCGGAGTTCCAGAGAGGCAAAGAGACAGATCCGACACATAACGGATGTGAGTGGACACCTAGAACGTATGAAAAGTACAGAATGAAATAAGGAGGCGGAGACCATGACAAAGAAAACCGATATTGTTAGAGAGACTATAAAGGCCGGGGATATGAAAAAAGCACTGAGGATAGCAAAAGATTTCAGAATCAATGTGACAAAAGAGCAAAGAGAAAAGATGTCGAGAGCGTATGAGTGTATGGTTCATCCGGACTTCTACAAACAAATCGGTACCGATGTCATGGGAGCAATCAACACAGGAAAACAGACATTGGCACTGTTATATGGCGAATAAGCCACATTAAACTACATAGACAATAAAAATATAAAGAGAGTCCATAGAAAGCCGATATGAGGTGGATATGGGCTCTCTTGACGTTATAGAAGAGAGGTGGAGGTGTGGCGAATGAGCAAAACCTAGTACAGAACAGACCCCGAGCCGAAGCCGAAGCCCTAAGCAGAAAAGGCGGAGTTGCATCGGGGGCGGCGAGACGAAAAAAAAGAGACCTGAGACAATCGATGCGCACCATTCTGGAGCTGGATATATCGCCCAAACAGGAAGAACAATTACAGAAGCTAGGAATAGACCCAAGCGGTTGGACTTTGGGAGACGTAGTTAATATTATGGCAGTACAGACAGCCATGAAAGGTAATGTAGCAGCTATGGCATACTGCAGAGATACAGCCGGCTACAATCCGGAACTACAGCTCAAAGAGGCTCAGTTTGAGTATGAAAAGAAACAGAAGTCAGGAGAGGGCGTTGAGATTGAGGATGTATCGGAGATTATAGAGAAGATATGGGGCTACGAGCGGTGGCTCTCGATGCTCAACGATGGTATACCGGTCCTGCTGACCAAACAGATACCGTATCACTTTGCGGATAAGCATTTGGAATACATCAGAAAATGCCAAGACAATATGTACAACATTCTGGAAGGGGCTGTACGTTCCGGAAAGACCGTTGACCATATTATGGCATTTGCAAAAGAACTATGTGACACTCCAGATAAGTTTCACTTGGCTACCGGATCCACAATGGCCAATGCTAAACTGAATATAGGTGACGCGAACGGGTTTGGACTTGAGCATATTTTTCGCGGACAATGCAGATGGACTTCTTACAAGGATAATGATGCCTTGGCTATAAGAGGTCCTTATACTAACTTCAAGGAGAAGATAGTTATTTTCGCCGGTGGCGGTTCATCAGCAAGCTTTCAGAAAATCCGTGGTAACTCTTATGGTATGTGGATAGCAACAGAGATTAACCTGCACCATGACAAAACTATCAAAGAGGCTTTCAACCGTACTATAGCGTCTCAGAGGCGTAAAATATTTTGGGATTTAAACCCTGAACACCCGAAAGCCCCGATATACGTTAATTACATTGATAAGTACGCGGAGAAAGCAGAAAAAGGAATCCTAAAAGGCGGTTACAATTACGCCCACATGACAATCTTTGATAATATCAACATCACACCCGACAGACTGGAAGAAATCATAAGCCAGTATGATCCGGACAGCATATGGTACATCAGGGACATCCTGGGGCAGAGAACTATTGCAGACGGACTTATTTACACCAGACTTGCAACAGCAATAGCATCTAAGGTTAATGAGTTCAGAATACCTAAAGAAAAAGCTATAACGATGGCTAAAAAGGGCGAAATATTCCACATCCATGTAGGAGTTGATTTTGGTGGTAATGGCTCCGGGCATGCTCTTATAGCAGTCGGAGAAACGCAGGGATATGAAAAGCTCATAGCATTAAAGTCACGCAGGTATGTAGAGGGCGAGCTAGATCCTGATACCGGCGAGAAAATACTTGACGTTGACCCCAAAAAGCTGAATGAGCTGTTTATACGCTTCATAGAAGCTGTTATTGATGAATACGGATATATTACCAAGATATACGCAGACTCAGCCGAACAGGTGCTGATAAGAGGATTTAAGACAGCGTTACAGAAAAGCGGTCATGGAGACATCAAGATTGTAAACGCTCTCAAGTCAAAGATTACTGGCAGAATTTTTGCTACAACGTCACTTGCAGCACAGGAGAGACTGTTGATAACTGAGGACTGTAATTCACTCGAGCAGGCATTGAGCATGGCGGTATGGAATCCTAAGAGCCTGGAACTGGAGAGAGTAGATGATGGCACAAGTGATATAGACTCACTGGATGCGTTCGAGTATACATTCGAGCGAGACATCAAGAAATATATCAAGATATAGGAGGTGCAAACATGTGATAGCGGATTTTATAAGAAAGGTGGTGGGAAAGTTGTTCCCTAAGCAAAATTTAGAGAAAAAACTAGGTATACAGATAGCAACATCCGGAGTCATGGATAATGCTATCACTATTTGGTTAGAGATGTATGAGAATCAAGCGCCTTGGATAGGTGGCAAGGAAGATACAAAGTCCATGAACCTACCGGCAAGCATATCTGAGGAGTTCGCGAGACTGACTCTGACAGAATTTAAGCTGAGCTTGGAAGGAAGCCAGAGGGCAGATTTTTTGAACAAACAGCTGCAGATGTTTCTAAAACACCTGACACCGATCATGGAAATGTGGTGCGCATTAGGTGGAGTTGCTATAAAGCCGTATGTGTCCGGTAGCGACCCAGTAACAGGAAAACCGGATAAGATTATTATAGATGTTGTTGATGCAAATAGATTCTACCCGACAGCATTTCGCGATAAAGACATTACAGGAGCTGTTTTTATTGAGACCAAAAGGGTGGGCGATTACATGTACACCAGGCTCGAACATCATAATTTGGAAGATGGCGGCTATAGAGTTATCAATAAGGCGTACAGCTCAGAACGGTTAAACACCATGACAACAGAAGATGATCAGATAAGCGCCGAGCATCCGTTCATGCAGGAAATATCACTAGATACAGTTGATGAATGGGCCGGACTGGAACCGGAAACATTTATTGAGGGCATCGACAAGCCCTTATTTGTTTACATCAAGATGCCAAAGGGCAATAACATAGACCCACACTCACCACTGGGAGCTTCGGTATATTCTCGAGCTGTTGAAGCGATACAGGGAGCAGACGAGCAGTACACACGTATCAAATGGGAATATGCTTCAAAAGAGACAGCCATTGATGCGGCGGACGATTTGTTTGACATCGACCGTGACGGTAAGCCAAAACTACCACGTGGACGCGAACGACTTTATCGAACATACGACTTTGAAGGAAAGAGCACAGATGGATTTTTTAACGTGTTCAGCCCGGAAATAAGAGATACAGCTCTGTATCATGGACTACAGGAACAGCTCAGGCATATAGAGTTCCTTGTGGGACTTGCATATGGTACCATATCAAACCCCGAAAGTGTCGAGAAAACAGCAACAGAAATCAAGACATCAAAGCAAAGGTCATATAACACGGTAAGCCGTATGCAAGAAGCATGGGACGATGGCCTGGGAACTTTGATAGAGATCATGGGAACCTTGTGTGACCTGTATCAGATAGTACCGCCGGGGGACATAGAGAAAACATGCTACTGGGGCGATGCAATATTGGAAGATACAGATGTGGAGTATCAGAGACGATGGTCTATGGTCCTTGCCGGAAAAATGAAGATAGAAATGTTCTATGCATGGTATTTTGGATGCACGGAAGAAGAAGCAAAAAAATATTTACCGGAGGCAGAGCCACAGAACTACCCACCGGAAGAATAGGAGGCGCACTATGGCACATTATTATGAGCAGGCAAGGGAGCCTACTTTTTTTATTCATGAGTGTCCTGACTGCGATGAAAATCCAAAGGGGTGCACAGAAGAGATAAAAAGCTCATGCCCTTTTTATCATATTCGCAATCCTGACTCAGAGGAAACATGCTGACACCGGAATATCTGGCGTCCTGCACTGATTATCTCCTAGGCATGTATGACGCCTTGAACCAGGTGTTAGCGGAAGATATAGCTCGCAGGATAGTAAAGACCGGGAAAATGACTGATAGTGCTAAATGGCAGGTTAAACAGCTCAGAGAGAATGGAGAACTCATGCAGGACATTGTGAAAGATGTTGCAAGAATATCCGGAAAATCTGAAGCCGAGGTAAAAAGAATCTTTCAAGACTCAGCTCGCAAAGGAGTTAGATATGACGCACAGCCTCTGTTGAAGGCCGGGTATGATATCGACCTGAAACTATCACCGGCTATGAATCAGGTGCTAGAAGCTGCAATAGCAAAGACCAACGGCGATATTAAGAATCTTACAATGACTACCGGTTCAACTGTAGGAGGGGCTTATTTAGAGGCTACGAATAAAGCCTACATGAAAGTAACATCAGGAGGATTTTCATACTATGAGGCAATCAGACAGGCTATCAAAGAATCTGCACAGGACGGAAGCTACGTACTCTATGGAAAAGGACATCATTCACAACTTGATGTTGCAATAAGACGTTCGGTCCTGACAGGAGTAAACCAGACAGCAGGCAAGCTCACAGAGCTTTATGCCGAGGATATGGATGTCGAATACTACGAAACGACAGCACATGTCGGAGCTAGACCTTCACATGCTGAATGGCAAGGCAGAGTATTCAAGATTCACGGCTCGTCCCCGGATTATCCCAATTTTGAGGAATCAACAGGATATGGGACAGGAGCAGGGCTATGCGGCTGGAATTGTAGACACAGCTTCTACCCATTTTGGCCAGGCATATCAAAGCCGGGATATTCAAAAGAAACTCTTGCGGATTATGACAAAGCTAAGTATGAATACAACGGCAATATGCTCACTGATTACGAATGCAGTCAGATACAAAGAACTATAGAGCGTGATATTCGCTCGATTAAGCGTATTTTAGCAAGTTACGATGCTGCAATCAAAGAAACTACCAACTCAGAATTAGAAAGTTGTATTAGGGATGATTTCGCAGCTGAGAGCGTAAAGCTTAAGTCCAAGGAGAAAGAGCTCAAGAAATTCTGCAAGGACACAAGCAGAGATTACGAGAGTAACAGAACTCAAGTTATTGCATACAAGGATAGCAGCGGAAAGATAGTCAACTTTGGAAGGTCTACAGCCCAAAAGGCTGTATGGGCGAATAAAAAATCAAATTAGGAGGTCAACTATGATTATTACAGGAATGGCTCACTTCGAGAGTGTAGCACAGAAGAAACTCGTTGAATGGTACCACAAGAACAGACCGGAGGTTCAGATCGACCTTGGAAATGTATTCGTGGTATGGTCATGCAAAACACTCCAGAATTACAAGTGTCTTGCATCTACGACTATCAGTGGAGATGGCATCTATGCTGAGTACACCTACAACGGTGACAAGCAGGAACTTTATGAGGATGTATACGGTAAAATAACAAATACATGTCATACAGAAGAATAGGAGGTAGTGAATTATGAATTTCAAAGAAGCGTTTAAAGGAATGAAATCAGGACTCGCGGTAAAATTACCGTCATGGTCTGGATACTGGTGGTGGGATGAAGAAGCTCAGACGATTGTCATGTACACCAAAGATGGCGATTGTCTGGACATTAGAGAAACACAGAGAGTGGAGTATACGATTCAGAACATTCTTTCAGATGAGTGGATTTATGCTGATGGTCGAAACTGTCCGATTCTGGGTGGCGAGGCTACATTCTCATTTGGAGACGCAATTAAGTATCTGAAACGTGGCATGAAAGTAGCAAGAAAAGGATGGAATGGGAAGAAGCAGTACATCCAGCTCGCTACAGGAATTTCTTACAAGACAGCGGATGGAGATATCGTAAACTGCGAACATGATGCTATCGGAAACATGGCTATCGCATTTGTCGGAACATCAGGAGTACAGATGGGATGGCTCGCAAGTCAGGCAGATATGCTTGCAGATGATTGGGTGTTTGCAGATTAGGAGGATTAATCATGAAGAAATTGTTTATTTCACAGCCAATGAAAGGAAAGTCTGATGAAGATATCCTTGCAGAACGTAAGAAAGCAATCAAGAGTGCAGAAGACGTGATTGGAGAGCAAGTAGAGGTTATTGATTCTTTCTTCCAGGAAGCTCCGGTGGATGCAAAGCCACTCTGGTTCCTTGGAAAATCCCTGGAACTTCTGGCTGGTGCTGACATTGCCTACTTTGCGAAAGGCTGGCAGGATGCCAGAGGGTGCAAGATCGAAAATACATGTGCTATTGAGTACGGTATTCCGGTCATTGAAGATTACACAGCAGAGTAGAAAAGCGGTGATCCATACATCTCCCACCGGCAGGGAACAGCCGGAATGAAAGGATGTGATGACTGTTGATTGATGTAACGGTAAGAAAAGACCGATTGACTGTGTCCGGTCATGCAATGTACGCACCACATGGGCAGGACATCGTCTGTGCGGGTGTTTCCAGCCTTGTGCGGACGCTGATCCGCTCGATCGAGGATCTGACAAGGGATGAAATAGAATACGAAGTATCGCCCGGCTGGGTTGATATACAGTATGGGAATCTATCAGAGAGAGCAAGAACTCTGGTGGATTCCTTTTTTGTCGGCATCTGCCTGATGGCCGATGAATTTCCGGAGCATGTCCGGATCGTGTAACCGATGTGACCGAAATGTCGTTAAACTATGATTCTGGAGCAACGGCACGGGGCTATTACAGAACGGGACGGGGCAGAAAGGACCGAAAAATAATGAAGTACAAAAACAACCATTATCATTGGAGAATCCCAATGATTAACCTGCAGGTATTTGCAGACGGCGAAGGAGACGGTAGCGGAGCCGGAGACGGAAACGAGGACGGAGCTGGAGCAGGTTCTGGAGATGGCGGCAATGAGATGTCATTTGACGATTTTCTTGGGCAGGCAGAGAATCAAGCAGAGTTCGACCGCAGGGTCCAGAAAGCGGTAAACACAGCAGTGACCAAAGCACAGGAAAAGTGGCAGGCACTGACTGATGACAAGCTTTCAGAGGCGGAAAAGCTCGCAAAGATGACAAAAGAAGAGAAATCGGAGTACAAAACCCGAAAGCTGGAGAAAGAACTGGCGGATCTGAAACGGCAGAACGCACTTTCGGAGATGTCAAAGACAGCCAGAAAGATGCTGGCAGATGAGGAAATCAACATCCCGGATGAACTTCTGGCACATCTGGTATCAGAAAGCGCTGAAGACACCAAGACGGCAGTTGA
>ENA-OPCY01000172-OPCY01000172.1-human-gut-metagenome-genome-assembly--contig:-NODE-172-length-51971-cov-3.935762_pt1 | contig 51971 bp, 53 predicted proteins | sample MGYA00241568_ERZ501487 | MGnify/ENA primary metagenome ERZ501487 (study PRJEB25962, sample SAMEA2042574) | human gut metagenome | biome: human gut; feature: human-associated habitat; material: faeces... | reverse complement strand
AATGTGAGCCCCGTCATCCGACAAGGCTTGATTATTATATTATATCGCAAGCGATTTGTCAACAGATTTTTTGCAAAGTCGGATAAGATTTTAAAATTTTTCTGAATTTTATTTCCCGCCCCGCCGAAAGCTCCGACGGGGCAGTAGGTTGTCATTCAAAAATTTCGTGCACTCCCGCTCCGATATCATGGGTTTCTTCGCCTATTATAACAGAAGCGGTGCTGCCCTCGGGAACGGTGAAAATATATCTTATTCCGCCGTTTTCACGCCTCCACTCGCTCTTTACCGTGCCGCGGCGGATATCTATCGAGGCTCTGACAAAGTTCAGACGCTCGTCCGTCACGGGGCGGAAAATTATATGCACGAAGCCGGGGCGCTCGGGGTCGGCGTTTATGCCCGCCGCCGCGCCGTACATCCAATCGGCAACGGCACCGTAGGCATAGTGGTTGAACGAGTTCATGTCGGCGCTCCACATCGTGCCGTCGGGCTTTATGCCGTCCCAGTGCTCCCAGACGGTCGTTGCGCCCTTGGATATCGGATAGAGCCACGAGGGATATTCGCGCCGCAGCAGAAGATCGTACGCCGTTTTTTTATAGCCGTTGCCGCTGAGCGCATGGAGCAGATACGGCGTGCCGACAAAGCCCGTCTCAAGGTGTCCCACCCGCTCTATCAGCTCATTGAGCTGTTCGGCGGTCGCCGCCCTGTCGTCGGTGATATCAAAATACAGCGCGAGCACGCAGGCGGTCTGCGTAGCGTTTTTCACCCTGCCGTTCTCCATATATTCCTGTCTGAACGCTTTCGCCGCCTCCGCCGGGATATTCTCATATTCCGCAACATCCCTGCCGAGCGCATGAGCCGCCTTTATAAATAAATCGGTCGAATATTTGTAATACGCCGTGGCGATGAGATCCTCGGGAGTCGCGCCCTTGTAGCTGCCCTCCGGGGAGTCGAGCCCGAGCCAGTCGCCGAAGTGGGAGCCGCCGGAGGTGGGTCGGGTCGTTCAATATTCAGATTCGTGGATATTGATGCTGCTGATGTATTCGAGGCAGTCGCCGAATTTTTCGATAACGAGCATCGTTGCGTATGAGCGGTTGAACGTGAAGATGTTTGACCAGAGACAGGTCGAATCGTCGGTGAAGTGAACGAAAGCGAAGAACTTTCTTGCTCCGTCGGGGCATTTCTGCGAGTAGTCGGTGAGGTTGGCGAAGTCGCTCTGTACGGGGCGTTTGTTGGGAAGTATCATATCGTATTGATTTAGAGTTATGTGCCGAAGCACTTTTGATTTTACGCGCAAATCAAAGAATGTGCATAGGAGGCTGAAAGAGTCAAGGGTGATTGCCGTTTTGCAGCGAAGCGAAAAACGGAGGAACGCGGAGCGCACACCTGCCCTTGATCTGCCGACGCATATTCTAATTTCGCACAGGAAAATCAGTGCTTTGTGCCATAGCTCCAATACGATATGGCCGACAAATGCCCCTTGCGACTTCGCTATCTTCGACTGCTGAAATGAACCGACACCTAAAAGAAATAGCCGGAGGCTTTCTTTTCGTTCCTGAATACCGGCGGGGCAAACAACTTCGCGGTTTCCGACTTATGCCATTCCTCGAAAGATTCAGCGTTCAGCCGAATGTAGTTGACAATATCCGCGAGCCTACGCGAGTTGAACGACCCCGACCGCAGGTAGCCTACGACCTGCGCTTTTACCTGCCGGACAATCTCACTCCGCTTCTGTGTCAGATCTCCGCGCAGATTCTCGGAACGGAGTGCTGACATCAATTCAGGCGAAAACCATTCTTCGGCCAACGACGCTTCAAGGTCTATGACCTGATAGCGGAGTTCCAGATAACGCTCCCACTTCGAGCCTTGAATCGGGCCGGTGGCCTCGATGAGCGAGAAGTCGGGAAAGAGCGTTGCGCCGAAGAAGTCGGCCTGTGCCGAGGCGAGCCACTTGCTCGCGCCCGGAAGTTCGGGCAAGAGCGCGGCGATGCAATCGTCGCGGTGTGCGAGCATAGAGCCGACAAGACGGTCGACACGCGGCTTCGATGCCGGAGCGAGGTTTGAGGTGTTGACAACACCGAAACCATTGGGCGTAAGCACAATGTCGAGCGAGGGAATTGCCCGGCGCAGAGCGTCGGCAACAACGAGCCGTGCGGTCAGGATTTTAACAGGGTTGGAATCCGTATAACCGCAGATGGTGTTGAACGTCGGCACGGAAACAAATGTGTCCGTGACCCACGCTTCGGCGAGGTCGAGAAAGAGCGAGAGCCTTTCGATAAAGGGCACTTCGCCCTTGACCGAGGCGATGATGTTGGGGATATGAGAGCGCAACTGCTCGTCAGTCGTTATCAGTTTCATTGGCATTGGGGAGTTTCACCTGCTTTGCGTCTGTATGCTCGTCAAGTGTGGTTAGTTGGATAAAAGGAATTTCGGGGTGTACGCCCTGCCAACCGTTAAAGCGTATGATGATACGATGAACGGTGAAAAGCAGGTCGTGATACGGCTTTTGGAGGGCTTGGGCGATAGTGTAAAGCTCGCGCTTGTCAGAGCCGGAATTATTGCTTTGGGCTTTGCCGGGCACTGAACCTACGAGGTTTGAGTGAACGCGCATGGTAAAGCATATCATATTGATTGCTTCCTGTATGTCGGTCTCCCAGTCGCCGCCCTCCTTGCTGTCATCAATCTTGTTGATGACAACGTCGTGCTGTTCCTTGCCGTCGGGCGTGACATAGAACGTAGAGAACCAGGCTTTGCCGCTGTTCTCTGCACCGGTGAGGAAGTCAAGTATCTGTTGCTTCTCGCGCACGATGCGCTCCTGTTGCTTACGGCGGTCGGTGATGCCCTCGGCACGAAAAATACTCTCCCAGTATTTTGCGCCGACCTCGATGTGATATTTGATTGGAGCGGAGTTGCGTAGCTTCGCTTCTTTGGCTATGCCAATTAGCTGCTTGATATTGTACCACTTGCCCCGGAACAATGCACCGTAGTATGGGATAGGATAATAAGTGCTATCGACAGTAGGAATACGGCTGACGATTGCAAATTTTCTGACCCTTGACTTCTTGGCGAGTTTGTCTTGCAGATCTCGCCACGGAGAAGTCGGGTCGAGCAGGTCGATTTCCTCAATATCAGCGCGAGCGGATATTGATTTACGCCAGTTGGCGTAAAGGATTTTGGAAATACGACCGTGGCTGTCGGCAGGTGTGAAGCGGCAATAACAGGCTTCCTTTCTCAACAGGCGCACAATCTTTGTGCCGTCCTCGTTGAGAATAAGCACACTGACGGCGAAGCCGAAGTGCTTAAAGTCCTGACAGATGCCGAGAAAGTAAGCGGCGATGTCGTTGTCAAGAAGGAAGTCCTCGACATCATTCTTGACCTTTGCGGTGGTTTCGGTGGTGCAATATTGCAGCCCCGAACCATAGCATACCTCGGCGTTGAAACATTGGCAGGTTGCCAAAGTTTCGTCTTTCTCAACGAGCGCGAGCAAGTCGAACGGCATCTGATTGTCGCCGCCCCACGGCACATAAGAGAGCGTATCATCTACGATAGTCGGCACGATGTCAACGTCCTCGCGGAACACTGACGCGGAGTTGACAGTAAATGCTGCGCGAGCCTCGAAGCCGGGCAGGGTTTCAACGGAGTTATAATTAAGAAAGTCCATAACTTACTGATTTTTCAGCGAAGTTATGGACCTTATGACGGTTGCGAAAAGACGCTTATTTTAAGCGTTCATCAAGCCATTTGTAAACGAGTTCCTTAACACCCATAGGGAAGCTGTGGGTACCTCCACCTTCCTCAAATAGTAATGTAGTTATATCATTACCCTTGTTTTCATTGATGTAAGCTTGCTTGAAAACTTCCATTTCGTCAGCTGTAACTTTATCATTTGGGTCTGGCTGCCCATTGCCCCATTGATGTGCTCCTTGAGAAATGAAAAAGGAACGAGGTGCTATTTTTGCAACATAATCGTGGGTGTCTATGCCAAAGTTTACACTATTAGGAAGTGCAAGCGAGCCAAAAACTCCACCAGGTCGCTTATAATCCCAGTAGCTGTTTATTTCAGAAGTTCCGCAGTTGGCAACAGCAGCTTTAATTCGAGAATCAAAGAATACGAAAAATGACATTACATTAGCTCCTGCTGAATGACCTATTGCACCGATGTTATCAATATCGACTTCCGGGAGCGAAACGAGTACGTCAACAGCTCGCGACAAATCATATGCTTCTTTGCCCCAACAGTTTCTTCCTTCGGAAAGAAGTACACCGTTACGCTTTAACCAAGAATACATATCTCTTTCTTGATCAAGTTCTGATAAATCACCCCAATCTTGGCACGTTCTTCTCCTGTCTGCGTGATAATAACGGTCAGGACAAATTACAATGTATCCACGATCAAACAGCTCTTTGCCGTAAAACATTGTGCTATCTCCCATAAGTCCTGCCGGTTCAGCCTTGCCAATATGGAAATTTACATCATCTTGATGTATCGCTACGATAGCGGGTCGCTTTTCGTTATTGGTTGTATTAGGAATGAAGAGATAGGCATATCCCCAATCATCAGGAGTATTAAGTTTTGGGTTGCCCGGTTCAATTAAATATTTGATTTTATATCTCTTTCCGCCATTTATGGCTGCTGTTTCCAAGGTGTCAACATTGAGTTGTTGACGAACTGGCATTTCTCCTAATAATTGTGTTAGAATTTCTCTTGTAGGTTGCTCCGCATAGGATATAAGCGAAACCACAAGAGATAAGAGTAAGAATATTTGTTTCATTTGTTATGTCTGATTTTTTGCAAAGTTACGCATTTTCAACGGAATATCAAAGAAATACCTCGCAATCGTTTACGCGGAAGATGCAGCAGTCGCGAATCTTACGGCACTCGCCGGAGGAAAGCAACTTGACGTTGCGCCAGCCTCCGTAAAAATTGTATCGCAGAGAGATACAATTTCGGAGTTCAAGGATAGAGCCGTCGGATTTCCATACGGAAATATCGACAGGGTCGCCGCTGTTGAGCATTGTGCGAGCGGTGGATATATGTATCGAGCGAGCCATCAGGAGAAAGTGGGATTGTATTTGTCGTTGAAAATGCCGGGCGATTCGGGAACGGCGACCTTTGGGCGGTTCTCGGCAAATCGCCAAGTGAACTTAACCGAGTTGAGCTTTTCGTCGGTGTCGGAAAGCTCCGAGGTAAAATCGGTTATAAGAATAGGAATGAGAGCGTCGAAGTCGGTATCATAGAGGGCGACATCGGGCCCGTATGGAATACGCACCGATGGGGAGGTCAGCATTTGCTCGACCTGCAAGCACTCGTCGGAGGTCAGAGCCGCGCTCTCGACTTCATATTCCTTTGAAGTCGTAACATCGTAGAAGCACGAGGTCTTGCCGAGTGTGGCGATGGAGCGGTCGGACTTCACCTTTTCGGTGGTGGTTCGTTGAAGCGAAAGCTGCTCGGCCACACCGAAACAATTCAGATAGAAGAACGGCACTATGTCGGCCAGAGCCGGGTCGATGAAGAAGGTCGCAGACCGCTCGCCGCAACGCACAGTGACGGATTGGAGCGTGAGCGATTCAATCTTTTTTACGGTGATAATTTTCTGCCGAATGTCTGAAAGATATATCAGTTCCGAGATAATGCCGTTGATGTGTGCTATCTGACCGTTGCCGGATTTGACATACTGGTATGTGTCGCGCTGCCCTTTGTCGTTGATGAAGGTGGCATAGACGCGGAAAGATATACCCTCGCGCTCGGTGGTGTACCACGACAGATTGATGTAGCTGTCGGGGGCGATGCGGCGTATCGGCGACAAGGTAAGGAAATTCTCTTTGAGCCAGTATTCGGGGGCGAAAAGACCTGTTGACTTGTCGCAGTACAGCACACGAAACGATGCGGTCGCCCGGTCGCTTCCGGCAGTTGCTTCGACTGTGAAATCGGCGAGATTGTTGTCGGTGTTTCCGGCGAGGAAATGTTCGACAATCGAGGAAATATCGGAAACAACGGTGCTGCCGTCGAGGGCGTAATATCGCCCCTCCAAAAGCGCATATCCGCCCGCGAGCAGTCGGAAATCGACAAACTCGTGGTCGGTGAATATTGTAATGTCGGGCAGGTCGCTCGACAGAACGACTGCCGGAGTATAAAAGCCGAAGCGTATCATACTGCGAAAGTAGTATGATGTATAGAGCCACGAAAAGACAGCAAGCGAGGCCAACCCCGGAGGGTCAGCCTCGATGCGAGCGAGAAGATATTGGGCGTTATTCGCCCAGTATCTTAATCGTTTCAAACGGCGGCATCTCGCGCGGCATGAGTGCGTTGCCCTGCAACGACTCGCGGCGTTGAGCCTCGGCGAGAAGGGCGCGGGCGCGGAAGTGCGCCCCTGCGTGTACTTCCGCATCGGTGATGACTATGCTGTGGCGTTCTTCGACGCAGCGGATAATCTGAGAGATGCGACGGTAGTAGCTCCACAGGTCGCAGAGTTCTTCATCGGTGAAGATGAACGAGTAAGGCATTTCATACTTTTTATTCATCGCTTCGGGTATTAAAGGGTTTGTATTGAGTTTCTATCGTCGATGCGGCAGATGCGGAGAGTGTGGGATTTGGAATACTTGCCTAACTCCACGCGGTCGAAGTCCTCGCCGTCGCGCCAGCAGTAGAAAAGGGCCAGTCGCATCGCCTCGATGTCGTTGTCGGCGTAAAAGGTCCAATGGCCTTGTTTTGTGTAACAGATATATTCTTTCATCGCAGTAGGAATTAAAGGTCTGACTTCCGGTGAGAGCGAAAGAGGCTTACGCCTCTCTCGCTGCCTCGAATTGGAGGCGTTCATAGATGTTTTGGGAGATAGTCGCTCCGTAACGGGCTTTGAGCAGGTGCATGTAGCGCATCGCGCTCTTGGCCGTCTTGCATCCGCAGCCGACGTTGTCCTTGGGAGCCACGCCCTTGAAATAGACGTACCAGCGGTTGAACTTGCGCTGAGCCACGATGAGCTTGGGAGTGATTGCCGGAGAAGTCTCGACGGCGGGAGCTGCGGTTTGAGCGACTTTCTTTTCTGCGGATTTTTTAGTTTTCTTTGCCATGATTTTGAAGTTTTTGGGGTTTGAGAAGTGAGCCGAGGCTCTTAATTTTTACGAACAATCAAAAGTGCGGTCGTAATGAACTTGAAGGAAGCAAGGGTGATTGCCGTTTTGCAGGTACGAAAAACGGAGGAACACGGAGTGCAAACCTGCCCTTGCGACAGTGAATGACCGTACTAATTTTGTGAAGGAAAAATAAGCCACGGCTCACTCCCCAAACAATTCAAGGCAAAGGGAACTAACCGCAGGGAACATAGCCAAACCGCGCTCCTGATGGCGAGCTCGGCTGTCGCTCCGCACTCGTCGCGGCTGCAAGTTTAGCGGTACGTCTATCAAGGGTGAGGCAAGGACAATGTGGTTGTGGTTGAGGCCAAGAGCGGTGCTACATTCTACCTGCGGCCTGATGCGGTGCGCCCCAAAACATGGAGAACGCCCTGGTTCGAGGCAAGCGGAGGCGGCGGCTCCGCTCCCCGGAAGTCAGACCCGACGGCACAACGATGCACACCGTCTGAAACAAAACCAAAATGGAGGTTACGATAATGACCGGCGGCAAGGTTCACCTTATTATATGGCGAGATAGCGAGGACAGAAATAGAAAACGCGGCTGACGCTTCAATCAGTGGCAATAGACGATAACAACATCAACCCTCCCGAAACAATGACATTGTAATGCCGTAAATCATCTTCCGAAGAACCCGGCGTGTGGAGCGCAGCCAATGAACGGTGAAGCGATAGCGGAACACCACTCTGCCCCGACCCACGGGGGCGGTGGCGTTCCGTTCCGGCATAGAGCGGCAGCGGAGAGCCGGTAGACAAATGATAGCGGAGGCTATGGCGACAAATGAGCAGAGGGAAAGGCTGCCCCGGCGGACAGCCACCCTTTGAGGGAGGAAGATTTTTACCAACCTGCGAAGCAGCCCTGAACCATCGTGTAATCGACGTTGTCGTACTGGGATGCTGCGATTTCCTGGGCTTCCTCGGCGGTACGGGCTTCGACTTCTTCAGTGTAGCTGTCGCCGTCGAAAGTGATTACTTCTACCGAAAAGTATTTGAGCTTGCGGTTGGAGTTGAGAGAGCTGTCGAATATGTTCATTACGTGGGTCATGATTTTGAAGTTTTAGAGGGTTTTTACTGTGCGCCGGGGCGCGTTTGATTTTTACGTGCAAAAAGGAAGGAAGTGGAAAGGGCGCAAGCGCAAAAACTTCAAGAAATATTTTACCTCCGGCGGTAAATACTACCTGCAAGGTGGAGATTTATAAAAAATTTTGCAGAACGTCCCAAAGGGCCTGTTTTGCGATAGACCGGCACGACTTAACTTTGCTAAGTGAAATATCAGATGCGTTCCGTGCGTGTTTACAAGTAAAGTTCCTCGCTAAACGTCTCGGCAAAATTATGATCCACGTAACCTGCAAGGCATATTTGACGGCGAACGCCAACTGTAAGCACAAATATACATCTGCTCCGTGAAGTAATCACAGACGGCAAAAGCCTCTCACAATAATGTGAAGCCCGGACGAGGAAGAACAGAAAAGAATTGCCTCGCAATCGCCGAATACCTATGAAAATAAACTCGGAATGAGGCAAATCGCCACAAGTCAAGTCGATGGAACAAATGGTCGGAGTACGAGTTGGTAAAACCCTCCCTCAAAGGGCATAATGAACGGTAGAAGTCCTTATAATGTGAAAGAAACCATCGCGGAACGACGGACTTATAAGAAAATGCCCCTCGGCGGTGGCCGAAGGGCGTAAAACGGAATAGGGATAGAAGCCGGACGGCGGAAACCTCAGGCTCCGTTTACGATAGCCCGACGGCACAGCCGGATTCCCACTAAAAAACTCCGACAATCACTGCCGGAGTTTCTTAAGTTGCATGAAAAACTGTTGCTGTTATCTTCCTCCTGCTGTGGAGCGGTCGGCGTTGGCATCAACTTCCATGAGTTTCTGCGCTCCGCGTTTCTGACGGCCCCATTGCAGGTTGTAGGATACGCTGATGTAGGGCATACGCATATCGAGGCGCATGTGCTGCTCATTGCGGTTCCACTTGCTGAGCGACTCGCTGCCCTGGTCGTATTTGCCGAAGGGCATGATTACTCCTGCCGAGAATTGCCAAGATTTCCAGTTATAGCTGAGGTCTATGATGTTCAGATTCTCGCCCCAGCTGATTTTCTCACCCCAAAGGTCGCGCTGCGCTCTCACATACTGACCGCTGAGCACGAAGCCCCAGTGCATAAGTTGTATATTGGCATTGCCGCTCCATGCGTTGCTGTGGTGCGTATAGCCGGTGCCTCGCATGCGCTCCATGCGGAACTGAACGTATCCGCTTAGCATGAGCCATTTCGGGATTATTTCAATTTGGGGTGCAAGGAAGAACGAGAGGTTCTGCAGACCGCGGCTGTTCTCGTATGTAGTGATGAGTCTGTCGCCCTCCCACTGCAGCAGCGGGGTAATGGCGTTAGGCGATGTAAAGGCGCGTATACCGAACGAACCGCTGACGCGGGGCACATTGAAGCCGTAGCGGAAAGTCAGCATATAGGAATTGGCAGTCTTGAGATTCTGATTGCCCACGCGCCACTGGAAGCCGTCGAGCTGTTGCGGCACGATGTTAGTCTCGGCCAATGAAGGTGTGGATTGCCAAGATGTAAAATTCAGCCGGAAATTGTGATTCTGATTCAGAGAATATGTAATTGTGGCCTGTGGACGAGGACTCCATGTGTGGTTGCCTTGATTGGATTCCTTGAAAAGATAGTCGGTGTATTGTACGCCCATTCCGGCAGTAGCCGTCCATTTGCCGAAACGGTGGAAGTACTCGGCAAAAAGATAAACTTTGTCCTGACGCTGATGGAAGATGTCGCCGCCAAGATTCTCATATTGAGAGCGGTTTCGGTTGGCCGTGTATGACGCTCCGGCAGTAAGTCGGCCATTGCGCCAGTTCTTGATATAGTCGGCTTCAATGGCATATGCCTGGTTGCGGTCCTTGATGTTGGTGTGGATGTCGGTAAGATAGCTTGTGACGTCAGGCAGCTGCTCGATATAATCGGAGTAACTGCGACCGAAATAAAACGAGCTGTTGAAGTTGACAATGAGCATCTGCTTTCGAGCGAAATTCTGTTGCCAGTATAACGACAGAGAGGGTGTACCGCCCTTGTCACCGTGGGAGTCAGTCAGAAGTATATCATCAGAGCCGTCGCTCAGCGATAGAAGTCCGTTATAGAGAAATTTGTCTGTGAGTTTCTGGAACAAACCGAACTCTGCCATAAATACTGTGGTATCGGGCTTGATGTAGCTGTATGAAGCCCAGACGTTGGCAAACGAATTGTCCATCGTGCCACCGCGCGAAGTCTCGTCACGGGACAAAGTCGAGCCATCGGGATATGTGAAAGTCTCAGTGTAATCGCGGTGAGTCTTCAGCTTGTTGGTAAGCTTGAAATTGCCGCCAACTTCAAACTGGGAACGCCCGACGTTGAATTTTGCATCGGCCATGTAGAATCCCCATGCCTGGTTGAGAGCCGGGCGGACCTGAGCCATCAGCGAGCCGCCGACGGTAGGATTGGAGACAATGAAATTCAGCACATAGTTTGCGCCGCCGTAGCGAAGGCCGGGATTGTCTATCCATTCCACGCGCTTGATGGTTTCGGGCAACAAAGTACGCACCTGCTCTATCGAGGATTCACGACCGTTGATGCGTACCTGCACCGACTGACCGGCGGCTTGAATAGTGCCGAGCGCATCGCTGATGGTAAGGGTCGGAATCATAAGGTTATTGAGCAGCTGCAAACCATTCTGCGAATGTTCCACCGCACTTTTGGAAGGATGGTATACATCCATATCGGCTTTGCGGATAACTTTTGGTGCCTGTATTACAATTTCCTGCAATTCCTGAGCCGGAATCGAATCGACAGTTTCGCTCTGCGCCACCGCCGACAAGGCGCAAGACAAGGCTGCTATTGTTGTGATTATTGATTTCATAGAGATTGGGGATTACAATTTCACGATGCAAAATTAGTGAGTCGCTATATCATAGACGTAAACAAATGTTGAAAAGTGACAATAGCGTCTAAATATTTTTTCGCAGACGGCTCAGATGAGTCTGAGTTATATTCAAGAACGAGGCTATGTCTTTGAGCGGAAATAGCGAAAACAGGTCGGGATGTTTGGAAATAAGGTCATTATAACGCTGCTGTGCCGTCTTACAGTGCAAATCCACATACCTGTCATAGACTGTGGAAAATACAGCCTCGGTGCCCAGCATAACGATGTCGCGAAATTCAGAGTCAGTTTTAAGTCGCTCGCCGAGTTCAGCCGTGGAGATACAATATATTTCGCATGGGGTTTCGGCAATAACCGAAGTTCTCGCTTTCTGTCCTCGAAGCGAAAAGGGAAAATCTGTAACGAACTCACCGGCAAACTCCAGTCCGACAACATGCTCGTTGCCGTCATCGCCGTGTGCCACATATTTCAGTGTGCCTGACTGAATATATCCGAAGTATCGGGCAATGTTGCCGGCAGTGAAGAAAGCCTCGCCCCGGTCATAGCGGCGCAAAACACCCTCACGCAAGCATAGTTCACGCAAATAGTCCACCGCCGGGCTTTCAATATATGTATTGAAGTTCTTCGTCATAAACATTCATGCCGTGGCTCATAGCATCAGTTTATAAAAAGAAAGCGCGAGCCAACTATGCCACGTCTTGATTTGAAGGTCGTAGGAAACCACTAGCACAGATGTAACAATAGTAGCCCACGCTATACGCGTGAGAACCACTATGCTAATCCTTGTGCTATTTGTCGAATTTCCTACGTTCTCAAATCACAAGATTACGCATAACGCTTCTTATTTTTCCAAAATGTCATGGAAAGGCGACGCCATTCCGACGGCAAATTTAACGAAAATATTTGAGAACGAGGGTGTAACTGCGAAGGAAAAATAAAGGCATATTTTGCGGAATGGAAAAGATTGGCTACCTTTGCACCGAAATATTTGAGAAATTTCGGTGCTAATAAATGTTAATATGAATAGCGCAGAGCGAGGAAACATAAAGCATAACGTTATGAAGAGTATTGATGAGAGCCAACCCCACTCGATATTCTTTATATCTGATTATGCCGATTTGGGAGCAGCTGAAACAATCAGGAAAATATTGCATGAAGCAACCATATCCGGCGTGCTTGAAAAAGCCGGGCACGGCATTTATATCAAGCCCAAAATTTCAAGATTCGGGAAAGTTCCTGTGCCTCTTGAAAAAATAGCGAGAGAGATAGCCGCCCGGGATAAGTGTCAGATACTGCCGACCGGGAGTACAGCGGCAAATCTAATAGGTCTTTCAACACAGGTGCCTATGAATCTATCTTATATTACGACCGGGTCAACACGGGCAATAAAGATTGGCGACAGGAAAATTTCATTTCGCCATGCCTCGCCCAAAAATTTCGCCGCAAAAGGGAGTGTAATACCCTTGTTGATACAGGGTATTAAAGAAATTGGAGCGGAAAATATATCGGTAGTCGAGTATGAGGCAATAAGGCTGTTTATAGATAAACAGCAAGACCCTTATCTTCAAGAAGATTTACAACTTGCCCCAGCATGGATTCAAAGAATAATAAAGAAACTGATGCAATAATGAAACATTGGCAACAATTAAGCATTGAGGAGCGGCTCGATGTCCTCGAAATAACATCTGCAAAAACACATCTGCCACAGTTGGCAGTAGAAAAAGACTGGTGGGTAACAATGGTACTTAAAGCGTTGTCAGCCACACAGCATTTTGAGCTAATGTCATTCAAAGGCGGTACGTCTTTATCAAAGGGCTGGAATTTGATTAATCGTTTCAGTGAAGATATAGACATAGCCATGCGTCGCGAGGGAAAATTCAGTATTGCGTCAACATCAGGCAATCAGTTGGCAAAAGTGAGACGAGCAGCCCGTCATTATATCGTGCGTGAATTGCCGGAGGAACTGACAGAAGCTCTTAACAAGATGGGCATTGTTGATTTCACAGTAGAGCCGGAGCTGAGAAGAACGGATAATGAGGGCAACACCACCGAACTTCGGGCAACTACACACCCGTCTACAATCTTCGTGCGCTATAAATCAATTTTGCCGGAGGAATCGGAATATATCGAGCCAAAGGTAAAAATTGAAATAAGCTGTCTGTCAATGGACGAGCCGGTAGAAGAAAAAACATTACGGAGTTTCATGGCGGATGTTCTCAAAGAGGAAGAAGATGTAGAGGTACGGTTTCCGACCGTAGTGCCTACCCGAACTTTTCTTGAAAAGATATTTCTTTTGCATGAGGAATTCCAAAAAGAGAATCCAAGAAGCAAGCGAATGAGCCGCCATCTTTATGACATAGAAAAGATTATGGATACAGACTTCGGCAAATCCATCGCAGATAGAGAACTGTATGACAGTGTGGTGAAACACCGCTCTGTCTTCAATAAGGTGGAAGGCATTGACTATGACTTGCATAATCCGTCTACACTATCTTTCATTCCACCGGAAACTATTATAAAAGAATGGGAGAAGGATTATCAGTCAATGCAAAATCATTTTATCTATGAAGAACGAAGTTTATCATTTGATGAATTGATAAAGCGTCTGGAAGAATTGACGGCAAGAATAAGAAATTTATGATACGCCCGACACGGTGAGGGCGAAGCTGTCGTGATAAGGGAACTTCTCGCAGCCGATGTAGAGGGTATAGAAGGCATCGGTGCCGTCGGTGCGGTGTTCGAGGAGGTGTTCTTTCTCCGCTATACTACGAAAGCGGCAAGCCGATAACTTCGGACTCGGAGGATTTATATGATACCTGAGGCGGTGAATGAAAAGTTGTCCCTATAAGGAAACTTTTCACAACCAATGTATAAGGTATCAAACGCATCCGTACCATCAGTACGATGCTCTAATAAATCCTCCTCGCTCTCGGCAAGTTTCTCGCCGGACTTGTCTTTGCGGAACCCGTTGCGGCCTCGGCTGACACCGGCTGACTGTATGGCGAGAATCAAGTCCTCGTTGTTGGAGCGGTTAAAGAACGGCATAAGGCGTTGCTTACCTGCGAAGCCCTGATTGATGAGCAGGTATTTTTCATCGTGTCGCATCGGGTTGCCGAGGTACACGGCTTCCACCTGCCAGCCCCGGCGTTCAAATTCATGGACTACCCACCAACGGTAATCCTGTTCGTTGACGGCATAGTTGGAGCCGAGGGCCGTTGCATCGTAATAATAGACCACGGTCTTATTGCGGTGCGCGGCGTAATAGCGGCAGAAGTCTTGTACGAGTGCCGGTATCTTGCGGTCGAACTTAACGTAAAAACTCTTGATGACATTGAGGCGGCGGTCGCGTGGTTGCCCGGCGACAATCCAGTTGATGTTGGCGTTGTAGTCCATGCCGATGCAGATGGGCGCGTCCGGGTCAACGTCCTTGTCGGCGCGAGAGTCGAGGGTCGAGAAGTCATAATCATAACCGAGAGTATCGAGGTACTGATTATCGTTGGCATCGTACTTGTGCCCCTCGCGCATCGAGGAATAAAAACCGTCCTTTGCAATTCCGATCCTCTGACACAGGATAGAGGTTTGGAAGGTCAAAGGAGTAAGGTCGCGCTTCATCTGCTTTATGTAGTTCTCGCCGAGAAGCTGCAAGTTCTCGATTGAGGAATACTCGCGGTAATAGACCGCGACGGAGCGCATCTTGTTCAGGTCGCGGTCGAGTCTGCGCAGATAGCCTTTGAGATATGGCGGCACGGCCTCGCCTTTGGAGTTGAGAGCGCGGATGCGCTCTTTGGTGCGCCATATCTCATAGACCGTGGCCTCGATGGTTGCTATCAGCTCCGAGTCCATTTTGTCGCGGTAGTGTAGGAACCAACTGCCCTTTTGGGTCTGCGGCATATCGCTCAATATCATAATTGAGTGATTGAAGGAGTGCTTGCCGAAGTGCGACTTGATGCCGCCGTTTGCCGGAAGCGTTTCGTCTTTAAGTTTGGCGTAGTCGATAAACTTGGCTTCATCGACCAGCAGCCAGGATAGCGTGAGCGAGTTTGAGCTGCCGGGTCGGTCCTGGGATATAATCACAGCGACCGACCCGTTGTAGAAAGATATGACGTGTTCATAATCTTTCGGGTCGATGATAGGCTGACGGAACGACTTCGGCGGTTTCCTCCCAACCACATAGTGTATGCCCTCGATGAAGCCCCAGCGTTTCCAAGCGGCAAGCAGCCCAGGAATGGTGTTAGTCAATCCGTGCTTGAAGGTCGGCACGACGATGCCGCCTGTGGAGCCGGGCATACGCTGCATATTGCGCAGAACAAACGGAGCGGCTATGCTGTCCGTCTTGCCGGTGCGTCGCCCCGCGACGATAACGGTAGTGTTCGCGCCGATAAGCTGCGTGAGGCGTTGGGGCTTGTTAAAATAAACTCTTTTTTGAGAGGATTCCATGAACAAAAATCGAGGGATGGATGTTAGAAGGATACTCGGTAAGGACGAAAATCGTCCATCAGCCTCCTTCGGAATTATCCAAGGAGGCTTTGTTTATTTTCTCGTCAGGGAAAAGCGAGTCAAGTTCAAGGTCGACTTCCTCAAACTCGACATCTTCAATGTCGATAGTTTCCTTTCGGTACTTCTCAATCATAGCAGAGATTTTCTCGGCTATGTTGGGAATAGGCTCGATGCCGAGGACGCGAGGATCATCGGTAGCCATGAAAGGCTGAACGAGAATTTGGTCGAGCGGTATAGCCTGTTCATCTTCGAGGTCAACGCGGTTCAGCTTGCCGTAGGCAGTAGCCGCCCGCTCCATCGTCTTGCTGTCCTTGCGCTTCTCCGCCATCTTGTAAGTGGCAATAAGCATTTCGTTGGTGCGCCAACGGTGGAAGTCGCGTGAGGCGGAGCCGAGTATGGGAAGCAGCGACTTCACCACGGCAAGGTCAGAATACGCCGTTGTGCGGTGTATGTTGTGCCGTTGGCACACCTCGGCGACAAACTCGCGGTCTGTGCCGTCGGGATTGGCGATAAACCAGTTATACATTTCGCGCACACGAAGCACCTTATCCACAAGAGCTTGTGGATAGCGTTCGCGCAGTTCGACCTCTTTTGTAAAGAGTTCGGCGCGGCAGACTTCGATAGCGTTACGATAAGCCATAATTATTCGTCGTCCTCCATGTCGAGCAGATTGCGGTGGGCGTTCTCGATAGCGAGCGGCGAGCCTACCTGTGCAAGCATCATTTCCTGTGAATGGAGCTTGACCTTTGAGGCGGCTTTGCCGCGTCGGTAGGCTTTCGACACCTCGCTACTTCGGTCGGCGATGTCTTCGCGAAGCACATCTGCCGGAATGTCGAGAATGACCGCCATATCGGATATTTTAAGGTAGATTGAGGCATATTTCTCAATCTGCTGCAATTCGTTCTCTGAATAGGTCATGGAGGGGTACTGAATGGTTTGTAATGAGGTCGTTGACTTGGGCGTGGAGATTTGCAAAAATCTCCGGCGAAGTGGAGATAAACGCCGATTCGTGGCGGTTGCCACGGGTCAAGTTCTGTGAGGTAATGACCGAAACAGTATCTCCGGCTACGGATTTCACCAACAAAATCTTGCTGTGATTGTCAGCAAGATAGGTTCGCTCGATAACTTGGGTGATGAACGCCCAAAGTTTGAGGGTCTTGTTGGTAGCCTTGTGGTCGAGCACAAGGTTAATCCGGCTCACACGCTTATCCTTTGTAATGAAGAATAAGCGGCGAAGAAATTCCTCGGAGATGGAGAAGGAAGTCTGCCAGACTTCTGCAACGCCGACTTGTTCGAGAATCCATTCGAGAATGTCGGCCACCTGCACGGCATTACTCAGATACGCTTGAAAAGGTGTATCTGAGAGTGGGCGTAGGATATTGTCGATGTTGGCGGTGCGTTTCATTTCGCAGACTTCTTGGCGTTGCTGACGGCAGAGCGTTTACGTGAGGGTGTAGGCTTGGGGGCAGCAACATAATGGTCGTAAGCCTCCCAGTTGGCATGAAGTTTCTTGTCGAGCGATATAAGTTCTTTGAGGAACGGATAACGCTCGGAGTCCGGGCAGGTCGCGTTCTCGAGCGAGAGCGAGCGGAGGCGAAGATGCAGCTCGCGCATACGTTGGAGAAGCGAAAGGTTCTCAACGTATTTCGCCTTGACTTCATCGGGGAGAGAATCGTGGTCTTCGCGCTTGCCGAGGCGACGTTCATCTTCTGGCACGGTAGAAGCATCATCGGTCAGATGATGCTCTTCGGCAATAGTCTGTACCTGTGCGGCCATTTCTTCGACCTGCGCATGGGTCAGGGCTTGAACACGGAAGTTATAATATTTTTGAAGTTGGTACTCGATAACGTCATGGCGACGGTCGAGAGCGGCAACAATATTCTTGTAAAGAATTTGATTGCCCGACAACTTCAAAAGATAAAGTGCGCCGACTGCATAGTCGCGCTCGTCTTCGTGCGTTTCAAGCCACCGTCGTATCTGTTCGGTAAATTTGTGGTCCATAAGAGCGTAAGCGATTTGGTTTCCACAAAATTACTACCTCAATCATAGCCGATAAAAGACGGAAAATTCGTAACTTTGCGCATTATTGGTAGAGAGAATGAAATGAAAAACTTATTACTTATATTCCTCGTAATATGTGCGTCGATATTTTGCTATGCAAATATCGAAAAGTATTATATCCGCAATATAGAAATATCCAAAGAGGAATATGTGGCTATTGACAGTGCGTTGTTAAGAGCCAAAGAGATATGGACTAACGGCGATACGATAAAATATATTGTAGAACCTAATATCTATTCGCGAATAGATTCCATTTCAACGCCCGGTAGAGTTATAATTGTGCCAAAGTCAGAACGAGAAATCGCAAAAATTGACTCAATATTAAACTCGAATAGAACTGAATCGGCAAAATTAAAAGTTGGAGATAAAATCCCTGACTTTACGTTTTATGATTATATGTTTCAGGAACGTATGCCGTGGAGTTACAGCGATTTACTCGAAGGAAATGTTATATTATTAAATTTCTGGGCTACGTGGTGTGGCCCGTGTGTAGAGGAATTAAAGCCCGAACATCTTCCATCGATATTGGAAGAGTTCAAAGAATATGACAATTTTGTATTTCTGCCAGTTAGTGTAAATCACAATAACCAAGAGCTTCTTGATTTCTTCCAATCGCCAAGAGGAAAGGAGTTGGATTGGTTAGAATACAAGACTGCATGGGATAAGAACGGTGAGTTTGTATCAGCCCTTTCTAATGGGGGTATCCCGCTTACTATCCTAATCGATAAGGATGGAATAATACGCTTGAATGAAGCAGGAGCCTTTTTGACCGAAGAATCAAAGGTAAGGTTAAGAAGCAAAATTAAAGAATTACTTCGTTAGAGTTTGTTGTTTATGCCTGTGAAGAAAACAAGGTTTTTCTGTAACGGCATGAGAAGATTTCGCATTGAGATCATCGTGGCACCGGTGGTAACAAAATCGTCGAACACGATTATGTTACTCTCCTTTGGTGGCTCTGCCCCAAAGGTGAACACCGCGCCAACACGATGCTTCGAGTGGCACTCGGCAATATCTTCGTAGAAGGGTATGCCGAGAAGTTCAGCGAGCCGGGCAGAAATGAGCGAGGCAAAATTTCTGACCTTGTGGCGACGCTTGGGCGAGGTAACGATGCACCAGTCGCCATTGGCAAGCGAGTGGCCGAGGATTTGTCGGATAAGGGTATTCATACCCACGGCAAACTTCTCCACCATATCGGGGTCGGCCTTTATGTCGGTGAGCGTCCGGCCATAAATCGACTTTTTCCAAAGCGATATTATGCCGAAGGTAGGATGACGGTAGGAAATTCTAACCTTGTTCGGGGCGAAGTCGCAGCGAGCCTCGATGCCGGACGCCTCTTTCCACGCCTTGCGCTTCTTCGGAGCGAAAAGGTCGCTTTCGGCCTTTGGCTTGGTGACAAAAGGAACATCGAGGTCGGGGGCTTCAACCGAAGGCACTTCGATGTCTTTCAACATATCGTCCAACGATATAGACCCCTCCCTGATGTTCCTGTTATCCATAGCGGCGGAGATTAGGCGGCTTTGCCGGAGCAGTCGATGTCGCCGTCCTCGGTTTCGAGCGTACCGACATAGAAGGGCGCGGGCACTTCGTCGGTAGCCTCGACGTTGATGGTTGTCGAGGTCGTGCCGGTGGCACCCTGACCGAGATCTTGGGCGACAGTGGCCTTAGTGGTCCACTTGTCGTTGCCGAGGACGCGGAAGTTCCCTTTCATGTCCTCCACGACAAACACGTTGTCGGTGTTGTTGATGTAGGCGGCGGCAGCGGAGGCTTCCGCGCCCACGCCGGGGTGAACGGCAACGAGCTTGTTAAGCTGCGTCTGCGAGGGCAGCTCGCCCTGCGCTTCGGAGGTAAGCTGCGACTTGTCGGGGAGAATGTCGATATACTTCCACTTGGCATCAGCGGCCAGCGTATAGTCGCCGGTGAGGATAGCCGAAGTGGCGCGACCGAGTTCATCGCGAGGGAGCTGCGGATAGCCGAGAATGAACGACTTGGCGAGGAAGTATATGCGACGCTTCACACCCGGAAGCTCGGGAGTGCCTTGACACCACCCGAGCGACTTTTGGATTGAGGTACATTTTGTAGCCATAGCGAGTGTGGGTTAGACGGTTATTTCAATGGTTTTGAAACGGCGTTTGTCGAGCGTTTCAAACTGAACGCCGAAGAACATTGTGGCGATGTAGGACAGGATAAAGGGTGCATACTCCTTTACCATGACGTTTTCCACGTCGCCCATCTGGTCGTAGCCCACAAGCATATTGCTTTTGGGGCAAACGTGCATGAACTTCGACCCTGCCTTGTTGTAGAGGGGGCAGAACTTCAGCTTGCCGTTCGACCCCTCGACGGCACCCTGTCCGTACTGGGTGTTGTAAGGTATGCCGCCGTGTGTGAGCAGGTAGCCTTCGTTGTACTTGTCGACGAAGTCCTGCGAGCAGTAGAGATAGAGGTCCTGCGAGCGCAGACGGGGGTCGAGCGAGAAAAGGATCTCCTTTGCGATGTCAACGGCGTTGGCCGGAGTAATCGCGTCGGTGAACTTCATGTAGTTGCCCTCGGCTTCGGCGATAGCTCCGGCGGCGATTTCCTTTTCGGTAATCGTGTCGAAGCCGTCGAAAAGGTCGGCGGTGGTATCACCGGCGGCGTTTCGTTTGCCGTTCCATATAGCATCGTTCAGATGCTCGGAGAGGTTCTTGGCGATACGGGCGAGGACGTGACGGGCGGTAGGCGTAGACATCTGACCGTCGCCCTTTGTGGCACCTGTGCCTAAAAGAGTCGAGATTGCCGAGTTAGGCTCGAAATTAGCGACAACGGAGCCAAAGTAGGTTTCGAGGTCGCGGAACTCGATGCCGAGGTTGTAGTCCACGGCTCGTTGGGGATTGTAGGGAGCGAACTGGGCGTCGCCTGTGAGGTTGCCGACGCGCTCCTTGTATCGGATGCCGGGGCGACCGGTCATGTACTGGAGCGTGTCGCCGATTCCGATAATGGGAAGCATAAGGAGGTCGGAGCGATACTTCACGGCGGCTTCCTGATACTCTTTGAGTGTGAATTGAAATTTCCCTGCCATTGTGGTATGGAGAGTTAAGGGTTAGACTTCGTTGTAGAGTGCGCGAGCGGAGTTGTAGGTATCTACATACTGCTCGACATCGGTTTTCGTTTCAGCCTCGCCGGGCTTGCCGTCTTCGACAACGGCAGTGGTCGAGGCCGCGGGCTTGGCTGCGAGCTTGGCTTGCAGGTCGGCGATGGTAGCGTCGCGTTCTTCGATGGTTTTCTTCTGCTCGTTGCAGAGGCGGTCTTTCTCGGCGAGCGCATCTTCGATGCAGTCGAGCTGCGCGGCAGTGATCGCGGCCTTGCCGTCGTTCACTGTGAGCGGATTGTCGGCCAGGATTGCCGACAGGAAAGTGTAGGTCTTAATCATTGCGGTGGTGATGGGATTGGTGGACGGTTTGAAAAATGAAGTCAGCGCGGCGAGAAAGCGAGAGAAAGCGGAGTCTTTCTCGGCTTCGGAGATAGGAATGTTCGGTATCGGCATACCCTCCGAAGCCATAGCCGAGGCGAGGGCGTCAGTCATCTTGGGAGCCGGTTCATCGGCAAGGTCGGTGATTTCATCAACGAAGCCCCAGTCGAGGGCTTCCTTGGCGGTGAGCCAGCCACCGACTTTCATCAAGGCGAGAAGATCCGCAGTAGGCTTGCGGCACTTCTTGGCATAGATTTGAGCCACATTAAGGTCGAGCTTGTCAAGGTCGGCCTTAATCTTCTCGCAGTCGGCGATGAGAGTGGCGAATTGGTCGCTGTTGAGCGAACCCCACTCGAAGAAAGCCATCGAGCATTTGTGAACGAGATACATAGCCCCTGCATCAATGGAGATGTGGGCTGCACCGAGCGAAGCGATGGTTGCAGCCGAGGCGTTCAAGCCGACAAAATGCACATTGACATTGCCGTGGTTCTTGAAGGCTGCGGAGATAGACAGGCCGGTGGCGAGCGAACCGCCGAGGCTGTCAATAAGCACGTTGACCTGCTTCCCCTCGTTCTTGGCAAGTTCCTTATCAACGGTAGCACGGTCGAAGTCATAGCCTCCGACGTAGCCTTTCAGAGAGATGTTATATGCTGTCTTTGACATAGATACTCAATTTTGCTATGCCAAAATTACCGCTATATATAAGGAGGCGAAAAGACAAAGAAAGAGCCGCCCCGGAGGGCGACCCTTAAAGGGGAGAGAGGGAGGAAATGGGTCAGACAACGCGGAACACGTTGCCGTTTGCGCCCATCGAGTAGTCGTACATGAATAGGTCGCGTCCGAAGGCTTCGTAGTCGAAGTAGCGGGCAAGGTCGCCCATCTCGCGTTCGAGATTGTAGCACTCGCTGACGATGTGCCGGGCGAAGTCTTCTTCGCTATCCCACTCGCCACAGTAGGCTTCCTCGAAGTTGTCGAGCTCGTCGTGGAACTCCATGTAATCGTCGACGGCTTCCTGACCGTGCTTGTCGCACATATCCGAGTACTCGAGGATATTGTCGAAGTCGTCCTCCGACATGAAGCCCTCGTTGTACCACTGACGGGGAAATCCCTCGTAGTCCTGTGCCATCAGCTCCGGGTCTTCCTCGTCGGCGTGGATCGCCTTGCAGAAGTCGATGAAATCGTCGTAGGAGTTGAAGGAAGAGAGGTCAATCCACAGACCGCAGAGCGAGCCGTCGTTGTACTTGCCGTAAGTACCGACGTAAACCGAGGGTTCACCGTCGCAGCTGCTCTTGTGGTTGGCGACAGCCTCTTGGAGGTCTTGGACTGTGTAGTCCAGTTCTTGAAGTCGAGCCTCGACTTTTGGAGTGATGTTGAGTTCTCCGGATTGTAGTCTCATTGTAGTTGTAATTGAGGGGTTTAACATAAGGTTCATTGTTTTTGTTTTACACTGCCCCCAAAGTGCCTCCGGGTGGGATAATAAGGCAAGGTTTTGACCGCAAAAAGTTTAGCTGCAACGGAGCGAAGCGTTAAGAACTTTTTTCGGCAAACGGGAACCGGCATGACCTTGACATTCCAGACGGAGGTAATAACTTTGCGGCGTAAAACAGGACAATGGGCCTGACGTGGTAGCCCGACAATGGAAACGGAAATGAGCCGGAAAGTAGGAGGGCTCAATGAACGCAAAACGGCTTGCCGTCAAGACTGGCCGGAGCAGTCCTGACCTACAAGACCCATGAGCAGATGCAGGTGAGCCGGAGGTCGGCGGTGCTTACAATGTTGGCAAGTACATCGGCGGCGAGTCGTTGTGGATTTTCTCGCCTGCGCTCGAAGAGCTAAAGGTTGACCTCTCTGACTCAACCCACGACACCAAAACCCTGCAAGGCGTTCCACATAGACGTGGCAGACCTATTCCGCTGAAAACATGGCACAGGGCTATGAAGGAATCCACCGCTACCGCTGAAAAAACGAGGGCAAATGTCAGAGGCCGACTTCTCCGCTGACAAGCGGAAACGTGCGACAAGTGCGGTCGGGGAGCCACCGCCAAAAAGGAGTTCCACCACGGGCCCGACACCCGCAGGGCTACTGCGGTGCGTGGGATATGAAACCGGCACATCATCAGCTACCGCTCTCAACGGGGCGACAATGACCGCTTCGACCACGAAGCCCGGACACATCTTTAACGATTGCCGATAGGCGCAAACAGTGTTCCGCTCTGTCTGACCCCTCCCTCTCGCCCCAAGGTGTCGCCCTCCGAGGCGGCTCCACCAATGAAAAAACCGCCGACGCATCACGCGCCAGCGGAAAAATAAAATTGTAACTTCAAAATCTGAATAAATGACCTTGCCGCATCACTGCGGCGTAGAGTTGGGATTGTTTCTGATGCAAAAGGTTATATTACGCACGGCACCATCGACTTGATGGAAACGTGCTTGATTTCGTAGGAGAATCCGGCGGCATCGCCCGACGGCAAGCCGGTGCGCTGCTCACACTCGACCAGAGGACAGGGAGATTCGAGCGAGCCGAGCAGGAAAGAATTGTCGTTGACATCGGTAACGACAAATCCGAAAGCAGCCCCACGGGGAAGTTTACTGTCGGTAAGGAATTTCAAAGTGGCGGTGTCCTCGTCCCCGCCGCCGTCCTTTTTCGTCTTGCACTCGCAGGTAGGCTCGTCGAAGAACGGTATCGGGTGAATATCCGTAAGGATAGCCACCGGCATACCGCAGATAGCCGAGAGGTCAACGCGCCTCGGCAGATGTCGGCAGTCAAGCCAGCCGATAGCCTTAATTCCGGGAAGTATCTGTGTCGAAGTTTTCATTTCTTTGCGAGGGGTAGGACAAAACGGACAAATCCGTTTTGGGGTGGTTTAAGTCGGGATTATTTTTGTGAACTTTTTTTACGCCGGGCGATACGCTTGTAAATATCGCGCTTGCGCTGATAGCGTTTCGCGATGGCGTTCCAATTCTTCTCCGTCTGCTCGATGCCGTGCTTCTCCATAAAGGCGTATATGAGATTGTCCTGACGCTGAAAGATAGCATCGAACCGATGCAGGGCGTTCCACATCTCAATGTCGAAGCGGTTACGTATACAAGCTTTCAACGCCTCGGTAGCTTTCGGCGGCAGGTAGAAATTGGAGCGAGTATCTTTCGAGCGGAAATTGGGAAGCTCGATGCACACGAAGCCGGGGCCACCGACCACAGGCACATAATCCCGTGGGGGTGTCTGCAAGAACAATTCGAGCAGACCCCACTCGACAGAGCCGCGAATGAGGCGGACAGGATTATTGCCCCCCTGTTCGTGGATAAACCACTGCGCGAGATAATCTTCGAGTTCGAGGTAAAGGTTCATATCAGCTTCGTAATTATATGCAAAGTTACTGATTTTTCGGCAGATAAACAAGGTTAAACGCTTGATTATCAACGCCGAAAGTTGCCGAAGTTTACCGAAGATTGCCGAGGCGAAAAAATTTTTCGTCCAACAGGAATATAGGGTCAGAGTATTACAAGTATTACAAACATTACACGAGATTTGAGGGGCGGGATAACACGCTGTAAAGCTATATCTTATCTTTTTTAAGAAAGAAAAAAGAATGAGTAATAGCCCCTGAAATCTGTAATACTTTGTAATATAATTTTGCCGAGCGACAAAATTTGTAATAATGTGTAATACATTTGTCATACTTTCTTGGAAAAGTAACGTGCGACATATCAGTGTAGTAATGTGTGTAATGCCTGTAATATCGTTGCGTGTCACTCACCCCGGCAGAGATTTTGAAAAAATCGCCTGAAAAGGGCATAAAAAAGCCACGCATTACTGCATGGCTTTATTGTATTATCAGAGGTTTAGAACGGCATATCTTCCTTATCCTCACGCTCCGGGAAAAGAGTATCTTGAACAGGAGCGGAGGGCGCAGACGGGGCCGGTGGCACCGTTGCCTCGGCTTCTTCCTCGACATCGGCAGACATTTCCGCTTCGGTCATGCGGAATGTTTCGAGATTGAGGTCGAGATTGCGTTTGAGGCTGTCATAGTCGAAGCAAAGAGCGTAAGCGGCATTGCTGTTGACATACTTCTTCGTCTGACCGTTCTCTGTCTTAAATTCCTCGTCCAGTTCTCCGTTTGTGCGGAGTATCTGGAAACGCTGTTGCTTGACACCGAGGAACTGCGGCAGGGATTTAAGGTAGGATTCGAGCGTAGCCATATCAAGCGTTGCGCCGGACTTCTGCTTGTAGCGCATCTCCATGATGCCACGTATAGCCTTGAAGTTAAGGAAGATGATGCGCTTCGGCTCAACGAACTCCCGCTTATCCTGTTTAAGCGGAGTGAACGACGATAGCCGCTTGATAACGAAGTGGCACTTTTCCTTTGCCTTGCCCTGTGTGTGCAGAGAATCGAGGTCGAGCCAAAAATTGGCGGTGTCCGAAGATTTCTTTATTTGGTCGTTCTGATAGCGTATGCCGTTTACCACGGCCTCGAACAGGTCGTTATAGGTAAACGGCACGTCAATGTGCGCTTCGAGCACACGGAACGCGGCAAGGGCAACGACCCAGTCATTGAGGATTCGGTCTTCGACCTTATCCTTGTCGAGCTTCTCCAGTACGTCGTTGAGCGTAAGGTCGAACGCCTGAAAGAAGCCTTTCTCGAACACGCTGCGCAGGTCAAGGAGCGGCAATAGCAGATGTGTGTTGCCGTGCAGCACCATGTCGCGCAGTACATTGAACTTCCGCTTTTCCTCTCGCGAGAACGAAGTCTGCGAATACATAAGATGTATGCAGCGCGAGAATATGGCCTCGTCCTCCGGCTTATACTGCCCGGCGAGGATAACGCCCGAAGTAACAGGAATAGTGATAGGTATTCCGTCCTCCATCTTACTTCGGGCGGTGCCGCCCCACAGTGTTTTGAGCAGGTCGATGCGCTGCGGCATAAGGTCGTTTGAAAACTCGTCGAGAATGAAGATGGAATTACGGGCATGGGATAGATTGTAGCCAATGACCGGAATAGAAGTGTTCGAGCACGAACTGGGAGTGCTCGGCAGTATGTAGAAAAGCGACGATAGAGCGCGAGCAAGCTCCGTCTTGCCCGAACCTTTGCGACCGAAAAGGTTAAGCATCGGAAAATATTTGAACTTGGCAAATATTATGTCGCGGAAGATAGAAGCGAGCGTCCATGCGAAGCTGATCATACCGCCGGAGCCGTACACCTCGATTATCTGCCCGACAAAATCGCGGAGAGAAGTTGCACCCGTCGGGTTGCAACAATACAGACGCTCGAAGCTGTAACCGAGTTCATTATCGGCGTGTAACTCCGAAAATGCCGGGAGAAAATAATGCTTCGAGCCGTCGGCCACGACACCGAGTTTGTCGGTCGGGAGGAATTTGCCATTGGTATATATGCCGTTTGAAAAGGCATAAAATTCCTCCAGCGGATTCCAGCCCAGTATCTCGACAAGCGCAGCGGAGGGTGTGACTTCAAGAAGATGTTCCTGTATGGCCGTGAGTGTCTTTGCATCACCGCGCCATACGAAGTTGCCCCGGTCGAACAGTTTCTTGTTGAAGTCGCGAGTGGTAACGAGGTCGCTTGAAGCGAACTCTACCACGTCTTCCTCCCCCCTGGTGTTAATGAGCCGGAATATACGGGTGGAGCGTTGCTTGTTCTTGATGTGCAGCACAGGCTCGAAAATGAAGTTAGAGCAGCGGTCGAGATTGCAGTCATCGTCGGGCGCATAATAGCAGCCGTTCTTGGGTACGAACCCACAGCGGCGCAAAGAGGCGAGAATATGCGGCGGCATACCGTCGCAGTCAGCCTTGACATTCTCTGCATCTTTGATTTTGCGACCGGCAGTCTTGATGGCATCGCGCCACATCTTCATCTTGCCGACGAGCTTACATAACCTGTCGAGATACAATTCACGGAGATTATTGTCGGTGATGTTCAGCATTAGCTCCGCCACCTCCGCTATGACTTCGGCTTGAAGTTCGGAGGTGGTAGCACCTTGAAGGCGTTTTTGGGTGTACCACACCACAAAAGGAACGCTTTCCAATCCGTTGTAAATCTCCGTTGAAGTGATGTAGCTGTCGGCATCATACTTCACCTCGTCGGCATCGTCCTGTTCGGAGCGCGGTATCTCCCTGACGCTGACATCGAAGCCGTGTGCCATAGCGAGTTTGCCGTTATTCATTACGGCAGAAACTCCGGCACCATATAGCTTTTCTTTCGGCGCGTCGGAATCCGGGATAAAGCAGATTGAGCCGCAGGTGCGCTTCATCAGAGCGAGGTGCTTGTCGGAGAGGGCTGTTCCCAAAGTAGCCACCGCTTGCTGAATACCTATTATCTGCAAGCGCATCACATCGGGTCCGCCCTCGACTACCACAAAATGCCCGGTTTCACGCGCAGCCTTTGCCGCCACGTCGATACCAAAGAGCGTTTCGGACTTCCTGAACAGGGAAGAATCGCCGAGGTTCATATACTTGCTCCGCTTCATAATGTCGGGGTTGTCACCGATATACCTTGCGGAGTAAGTAACCAAAGAGCGAGTGCGGTTTCTGACAGGCAAGGTGACGCGCTGCCGGAGCATTGCGTAGAGTTGGCCGTTCTCTTTGTTTTTGCCTACAAGCCCGACTTCAAGCAATAGGTTGATGTCGATGGCGCGTTTGGCAACATAATCAAGAAACGCCTTTGAGTTGCGTGGCGCATAGCCTATGCCGAACATCTTGCAATAATCCTTATCCCAACGGCTGAAAGCGTATTGCCGTGCGGCTTCGGCTTCCTCGTTGTCGGCATAGAACTGCGTGACAAAGAACTCCTGTGCCACATCGAGGGCTATGCGCAGAGCCTCGCGCTTCCTTTCGGCTGCAATCTCCGCATCGGTGCGCTCGTCCTTTTCATATTCCAGAGGGATATTGTGTGCCTTTGCGAGCGATTCGACGGCTTCGCGGTAGTCCACCCCCTCGTGTTCCATTACGAACCATACGGGGCCGCCCCCTTTAAGGCAACTGAAACACTTGCATACGTTCAGCCTCCGGCTGACGCTGAAAGAGGGGGTGCGCTCGCTGTGGAACGGACAGCAGGCCACATAGTTGCTGCCTGACCGTTTCAATTCGATATTATAATGTTCGATAACGTCCACGATGCTTAAATCGTGGACCGCGTCGATAGTGCGTTGAGAAATCCGGGGCATAGTGTCAAGATGTTACCTGTGTGTCGGCGCAGTCAAAGATGATCTGCCCGGCCACACTTTCGATTATTTCTTTGGCTCGGTCGGGAATACGGCAAGCCATAGCTTTCCAGTTCATGAAAGTCTGACGCTTGACCCCGGCGCGTTTCACTACCGAGGTGACGAACTCGACCCTCTCCCAATAGGTGAGGGTTTCGAGGTAGTCGTTGAGCTGCTGTGCCTCGGTATGCTTGATTTCATTGTTTATTCGTGTCATTTCAGAGAGATGGTTAGAAGTTACAGATGTGCGATGGCTCTCCAATAGCGGAGAATTTCAGAGCCGAGATAATATTTTACGAGGCGACCGCCGCGCTTGCGCCAGCCACACTTAATCTCGCAGGTGTTGTGGGTGTACTTGTAGAGCGAATCGCGGTGTATGCCGAGAAGTTCGCACGTTTCATTGATGGAGTAACGACCAGACAGCGTTACTTTGGGTTCTTCCGCTTTCATACGTCGGTGTCGTTATCGTTTTCTTCGGGAGGGAACAGTTCGCTTACGGGCTTGTGGAGAATGACAGCTATGCGCTCCTTTGCCTTTGCATTAGGCACCTGTGTGCCGGAGAGCCATTGCCTCACGGTCGATTCCTCGCGGCAGGTCGCATCGGCTACCTCGCGAATGAAAACCTGCGAAGGTGTCGGCTGCTCTTTTGTCTGCTGATAGAGTTCTTTGAATGTCATATCTTCCTATGTTTTGAGATTTTACAATATTTAACAATTAAGATGAGAAATTATTGGCACAATAAGCGTTATATATTACGCAATAATTACTAATTTTGCATCACGAAATTTCTTATTGCACACAATTTCCCAAAAGGGATTTAAGTGCAAATGTACTAAATATTACGCAATATTAGCACTATTATTGCGCTCAAAATCTCAAAAAAACTTAAAGGTATGGCACGATATGACCTCAAAAAGTTGCGGACTGCGTATAAAATCACGCAGAAAGAACTCGCAGACAAGCTGAATGTAACGCAGGGATTCTTGTCAAGCGTGGAGAAATGGCGTAATCCTTTCCCCGATGAGCGTATAGATGATTTGCAGAGTGTGTTTCCCGATGCAGACCTCGAAGCATACGAAGTGCCGGAAGATAAGGTAAAGGAGATGATAGGCAGCGGCAACTCGTCCTCCGAAGTGGATATTAACGACCCGGAAGTAGTAAAGCAAGCGATGTCGATTGCTTCTGCGGCAGGGGCTTCGTTGGAGAAGTCGCGAGAAGATGCGGTACGCGAAATGAAATATTGGCGCGACCGCTACGACGAACTGGAAAAGGAAACAAAACAACTGCGCTCCGACAACTCCGATCTTCGCGAAGAAGTTTGGAGGTTGAAGGAGCTGCTATTGGAAAACGGTATTTCCTATAAGAAAAAAAGTGATACTCAATAAGAAAACTTATTGTAGTGTCAAGAATTTTTCGTATATTTGCATTAGGAAATGTTTGCGAAATGTTTGCGAAGCATTTCAAGCGATAGTTAACTTATTAAGAATAAGCCAACTATGGAGAAGTACGCTACTGCTGGAAAGCGTGTAGTCGCCAAAAGCGGCTCGCGAGTTCGAATCTCGCCCACTCCGCAAATAAAATGCTGAATATTAAGGTTTTACACTCCTGATATTCAGCTTTTTTTATGTTTGCCTGTTGCGAGAATGCCGCTATTTCAAAGCCTAAATCTGCTCATTTTTGCCCAAAAATCACTAATTTTGCTCAAAAAGTTTCACCTTGTTTCACCTGCATATTGAGCAATAGATGGCAAAAATTTGTTATTTTTGTATTGATATTGTCTCATCACCTAATAAATGAATAAATCCAACGGTAAGACATCTGATAATGGCTTGACTGCGATATGGAACAAGATTGTTGAAAAATCTGTTGCCTCTTGGGAATATGCCAGCGCCGGAGTATGGCGCGACCAAAGCCACAGTTGGAAAACTAATCTTGTCAAGACGCTCAACCTGAGCATTCGATCATTTTTGAGCACAGATTTGCAAGGACAGGCTTGCGCACTGACCTACCGTGCGCTCCTCGCCATTGTTCCTGCTTTAGCGCTATTGTTTGCCATTGGACGAGGTTTCGGTTTTCAAGATCTGCTTAAAGAGCAACTCTATTCTTACTTCCCGTCTCAAAAAAGCGCATTAAACACTGCTTTTAATTTTGTTGACTCCTATCTCGCACAGGCGTCCGAAGGCATTTTTGTGGGTGTAGGCATTGTGTTCCTCTTGTGGACCATGATTTCACTTCTCAGCAATGTGGAAACATCCTTCAATCAAATTTGGAGGGTGCGTCAAGGACGAACAATGATAAGAAAGATAACCGATTATCTTGCTATTCTTCTCGTATTGCCTATACTAATGATATGTGGCAGCGGACTATCACTGCTCATGTCAACGACATTAAAAGACCTGCTGCCATTTTCATGGAGCGGCACAGCTATTACCATGCTGCTTGATTGCGCAAGCTACGTAATTACATGGATATTTTTTGCCGCCGCCTACATGCTTATTCCCAATGCAAAAGTCAAGCCTCTAAACGCTCTAATGGCCGGAGTAATAGTAGGCACCGCATTTCAAATTCTCCAATGGCTATTCCTAACAGGACAATTGTATGTCGCTAAATATAATGCCATTTACGGTAGCTTCTCTTTCCTGCCTTTGCTGCTTATATGGATGCAACTGGTATGGTTAATAACACTTATAGGTGGTCTGTTATGCTTTGCATCACAAAACATAGGCGAATTTAATTTCGGAGACGACATTGACAACATATCACTTGCTTATCGCCGTAGCGTAATACTTGCCATAACGGCCATAATATGTAAACGATTCGTACAGCAAAAAACACCGCTCAACAGCACACAGATAGCAGAAACCTATGATTTGCCCGAAAAGCTTGTGACTCAAATAGTGCTTGCGCTCAAAAAAGTTAATCTGATAAGTTTCATTGCTGCTCCGGGAGAATTGCTTGAGCACCCTTTGCAACCGGCAGTAGATGTTTCCGGATTGACAGTAGGGGAGGTTATAAAGCGACTCCAGACAGATGGAGCATCGGATTTCATACCTGACTTTGACACAAACTACGCGGATATAATACATGAATCAACCACCATAACCGATGCAATGATAAAAGCGGCTGACGAAACTGCTATTATATCTCTTGGCATAAAAGACGCGGACTTATAATCATATTTAACCATATAACTCAAACTCAATGAAAAAAGTAATTTCCACTAACGCTGCCCCGGCTGCTATAGGCCCGTACAGCCAGGCCATTAGAATCGGTGACTTCATTTTTATTTCAGGCCAAATTCCTGTAAATCCCGCAACTGGGAATATTCCTGAAGGTATCAAGGCTCAGACAGCACAGTCCATTGCAAATATCAAAGCTATTCTTGCTGAAGCCGGCATTTCTATAGATCATGTCATCAAAACCACTGTATTTTTAGCCGACATGAGTCTTTTCGGTGAAATGAACGAAGTTTACGGCAATGAGTTTACCTCACCGTATCCCGCACGTTCTGCTGTAGCTGTGAAAGAATTACCCAAACAGGTATTGGTAGAGATTGAAACAATCGCGGCTGTATAAGCCATAATACAACACACAAAATCAAATCGGCGGCAGAAGCATCATCCTGTCGCCGATATTTATTTGAGACAGGTAAGAAGATCAGCTACTACAAATGAGCTGCCACCTATAAATACCGAATCTGTACTTCCGGCTCTGCCAAGAGCCATTTTATACGCCTCTTCAACCGTTCTACAGATTGTTCCGTCCAAGCCGTTTTCGTTCGCAATTGATTTAAGTTTCCCAGCGTCCATTGCACGTTTCACTGAAGCTTGAGTAAAAATAATTTCGGTATTAGGAATAGATTTTATATACCCAAGTATGCCACGGACATCCTTATCACCCGCGAACCCTATTACCAAAATCTTCTTTCCCGGCATAGAAGCTATCTGAGGTGCGAGCCATTCCCAACCACCGGTATTATGGCCCGTATCACATATTACCAGCGGAAGCTCACTTAGCTTTTGCCAACGGCCTTGAAGTCCGGTGAGAGCGCATACATCCGCACATCCCGACTTCACTGCTTCTTCACTCAGATTAAATCCCAATTTACGCAGCTGCTGCAATGCGCACAATATGGTCACAGAATTTTTTTGCTGACATGCTCCATTCAGTCCGAATTCAATATTCCCCCACGGAGTGCCGTCTATTTCAAAGCGGTTGTTCTCATTGCGATAAATCGCATTACTCCATTCACTGTCTTCGGCGAAAATCAGAGGGCAAGACACATCACACGCCTTTGCTTCAAACACGCCTCGCACATTACCATTGGATGCCTCGCCTATGACAAACGGAATTCCGGGCTTCATTATACCGGCCTTTTCTGAGGCGATAGCTTCAACTGTGTTGCCAAGAAACTGGGTATGTTCCAAAGATATATTTGTAATAACGCCTAGACATGGAGTAATGATATTGGTGCTGTCAAGTCTTCCGCCAAGTCCCACCTCTACCACGGCCACATCAACATTACATTTTGCGAAATACTCAAAAGCGAGTGTCATGGTAAGTTCAAAGAATGAAGGACTGCAATCAAGTGCCATATCTTGATATCGTTGAACGAAATCCACTACATCCACCTCGCTTATCATTTCTCCGTTCACTCTGATCCGCTCACGAAAATCCACAAGATGCGGCGATGTATATAACCCGACCTTATACCCTGCACTTTGCAGCACAGCAGCGATAGTATGAGATGTGGAGCCCTTGCCGTTCGTACCTGCCACATGTATTGACTTGAATTTTCTGTGGGGAGAACCAAATGCATTGTCAAGCATAATAGCTCTGTCCAAACCGGGTTTATATGCGCCCGCGCCTACATTCTGAAACACTGGCAGCTGCGTGAAAAGGTATTGCGTGGCTTCGGGATAAGTCATATCAATAAAGTATATATCCTGCCAATCCTGCAATCAAAATCACAAGAATAGGATGGAGTTTGACAAAATACACCAGCACAAAAGCTGAGATGCAAATAATAACACTTTTAATAATATCAGCTTGCTCATATCCGAAATTGGCTGAATTCATGAGCAACAAAGCGGCAGAAGCTATAAGACCCACAACCACGGGACGCAATCCCATGAACACACCTTTTACTATGGCACTTTCCTTGTGTCGCGATATAAAATGACTGGTATATAACGTGAGCAAATAAGATGGCACAACGACCACCAACGTACATATCACTGAACCCAATATGCCAAACAATGGTGAAGACAGAGCAGGGGAGGAAACTCCGGGAGCAACATAGCCTATATATGTTGCCGAATTAATACCAATCGGACCGGGTGTCATTTGCGATATTGCCACTATATCAGTAAACATCTGCTCGGTAATCCACCCCGGGCCAACAATTTCACGCTCAATAAGCGCAAGCATGGCATAACCGCCACCGAATCCAAACAGTCCGATTTTAAGGTACGCCCATATGAGTTTTAAGTATATCATCGTTTATCGCCTGACTTTCTAATATTATTTAATGTGTGATGAAACCACATATAGCCGCCGATGCCGCCAAGAACAATATACAGTATAGGACTTGACACAACGGGCAACTTTGACCAGATGAGCAATGCCACCGCTATGGGAATTATAACCGTCTTCCAATTGAGCTTGGCAGCTTTGGCAGCTGACAGCACCGGAGCGACTATAAGAGCCACTACCGCCGGACGAATTCCTTTGAATACAGGCGACAATATGGAATTATTTTTAATCATATCGGGAGTCAGAAAAATAGCAATGGCAAGTATCATGAAAAATGAAGGAAGAATTGTGCCTAATGCAGCACAAATTGATCCTTTTACACCTCTCAGTTTATCACCGACGGCCACAGAAATATTAACAGCCAGAATACCGGGCAATGACTGCGCTACTGCGAGCAAATCAAGAAATTCCTCTCGCTCAAGCCAATGATGCCTATCCACAATTTCACGTTCAATTATGGATATCATAGCCCAACCCCCGCCAAATGTAAATGCACCTATTTTAAAAAATGACACAAAAAGCCGTAAATACAAAGATTCTTTTGCCATGTTCTTACCTGAAAAAATCCCTGCAAAATTACTTATAATTCCATCCACAAACAATTAAAATACTATCTTTGCATTCAATTCTAAAATTAGTGAACATTTTCTGTGTTCATTTATTGTATATATAGTATAACCATAATTCAAATATAATTATGAACAAGTCTATTATTATAACAGCTGCGGCAGTTCTGTTTTTATGCTCGTGCAATAGCCGTAAGGTTGCCGTAACCACAACCGGTCAGGTAAAGACCGAAACTGCAACTCAAACAGAAGGAGCCATACAAAAGGTCCTTTACGGTCAATGGATTGCCACTAATATTAACGGTACAGCAGTTACAGGCAATGACCGTCCTTATATGGTGTTTGATGAATCATCTACCAATCCGTTCATAGTAAATTTATATGCCTACGATGGATGCAATATTCTCAATGGTGCTCTTGCTGTTACTCCCGGCGGTCAAATGAGCCGCACATCCGAGTTCTTGTCCACCATGAAGATGTGTCCCGATGCCCAATACGAAATAGGGTTTACGATGGCTCTAAACACCGTAAGCAAATACAGTATTGAACAGGTAGGACGTGATTACCTGCTTTACATCAAAAATGCACAAGGCAACACAACCATGACACTCAGAAAAAGTGATCTCGGATTTGCCAATGGTGCATGGCAAGTGACAAAACTTAATGGTACAGCTGTTCCAACCGATGTGGAGATGCAGATGGTAATTGACATACCGGAACAAAAGCTGCATGGCAACGCCGGATGCAACACCATGAACGGCTCGATTTATATGAATCCTGATAAACAGAATTCACTTGAGTTCAAAAATATTGCCACCACACGAATGACCTGTCCGCAAATAGCTTTGGAGCAGCAATTACTCACGGCACTTGCCCAAGTCACAACTGTGCAATTAGGCAAAGACGGCTCATTGATGCTTGATGACGCAAATTGTCACACCCTCGTAACTCTGACAAAACTCAATCTCAAATAACAACTCTTTTAGATATGTACAACGGCGACCTCTGCTTTGAGGCCGCCGTTATTTATTGGGAGGGAGTAAATTAATATTACAGTACTTTTGCGTACAATGCCTTTATGTCATCAAGTGTAACATCGCGAGGATTGCCGGGGGTGCACACATCTTCCAATGCTTGTTGTGCAAGCGCAGGTATATCTTCAGCAGTGATACCGAGTTCGCTCAGATGCTGAGGAATACCTACTTTTATGGCGAGATCCTTAACGGCATCACAAGCAGCCTGCGAGGCTTGTTCTTTTGTCATACCTGAAACATCTATGCCCATTGCTTTTGCAATTTCAGGATATTTGTTCAGACATGCGGGCATATTGAATTCCATAATTGTAGGCAGCAATAAAGCATTGGCAACCCCGTGAGGCACATCAAACAGTGAACCCATAGGATGAGCCATACCATGTACCAATCCGAGACCGACATTGGAAAATGCCATTCCGGCTATGTACTGAGCCACAGCCATACCGTTGCGAGCATCAGCATTGGTAGGTTCCTCCACTGCCACAGGCAGGTATTTGCTGATCATACGGATTGCCTCCAGTTCAAACATATCCGACATCTCCCATGCTCCTTTAGTTATATAACCTTCAATAGCATGAGTCAGTGCATCCATACCGGTGGCCGCCGTAAGCCCTTTTGGCAACGAATACATCAGCTCGGCATCAATAATGGCCACGGCAGGAATATCATTCGGATCCACGCATACCATTTTCTTTTGCTTGTCTTCATCAATAATCACGTAATTGATTGTCGTTTCTGCAGCTGTTCCGGCTGTTGTAGGTAAAGCTACTATTGGCACACTTTTATGCTTGGTGGGAGCACATCCTTCAAGTGACACAATATCTCCGAATTCGGGATTGTTTGCCACAATACCTATGCCCTTGGCGGTATCCATTGCCGAACCGCCTCCTATAGCGACAATAACATTAGCTTTGGATTCTTTGAATGCCTTAAGTCCATCCTTTACATTTGTAACTGTAGGATTTGGCTTTACTTCGCTGAAAATTTCATACGGTATTCCTGCCTCGTCCATAACATCGGTCACCATCTTGGCAACACCGAATTTCAACAATCCTTTGTCGGTTACAACAAAAACTTTTTTACCGCCCAAACGATTCAGCACTTCAGGCAATTCTTTACGTGCACCCGGTCCGAAATAGGACACTTCATTGAGAATAAAACGATAGCTCATATTGATTTAGGTATAGATTATTTATGTGTGTAAAGATAACTAAGGTTATTGATTTTGCCAAACATTTATCGCCAATATTTGTAGAACATATAGCCATATGACAACAGAGGCCGTGCTCTGAATGAACACGGCCTCTTTATAATTAATCAATCCGATTATTAATCAGTAATGGGATGGTACTGCACAAAAGCTTCTATAGCTTCATACGATGCAAGACCAAGCTTCTCGTACAGGTTCGCTGTAGCTCTGTTGCGTTCTTCAGCACGCTGCCAGAACAAACGGTCATCGTCACCGAGGAAAGGTGCATTCTCCATTTGGCTCTGATGCTTGAGGATAGAGTTGCGTTTGAATCGTAGTTCCTCAGGAGAAATGGGTACAGCCATTTCAATGTGGTCAATTTCCCATTCTGCCCATGCGCCACGATACATCCATATGCGGCAATCTTTCATCCAGTCTTCATTGCGAAGCTCATAGAGGGCTGCAAGCACGGCATCTGTGCATACGCGGTGTGTACCGTGGGGGTCAGCAAGGTCACCGGCCACAAATATTTCGTGAGGCTTAACATCCTCAAGCAATTTCTTTACAATGTTGATATCGGCTTCCGAAAGATCACCTTTCTTGATTGTTCCGGTTTCGTAGAAAGGCAAACGCAGGAAATGAATATTGTCGTGCTTAACACCAATATAATGACAAGCAATAGTAGCTTCGGCCTGGCGAATCATTGTCTTGATTTCGCGAATATCCGAAGTATCCATTTCGCCAGGTTTTTTCTGCATCACAAAATCGCCAACTTCCTTTGAAAGCTTTTCATAGCCTTCGGTATCAAAATTGAACATCGGCGCAATCTTATCCATCATGAGGAAATAACGCATCATATCCTCATCACCTACGGCTATATTTCCGGAAGTTTCGTATGCCACGTGTACATCATGCTTCTGGTCCACAAGGCGTTTAAGTGTGCCACCCATGGATATTACATCATCATCGGGGTGAGGGGAGAACACAATCACACGTTTGGGATAAGGATTTGCACGCTCAGGACGGTATGTATCATCTGCATTGGGCTTACCGCCGGGCCAGCCGGTAATGGTATGCTGCAAATCATTGAATATCTTTATATTCACATTGTAAGCTGAACCATAAAGAGCGAGCAGTTCACCAAGACCCCAATCATTATAGTCTTTGTCAGTCAGTTTCAGGATTGGTTTGCCGGTCATGTCGCACAACCAAACGATAGCACGACGGATAAGCTTGTCGTTCCATTCGCAGGAAGTAACTTTCCAAGGCTGAGATATGCGGGTTAGGCCTTCGGCGGCAGGCAGATCAACCACCACTTTTGCATGGGGATGATTTTGCAGGAATGAAGCGGGAACCATAACCGATGCCGGTTCTTCCACAGTCTTCTTAATTATGGCAGCACGATTTTCACCCCAAGCCATTGTTACAATGCGGTTAGCCGATAAGAGATTGGCGATACCAAGTGTAATGGCTGTGGTAGGAGCATCCTCACAATTAAATTCTGAAGCAATGTTGTGACGAGCTTCGCTGCTTAAGAGCACCAGACGGCAGAATGAAGAAGCGGCAGAACCGGGTTCGTTGAACGCAAGAGAACCGGTTTGACCGATTTCACAAATAGTCAGGTCAATACCACCTTCATCTTCAATTGATTTCTCATAAGCCTTACATGTTTCATACATATTCTCCTTAGTAACTGCGGAGTCAATGGTACGCACATTTTCGGGCTTGATATTCACATGATCAAGAAGCACATCTTTGAGACGTGTAAAGGTGCTGGGACCACCGGGTATCAATGGAAAGAATTCGCTAATATTGAAAACCACAACATTAGAGAAATCCACTAATCCTCTTTTATAAAGGTCTATCAATGAAGCATAAGCACTGTGCGTACTGAGACCGGAGCCAAGCGCAAGCACACATTTGCCTTTTTGGTCAACGCTACGCTTGATGTTTTTAGCAATCTGGGCAGCCACGTATTCGCTACCGTCAGCAGCAGTCTCAAAAATACGAGTGTAAACCTTTTCATCGCGGGTAAGAGCAGCAAGCTCTATTTCTCCCTGTGGATCATAATAACGGCGAGGAATACGATCCAATTTGATTTGTGAACTAAGATTAGTTTTCATATAATGATACTATATTGATTTAGGTCATGGTTATATGCATACAAAGTTACATAGATTTTAATTATTCACAACATCTATTGCATAAAAAATCATAATAAATATGCATCCTTGCATAAATAGGCGCAAGGATGCATGGCACAAAATTTCTAATGTTTATCTCGGATTCAAAATGCCTTAAATCCGAGTCGGAAAGAAAGTACGGGATACACTTTCAGCTTGTTTATAATTTTCTGATATGTATTATTGTCTTCATATTCAGAGGCATCAAGACTTCCATAATCTGTATATACCTTGGGCTTGCCCTGAATCTGAACACCAAGCTCAATACCGAAATTCACAAGCTTGTTTGGTAATGTTCTTCCCCATCCTATGCCGAAATAGGGACGGAATCCGTTAACTTTTATGCCGCCTTTCACATCACCGTTCTCATTTGTCGGCACATTATAATTGCCTATGATAACGCCACCGCTCATTTGGTCGCCATACATTTCATACTGCTCTTTGATCTCATCGCTGTGGCCGGATATTTTCACCAGTTTATTGCCCGAGAAATATGCACCTACAGCCACATAAAAAGGCACTTTGGGAACAGGATACACATTAAATATTACATGAGCCTGTGTACGGCCAAGTCTTCCTTGCAGATCCATTGTCCCCTGATAGTTGCCGGTATTACCAAAATGATCATAATACTCAAAATCTGCATCAGCATTGAACTTGATGTCAGGCATAAAATCTACGCCGGCACGGATATTGACGAATTGAGTAATATTGCTGACGGCTTCTATAGAAATACCGTTCGTTCCAACTTGCACATTTGCACCGAGATGATCAAAAAACTGAGCCTTGGCCGGAACGGACAAGGATAATAACACTGCACCTAATAAAGGTAATTTGGTAAAGAATCTGTTCATAATTGCTTTTATTATGTAAATATTCCACAAAATTAGAAAAATAGCCCAATATTTTACATGTTTTATACACCTTAAAAATATTATTTGCAAAAAAATTATTTAATCACTATTTTTGTGCATTACTAATACCTAATAAACCAAATTTAGCAATGAGACTCATCATCGAACCTGATTACGATTGCGTTAGCCGTTGGGCTGCATGTTATGTTGCAGCACGCATCAATGAAGCCAAACCCACTGCAGAGCATCCCTTTGTGCTCGGTTGCCCTACAGGAAGCTCGCCTCTTGGCATGTATCGCCATCTCATAAAGCTCAACAAAGAAGGCAAAGTTTCATTCAAGCATGTTGTAACTTTCAACATGGATGAATACTGCGGAATTCCTCGTGACCACGAACAGAGCTACTATACCTTCATGTGGACCAACTTCTTTAACCAGATTGACATTCTTCCCGAAAATGTCAATATCCTTAATGGCAATGCCGAGAACCCATTGGAAGAGTGCGCCCGCTATGAAGAAAAAATCAAAAGCTACGGCGGCATAGACCTGTTCCTCGGCGGCGTTGGTCCTGACGGACACATTGCTTTCAACGAACCCGGATCTTCCCTGTCTTCCAAAACTCGTATGAAGACCCTTACACGCGACACCATAATCGCCAACTCTCGCTTCTTTGACAACAATGTTGACCTTGTACCGAAAACAGCACTCACCGTAGGTGTAGGTACCGTAATGGCCGCAAAGAGTGTTCTTCTTATTGTAAACGGTCACAATAAGGCACGTGCATTGCGTCATGGCGTGGAAGGAGGCATCAGCCAGATGTGGACCATCTCCGCACTCCAAATGCATCCAAAAGCACTGATTGTGGCAGACGACGCCGCCTGCGAAGAACTGAAAGTTGGAACATACCGCTATTTCAAAGATATTGAAAGCGCCAATCTTAACCCCGACACACAGCTTTAACACTAACTCACAATAAACACAAGGAGCCTCAGCTAAACGCCGAGGCTCCGTTATTTTTAAATTGAGAGTTATTTCCTGTTATACTTTGCTGATATCAATTGATTGACCAGGCTCATGCAAGCAATGGCAGGATGTGGTGGCCGGTGCATAGTCAGCGAAATCGCATGCCTTGGTATAATCGCCATTAAAATGCATTGGGAAGAAATCCTTCACAGCTATTTTCTGCAAGAATATTCTTGCTCCTCTTGCCATATCCGAACCCAATCGTGTATCAACCGGGAAAAATGCCACGTCAACTGATGAAACTTCCGAAGCAATGCGGTTTACAATCACATTAAACTTCTCATCAGCTTCCTCTACCTCACGAAAAGTTGCCTCATCCTGCCAATGCCAGTCATTCAGATCACCGGCATGGAATATGGTTTCTTTTGTACCGGTTGTCACGTAATAACTAACACCGGCATCGGTGCTTGGATAAGCTTTTACACTCACACCGCCGGGCAGTCCTTCTACATAATCTCCCGCACTCATTCCCTGTACGGCAAGTGTGGAGGGAATTCCTTTAGCGGGAATATCATTGCTCAACACATATGTGCGGTTGTGATTTTGGGCTATCTCATATACCGACTTGTTAAAATGATCAGGATGATTATGAGTGGCGAAAAATATCACCGGCTTATCAGGATTCTGCTCCAATATGCGATGTAGGGCATGTGAAGGATCACGCACGTAATCAAATACCAGTATCACATCATTAGTGGTCACTGCAAAAGAGCTATGCTCTAAATACGTTACTCTGTTCATAATAGTATAATGTGTTATAAATCTATTTCCATACCATCGGTAGCAATACTTACCCCATCCGGCAACATGCGCGTGACTGAGGCATGAAGCCCCATATCGTGGCTCAGATGGGTTAGGAACGCCCGTTTAGGTTTTATATAATTTATAACATTCAGAGTATCGTATAGGTTCATATGTGTGGGATGCTCTTTGATGCGCAGCGCATTTATCACCAATGTCTCCACTCCTTGCAGCTTTTGCAAGGTGTCCAGAGAAATAAATTTAGCATCTGTAATGTACGCAAAATCACCGATTCTATATCCCAATATCGGTAAATCGCCATGCCATACCTCCAAAGGAATTACCTCTAATCCTATAACCTCAAATTCTTTATTGCCGACCTCATGCAGATGAAATGTTGGCACACGATCGGGATGCTTGGCATTAAAACTGTATGGTATTCTTTCTCTCAGATCACGAGCCACATCTGAACGACAATAAACATCAAATCCGCCATGAGAATAACAATAGGGGCGCAAATCATCCATACCGCCCACATGATCATAATGACTGTGGGTCACAAGCAATGCATCAATGTCAGGAGATCCGAGTTTAAGCATCTGACTGCGGAAATCAGGGCCACAATCAATAAGCAGAGTGCCAGAACTTGTTTTCAGCAAAGCTGAACAGCGCAGGCGTTTGTCTCGCGGATCCGGCGAAGTACACACCTCACATCCGCATCCTATCTGCGGCACACCGGTGGAAGTGCCGGTGCCCAGAAATATTAGTTTATCAGCCATTATTGTCTGTATGAACGCAAAAGACCGTCCTCAAATATCAAATATCTGCCATTTTCATAGCTCCACACTTCTCTTAGTACACTGTAACCCGCACGACGGTCTATATTGTCGGGTGCTCCGAGCGACAACCGGCATTCGTCGCGAGTCATATCTTCCGTCACTGTACCATTTATTATATGTTTCCATGCATCATCAGATATAGAAGGATAGCGCAACTTTGGATTAGACAGAGAGAACAAAGTGGCAAACCCTCGGGGAGACTTGACATCAGAGCCAACCGACATGTACATGTGAAATTGCTCGCCTTTTTCATCCTCAAGCACCAGAAGAACCGGATAAAATGACGATCCCGGAACCACATCAGCCACTTTTACTGGCACAAATCTCCGACCCTGCATCGGTTCATTGGAGACATTATACCAGTCTCTTGTCATCACGTAATATGTATTGCCACGCATTTTTCTTTTCACATCCTCAACAATATCCAGATCCACTGTCAAAGGAATGTCAACAGATTTTCTCTCAGACACCTTTTGGACCGATGCGTCCATACGGTAAGACACAGGCAATCCGTATGCTGTGGTGAAATTCAGCTGCGCGACTTTTTCTCCTGTAATAGACACGACATCCTGCATGCCCGTAAATGTTAGTTCCGTTCCTTTTAAAGCCGCACCTTTCTCAGCTTCCGGCCCGAGAAGAATTGCCAATTTATCGTCAGTGACAAGGAGTTTTTTGCCGGGACTCCAATTACCGAGCGTTTGGGGAACTACATCATCCAAATAATGTTGCTCAGGTGCATCGGTTACATTCTGTTTTCTGAAATCTGCCGCACCTATTTTGGGAGTACTTTCAACTCCGGTAAAACAAGCGGACAGCGCACCGCCCAAAGCTATGCTTATGGCAAGACGCGCTGTCGCATTAAATATTTTATATACCTCTATCACTTATCTGTTTGGGGGGTGATACCCATATTGTAAAAAATAAACGAATATAGGTCGGTGTATTCATCAATAATCTTACTGGTAGGTTTACCGGCTCCATGACCTGCGTTACTGTCTATTCTGATCAACTTTGGCGCATCACCTGTATCAGAAGCCTGAAGTTGAGCCGCATACTTGAATGAATGCGCGGGCACGACTCTGTCGTCATGGTCGGCTGTTGTAACAAGAATAGCGGGGTAGGGAGTACCGTCGTTCTTAATGTTGTGCAGCGGAGAATAGCTGAGCAGATAATCCGCCATCTCTTTGCTATCGGCACTTGTGCCGTAATCAGATGCCCAGTTCCATCCAATAGTAAAGTTGTGATAGCGCATCATATCCATTACACCTACACGAGGTATAGCTACCTTAAACAAATCAGGACGCATATTTACGGTAGCGCCCACCAGCAATCCGCCATTGCTGCCACCTTCAATAGCCATATAATCGGGCGAAGTCCATCCTTCGTTAATCATGTATTCAGCAGCTGCAATAAAATCGTCAAACACATTAATTTTATTCAGCTTCGTGCCTGCCATATGCCATGCTTCGCCATATTCTGAGCCGCCACGTAGTGAAGCTTGGGCATATATTCCACCGTTCTCAAGCCACAACATACGGTTGGCGGAGAATCCCGGAGTCAGAGATATGTTGAAGCCACCGTAGCCATACAGGTACACAGGATTTTTGCCATTCTTTTCTAATCCCTTTTTATAAGTAAGGAACATGGGCACCTTTGTGCCGTCTTTTGATGTGTAAAACACCTGCTCGGTCACATATTGGCTGAAATCCACGCCGGGCACTTCAGCTTGCTTCACCAATGTGCTTTCGCCTGTGGACATATCGTATTTATACACAGCAGAAGGATATACAAATGATGTGAATGTATAGAACACATCCTTATCGCCTTTGTCACTTGATACTGATGCCGTACCGAATGTAGGCAGTGCTATCTCACGCTCCTTGGTACCATCAAGCTTATGCACATATAGATGGGTCGCAGCGTCTTTCTCATAACTGAGTATTAATTTGTCATCTGCAAACTGAGCCGAAGTAAGCACCTCTTTTTGCTCAGGAACTATTTCCACCCAAGGTGCGGAAGGTTTGTTAAGGTCTATGGTCACAAGACGATTGTTGGGAGCACCTTTTGATGTAAGAATATAGACCTTGCCATCAGCCACGCCTATAGGTTGCACCATATAGTCCTGAGAAGGTTCTATCACATTCCAACCGGAATTGTTTTTGAGATTCTTATACATCAAACCGTCACCGATACCTGCGCCGCCGGTGGCAACAAACAAATAATCTGCTCCTTCAGGCACATAAGCTGAATGAAAATGAAGCGGATTCTTTGGATCCTCATAAGCAAGTTTATCCTGGCTCTGCGGGGTTCCTAACTCATGATAATATATCTGATGATTTTCGTTGGCGTTTGAAAATTCCTTCCCGGCTTCAGGACGAGGATATGCACTATAATAGAACCCGTTGCCGTGCCATTCCGCTCCGGTGAACTTTGCCCATTCTATATGATCTTTGAGCAGCTCTTTTGTAGCGGTATTCATCACATAAATTTCAGTCCAGTCAGACCCGTTACGTGATATTGTATATGCAGTATATTTGCCGTCCGGCGAGGGAAACACTCCTGTCAGGGCCACTGTACCGTTGTCGGAAAGCTTATTTGGGTCCAAAAACAGTTCCGCTTTGCCACCGATTGTATCTACACGATACAGTACCGATTGGTTCTGCAATCCGTCATTCTCATAGAAGTAGTACTTGCCGTCCTTATGTTTGCCGGGCATACCTGATTTCTTGTAATCGTTAAGTGCCGTCAAGCGCTTGCGCACGGCATCGCGATAGGGAATTTTTGACAGATAGTCGTTAGTTACTTTATTCTCTGCTTTTACCCAAGCTAAAGTTGCCTCTGCGGTATCATTCTCAAGGGGACGATACTTATCGCTGACTTCGGTTCCGAAATAATTGTCAACAGTGTTGTCTGTAGGAGCCTGCGGATATTCAAGTTTATGCTGCGAACATGAGCATAATACTCCGACAGAAGCTGTGGTCATAATCATTAATTTTGTGCTGAATCGCATAATTCAATTGTAGAAATGTATAACAATGATTGCAAATTTATAAATTCCATATCACATGCCCAACATTTTTATGTTTCTTTGCACTTCTCAGCTGAGGACATCTTGATTATATATTCTATGCATCAATACATTGACATAATTTAACACAGAAAATCTCATTCATGTATTGACATCAGAGAAAAAGTCACTACCTTTGCACTCACAAAACAACACCGCGGGGTGGAGCAGTGGTAGCTCGTTGGGCTCATAACCCAAAGGTCGTAGGTTCGAGTCCTGCCCCCGCTACTAAAAAAATGGAAGCTGAATGGTCAGCTTCCATTTTTCATTAAATACTATCAGAATTTTGGGTTGGGGAAGGGGAGTCCGTACCACCTGAGCCCTTGAACATCCCCGAAAGATACTTTTCGCGAAACCGTTCCAACAATTCCCAAAAGTTAGGAACAAACAATGTGCCTACTACTGCATTTACCGCCATACCAAATACTACAGCTGTGCCAAGCGACACTCGGCTTGCAGCACCGGCTCCGGTAGCAAAAAGCATAGGCATTACACCGAATATGAATGCAAGTGCAGTCATCATTATAGGACGGAAACGTATGCGTCCGGCATCTGCAGCACTCTGCCGTATATCCTGTCCGGCTGATCGGAAATCACGTGCATATTCTACAATCAATATAGCATTTTTAGCTGAAAGACCAAGCAACAGTATCAAACCTATCTGAGTGTAGATATTCACGCTTTGTTGCATTATAAAACAGCCCAGGGCCGTACCGAGTATGGCCGTAGGCATTGATATTACCACCGCCACCGGATCAGTCCAGCTCTCGTATTGGGCTGCGAGTACCAACAGTGTAATAATGACAGCAAAAAGCATTACAGCGCTCACGGTGGTGCCTCCCTGCGATTCCTGATAAGCTTCACCGGTCCATGCATAGCCGTATGAATTTCCAAGTTGCTCCTTTACAATATTCTCCATGATTTCAATTGCCGTAGAGGAGCTTACGCCATGTGCCGGCGTAGCGGTAAGCGATGCGGTCTCATACATGTTGTAACGGTCCACACTTGATTGGCCGAACACTTCCTTTATTGTCATGAACGATGCCATAGGCACCATTTCACCTTGGGCGTTTTTGACCGTCAGTCCAAGAACATCATTTATGCGGTCACGTGCCAAGGCATCACCGCCTATTTGTACTTCATAGACTCTTCCAAACTCGTTGAAATCATTTACATACTGACCGCCGAGATAGGCCGACAGCACATTATAGATGTCGGCAAGTACCAAATTCTGCATTTTCACCTTGTCACGGTTTATATCAAGACGATACTGAGGTACCTCACCCTGATATACCGACTGCACAGACGCTATGCGCTTATCCTTTTCTGCCGCATCGCGCACGGCGTTCAATGCCTCCTGCATTTGTGCGGCCCCGTATTTATTGATGTCAAGCAGCTGCATCTGAAGTCCTGCCGACATTCCAAGACCGGGAATACTTGGAGGATTAAAGGCAAATACTTCAGCCTCCTGAATATCGGCACACACTTCGTCAAACTTCTTAATCACAGCCGTTACATCTTGGTTGTGTCCCTTACGCTTTGACCATGGTTTGAGCGTAACACTTATACCGCCCATATTGCTGCCCGAACCTCCAATGAATGAGAATCCGGCTATAGTCATGCAGCTCTCGACTTCTGGAATCTGTTGAACCCTTGCTGACACCTCTTCAAGCACTTTTTGAGTGCGATCAAGAGTGGCACCGGTAGGCAACTGCACTGACCCCATAAAATATCCCATATCCTCTTCAGGCACATAAGATGTAGGCATAGCAAAGAATCCCCAAAAGGCTACGGCCGTTATAGCCAAATACAATCCTATCGCCACTACAGGTCGCTTTAGAAACGTGCCCACTATTTTCATATATAGCTCCAAAGTAGCACCGAATCCTTTATTAAACCATTTGAAGACAAAGAAATTACTGGATTTAGTCGGACGGAGGAATAATGCGCATAATGCCGGAGTGAGAGTAAGCGCATTAAAGCCTGAAAATGCCGTGCTGACTGCAATTGTGAGTGCAAACTGTTTGTACAGTTCACCGGTTATGCCGCTTATGAAAGCTGTAGGAATAAATACCGACAAAAGAACAAGCACCTCACCTACAACAGGTCCGGTCAGCTCCTTCATTGCCTTTACCGCAGCCTGACGGGGAGTCATTTTGCCCTCATCCACTATTCGCGAACAGTCTTCCACCACCACTATCGCATCATCCACCACTATGGCTATAGCAAGCACCAGACCAAAAAGTGTGAGTGTATTGATGGTAAATCCCATCAGCTTCATTACTGCAAATGTGGCAATCAGTGACACCGGAATAGTAAGCATAGGAATGACTACAGCCCTCCAACTCTGCAAGAACAGCAGTATCACTATCATTACGATAAGCGTGGTTTCAATGAATGTCACGAGCAGTTCATCAATTGACTCCGTAACAAAATCAGTTGAATTCATTATCACCTTATAGTGCACACCTTCAGGAAAGTATTGAGACAAATCATCCAGTTTGGCCTGTACTCGCTTGGCTACGGATAGAGCATTTGCTCCCGGCAACTGATATACACCAAGCAAACCGGCTCCCTGGCCAGACACCTGCGCTATTGCACTATAGTCTTGACTTCCGAGATCTATTTTGGCTATATCCTTTAGCCTTAACATTGCACCGTCCTCATCAGTGCGTATCACTATGTTACCGAATTCCTCAACTGTTTTAAGACGTCCCTGAGTAGTGAGCGTAAACTCAAATTCAGTATTGTTAGGACTCGGAGCCGACCCTACGCTACCGGCCGACACTTGCATATTCTGGCTCTCTATGGCTGCGCTGACTTCCGAGGGCGACACTTTTCTTACACGCATCAATTCCGGATCAAGCCATACACGCATGCTGTATTGGCCGGCGCCAAAAGCTTCTACTTGACCCACACCATCCACACGAGCCAGCTCATCCACGATGTTGAGCTTGGCATAATTTGTAAGATATAGTGCATCATACCGTTGCGGATTGTCTGCTTCAAGTGCCAAAAACATTATTATATTGCTTGACCTTGACATCACTTGTACACCTTGCTGGCGCACCGAAGCCGGCAATGAAGCCTCCGCAAGCGATATTCTGTTCTGGACCTTCACGGCTGCCATATCCACATCCGTGCCCACCTCAAATGTTATGGTAAGATTATATGATCCGTCCGAACTTGACGAACTCATATACATCATGTTCTCCACACCATTGATTTGCTCTTCCAAAGGCACACCGATAGTAGATGCCACAGTAGCAGCATCTGCGCCAGGATAACTGGCCATGACCTGTACCGTTGGTGGAGTAATATCAGGATATTGGGCCACGGGCAGTGTCTTTACCGTAATAAGACCGGCCAATATCATAATAATCGCCAATACTACAGCGAATATTGGTCTGTTGATAAAGAATCTTGAAAACATGGCTTATCTTTTTATTTCACATATCGTGGTTTCACTTCCATACCGGTACGCACTTTCAGCATAGCCTTGGTCACATATGGCGTTCCGCCGCTTATGCCCGAAAGCACTACTCGCATACTGTCATTTGCCATATCTCCTACAGTAATGGGCGTATAAACCACTTTATTGCTGTCGTTTAACACATACACAAACTTTCCAAGCTGATCAGTTGAGATAGAGGCATCCTTTACAAGCACAGCCTTGGGATCAACTTTGTATGGAAGAGATACTGTCACATACATGCCGTCACGCAGCTCCCCGTATTTATTCTCCACACGTGCCCTCAGAGCCATGGTTCCGGTCTCGGTGTTGACCTCCGGAGATATGTAGCGCAGGTCAGCGAAATATTTATGTGGCAATTTCTCTTCAAAACTTAGCGGTATAGAGTCGTAATTTATAATATCCCGGTTATTGTGATTGGTAAAACTCCTTATAAATGAGGCATCGTCTATGGAAAAATATGCGTCAATCTTATCATCGGCATAAATAGAGGCAAGTACTACCGGCGATGCTTCTCCATTGATATACGCCCCCGGACTATAGATTCCGGCCGTTACGCGTCCGTTGAACGGAGCATAGATGCGGCAGTAGCTCAAATTTGTTTTGGCAGTGGCCAATTGTGCTTTCGCTGTTTTGATTGATGCCTCACTTTGTTGCAGCACACTCAGTGCCTGCTTGACTTCCATCTGCGACACCGCATCACTTTCCAAAGCCTTTTCCATAGCAGCATAATGGCTTTTGGCATACTCATACGAACTTTGAGCTGACACCAACGCTGCTTGAGCTTCCTGCACCGCATCACGATACTTTGAATCCTCGATAGCAAACAGAAGTTGCCCCTTTTTCACCTCATCACCGTTATTGTAATACTGATCTATAAATGTGCCGCTGACTCTGCCTACTATATCAACCATATCTGCGGCACGCATCACACCCGGATAAGTGCGATAAAGCATCACAGAATCAACAGTGGCACGTGCCACATCTACAGTCATTTCGTATTCATTATCCGAAGAATTTTTATGCCCGCAAGATCCGGACGCTATGAGAATCAGTGATATCAGGGCAATTGGGATATATGGTTTCATATCTTAAATGATTTATATTTGCATATTAGTTTTGCGACACATTCCATCCGCCTCCGAGAGCACGGTATATATTGATTAGTTGTGTGGCGGCAGTACCTCTTGTTGATGCCAATCGATCAGCATATTGCAGCATGGAAATCTGCGCATTTGCCACATCTGTGAAATCCGACAAGCCGCCTTTGTAAAGATTAAGCGACAAATCAAATGCCTCAACAGCTTCATCAAGAGTGTTGCTTATAAGTTGAAGCTCCTTAAGAGTATTGCTATACTGACCCAAAGCATTCTCGACTTCTTGCACAGCTGTAAGCACTGTAAGATTATACTCATCCATTGACAACTGCATCTGTTCTCGTGCAGCAACAGAAGCCGCCCTACGTGCCAACCCGTCAAACATAGTCCAACTCAAAGTCGGAGCTATCGTATAGGTAAAGCTGTGTTCCTTAAACAAATTTTTTGCGGAGTGAGCCATAGTACCTATTGAGCCTTCAAAAGTCAGGGTAGGGAGGAAATCCTTTTTAGCCACACCAAGTGCAGCTGCATCAGCAGCCAGATTATATTCTGCCGCTATTATATCCGGACGGCGACGTAGCAAATCCATCGGCACGCCGGTTCCCACAAGCTGAGTATAATTGGGCAGGGGAGAAGGTTTAAGCAACGAAGGTGCCAATTCTGCCGGATATACACCTATGAGCACTGCCAAAGCATTAATAGTAACCTCAATTGATGATTGTAGTTGAGGCAATAAAGACTCCGTTGAATAAAATACTGTCTTAGCCTGAGCCACATCCAATTTCGATGCGAGGCCCGCCTCATAACGAGCCTCAACAATTTTCAAAACCTCTGATTGTGATTTTATATGTTCCTCAGCCACAGCGTATTCAGCCTGATAAGTACGCAACGCACAATACTGAGTCGCAATTTCAGCACATAAGCTCACCATAGCACTATTGTATTGAGCTTTAGTAGCTTCTTTTTGCCATTTGCTCTCTTTTACGCGCGAAGTAATCTTCCCAAACAAATCAATCTCCCAGCTCATATTCACCCCTATATTGAATGCCGAAGATGTTGCAGCGGGAACTGCTATCTCTTCTGCATATCCTGAACTGCGACTCCGTGTCCACCCGGCCGATAGATTGAGGGTAGGGTAATAGGCTGATTGCGCTTGACGCACATTCTGCTGTGCAATCACGATACGCCGGGCCGCCATAATTAAGTTATAATTATTATCACACCCCACAGAAATAAGAGAATCAAGCGTGGAATCGCCAAACGATTTCCACCATTCATCCTCAACTGGTAACGGAGCTGCATGCGACTCACCAAACATATAATTCTGAGGCAAAGAATCTGTTGGATAGACATTTGCAGCATTAGCATGACAGCACCCGGCAATGCTTAAAGCTGCACACATTAGTTGAACGACATAAAAACGGCTCATAATTAACCTATAACTTTTTGGTATTATAACCCCTAAATGGCACTTCAAGTTTTAACAAAATCGCGCAATATTTTAAATTTAAGCAAAAAACATCTGTAGATTCAAAAAAACGCTGTTTACGATATTATTTATCATAAATAAAACTTCAATATGTGCTATATGATACGATAAGTTTATATGCTATGCGTTTATCGCATGTTATTTTATACGCTATAAGTTTATATGATTTGAGTTTATATAGTAAAAGGGAGCGATGTAAAAATTTCGTCAACCGCTCCACCAATACCGGAGCCGAGCTTTTCAACACCAAAGTGAAGGTTTTCCGCAGTCAGTTCAGCGGCGTGACTGACATCCCATTCCTCCTGTTTCGATTCTCAAAGCTATGCGCCTGAAAATAATCTTCTAACTCGGATAGTTTTTTAACACTTCAACCGCCTTTTTATACTGATCTGGCATAAGAGTCTATAGAGTATGAGTCTATGCGATATGAGTCTATGCGATATGAGTCTATGCGATAAGAGTCTATGCGATAAGAGTCTATGTGATGTAAGTCTATGTGGTGTGAGTCTATGTGATGTGAGTCTATGTGGTGTGAGTCTATGTGATGTGAGTCTAGGTGATGTGAGTTTAGGTGATGTGAGTTTAGGTGATGTGAGTTTAGGTGATGTGAGTTTAGGTGATGT
>ENA-OPCY01000171-OPCY01000171.1-human-gut-metagenome-genome-assembly--contig:-NODE-171-length-52130-cov-7.123207_pt1 | contig 52130 bp, 46 predicted proteins | sample MGYA00241568_ERZ501487 | MGnify/ENA primary metagenome ERZ501487 (study PRJEB25962, sample SAMEA2042574) | human gut metagenome | biome: human gut; feature: human-associated habitat; material: faeces... | reverse complement strand
ATGAGCGTGACTGCTTGCAGGCAAAGCATTCTGTCCATGAGCGGAGTGAACGAACATGAGCAAGGAGGACGAAAGTCCGGAATGCGAATGGGCGTTACGATTTCGAGAGTGCGAAGCACGAAGAAATCGTATATCATGTCATGGAGTCGGATGAGCGTGACTGCTTGCAGGCAAAGCATTCTGTCCATGAGCGGAGTGAACGAACTGAGGTTTTTATATTGTGAAGAAATGGAATAAAGAACGATTCATAACTATATGGGAAAAAATAGAGAGCATGATCGAACTTCGGAGTCTTCGTGCCCGTATTTTCCTGTTGATCCTGGTGATCGGTCTCGTGCCCTGCATTGCCATGCGTCACGGTATTGTGAATAATTATGAGGATATGGCAGTGGAACAGCGGATCACCGTGGTGCAGAACCAGCTGATGATCCTGGCGAACCACCTGGTCAGCAACAATTATTTGAGCAGCCACGGTGTCAGAGAGGATACCGGCAATTCCAGAGAAGTCATCAACGCGGAGCTGGAGATGCTGTCCAATCTGTACGAAGGCCGTGTGATGATCATTAACAAGAACTTCAAGGTTGAGAAGGATACCTACGGCATCAGTGAAGGGAAGACGATCATTTCCGAGGAAGTCATTAAGTGTTTTCAGGGGGAAAATGTCTCTCACTACGACCCAGAGCACGGTTACATAGAGATGACGACTCCCATCATGGATACCACAGCCAATACCACGGACGAGAACGGCAAAAAAAATCCCGATGCGATCCGAGGTGTCATGCTGACCAGTATTTCCAATGACAGTATTGTAAATGCTAAGGAAGTGTTGAACCGGAAGGCATATATCATGGAAGTGATCATGATCGTGGCAATCCTGGCACTGGCAATCGTGTTGTCCCAGGTGCTGACGAAGCCGTTCAACCGGGTTACCCAGGCGATTAATGCGGTACGGGAAGGCTTCAGCGATGAGACCATATCAGTCCCGGATTATGTGGAGACCGTACATATTGTAGATGCGTTTAATCAACTGTTAAAACGAATGAAGGCACTGGATGATTCCAGACAGGAGTTCGTGGCAAATGTGTCCCATGAACTGAAAACTCCCATGACATCCATAAAAGTTCTGGCAGATTCCCTGCTGGCACAGGAAGATGCCCCGGCGGAACTGTATCGTGAGTTCATGGAGGATATTGCCTCAGAAATCGACAGAGAGAATCAGATCATCACAGATCTGCTGGCTTTGGTAAAAATGGACAAGAAGGTGCAGGATCTGAACATTGTATCATTGAATATCAATGATCTGACAGAACTGATCCTGAAGAGGCTGCGCCCTATCGCCAGAAAAAAAGATGTGGAAGTCGTATTTGAGAGCGTTCGTCCCGTAGTGGCGGAGGTTGATGAAGTCAAGATGACGCTGATCATGACGAATCTGGTGGAAAATGCCATCAAATACAACAAGGATCATGGCTGGGTAAAGGTGGTACTGGATGCGGATCATCAGTATTTTACTTTTGAAGTCAGCGATTCCGGTATCGGCATCCCGGAGGAATCCCTGGCACACATCTGCGAACGTTTTTATCGTGTGGACAAGTCCCATTCCAGAGAGATCGGAGGAACCGGACTGGGGCTGGCGATCACCAAGAGTGCCGTGCTGATGCACAAAGGATCCCTCACGGTGACCAGCACAGAAGGACAGGGATCCTGCTTCCTGGTGAAGATTCCGCTAATGTATATAGCGTCTTAGAAGGACTGTGACTATGAAGAAAATAATAAGTTATATGATGACAGGAATATTGCTGTTGTCGTTTTTGTTGACCGGATGTGGTAAGACAGAACCCCAGACCGGGAAGAAAATGTCCATGTATTATATCAATACAGCGGAGACGAAGGTTGAGGTACATGAACAATATCTGAACACCAAGACACCGGAAGAACAGGTGGATGAGACCATGAGGTATCTATCCACAACTCCGGAAAAGCTGGAATATAAGGCACCTTTGGATATGGGATTCCAGGTCCTGGATTATGAAGTAGAAGATGGGAAACTTTTGATCAACGTAAACAAGGCGTATTCGGAACTGTCTCCCACTACGGAGGTGCTGGTGCGCGCAGCCATTGTAAGAACGCTTACGCAGCTGCCCGGTGTGAAGTATGTGGGCATTACTGTAGAGGACAGTCAGCTGTACGATAATGCCGGAGAACTGGTAGGCTGGATGAATGCCGATCAGTTTATCAATAATGACGGTAACGAGATCAATACCTATGAACTGGTGAAGGTAAAGCTGTACTTTGCCAATGCGGACGGTGACAAACTGATCGCTGCATACAGAGAAAAGCATTATTCCACCAACACGCCCCTGGAGCGTTTTGTTGTGGAAGAACTGATCACCGGTCCCAGCGGACAGATCGAGGGCTTATATCCGGTGATCAATCCGGAGACAAAGATCGTCAATATCCTTACTAAGGACGGCATCTGTTATGTGAATCTGGATTCGAATTTCCTGACGGTGGTAAATAACGTATCTACGGAAGTGGCAGTTTACGCTATCGTGAATTCGCTGGTAGAACTGGATAATATCAATAAAGTACAGATTCTGGTCAATGGCGAAGTGCCGACTACCTTCAGTAATTCCACTTTTGAGAGAAACCTGGATTATGTAACGACTTTGGAACAGTAAATAGATACGGATATGGATTGCTTTGCCTTTTATTGCAGAGACAGTCCGATCTGTGGTGCAGGCGTGTAAGACGTTTGCAGAAAGGAATTTAATGAGACGACCGCTTTTTATGGCGTGTTTGTGTCTCGTGATAGTAATCACTATAATGAAAATACTGACAGGTGCAGGCACCGGCGGAGACGCCGTGCTACCGCCTGACGGAAGTCCGGTGAGAATCACGGGACGGATAGACACGAGAACTTCTGAAGTAATTATTCTGCAATGTATTTCTTTGACCCACGAGGATCAGACCTATTCCTATTCTGGAAAATTACAATGTGAACTGGACAATATGAAAACGGCAATGATCACTGCAGGTGCTGTGACCGGAGAAGAGGAAAGCCTTAAGATCGGACAGCAGATTATCCTGGAGGGGACATTTTCGCATTTTGCCACGGCAACGAATCCCGGTGAATTTGATGTGCAGCGTTACTATGCGGCGAAAGGTATTGGCGGCAGAGTGCGACAGTCACAGATCCTGGCAGTTGGGGAGAAGTATAGTTTTTTGAGGGAAAAACTGTATGGATTCCGGCAGGTATTGCATGACAGGCTGGCAGAAGTTTTTCCTGCGAAAGAAGCCTCCGTTATGCAGACATTGCTGCTTGGGGAGAAGGAGGAACTGGACGCGGAGGTAAAGGCGCTGTATCAGAAAAACGGAATTGCCCATATCTTAAGTATTTCGGGATTACATATCACTTTGCTTGGAATGGGGGTATACCGGTTACTTAAGAGACTGGGGTTACCTGTCAGGGCAGCAGCAGTGGGTGGTGCAATGCTGCTTCTTATATATGGTGTGATGGTGGGCATGAGTGTGTCTGCCAGCCGTGCCATTGGAATGTATCTGCTGCAGATGCTCGGGATATTTGTGGGCAGGACTTATGACATGCTGACAGGTCTGGGACTGATGGCACTATTGCTCGTCTTACAGGAACCGGAGAGGCTTTGTGATGTGAGCTTTTTAATGTCCTTCGGAGCGGTGCTGGGGATCTGTATTCTGACACCGGTGCTTTCCGGGGACGGCAGGGAAAGGGATGCAGATGCGGAATTAGAAGTCAAGGGGATATCGGCATGGCTTCGAACTGTGGCGGATATTTTTGGTGATTCCGCCTATGAGAGAAACAAGTACCGGGAAGGCTGGAGGAAGGTGGCATATGAAGGAATTCAACGTATGGTGTCGACGGTCAAAGGAGGCTTTGCCGCCAGCGTGGGAGTCATCCTGTTTACATTGCCCATACAGTTATGGTTTTTCTATGAGATCCCGGTCTATTCGGTGTTGTTGAATCTGTTGGTGCTGCCATTTATGAGTGTGGTAGTGGCGGGAGGAATCCTGTCGTTGATTCCGGGACTTGGGCTTGTCGGAACAGTGGATTGTCTGATTTTGTGGTGGTATGAATGGATCTGTGGGCGGTTCGCCCAACTGCCGGGAGCAATATGGTGCGTGGGGCGCCCTGAAGTATGGCAGATCGTTTGTTATTATGTCGGGATATTTCTGCTGGTCTTCGGCAGAGAATATGTGGAAGCATGGAAGAAGCGGGGAACATATGGGGAGAAAAATGTTCCGGGAGACAGGCAGCATTTTGCGAGAACTCTTTGGCGTCTTATAACGAGAGGAGCATGGAAGAGACGGGGAACATATGGGGAGGAAAATGTTCCGGGAGACAGGCAGCATTTTGCGAGAAATCTCTGGTGTCTTATAACGAGAGGAGCGGATGAAAGTATCAGGAATAGAAAAAAGGATTGCAACGGAGAGATGATACAACATTCTGACAGACGTTTTGGAATATGTCCCACGGGAGTGCAGAATGCGTTGGAAAAATTTCGGTGTGCATGGCAGGGAGCGATGACATATATGAACAGAGTCCCGCACTTGATCGCAGTAGTGATGATCTTAGGATTATTGATTGGTTTGCTCACAGGAAATTTTGATTGTGGGAGTCGCGTGACTTTCCTGGACGTGGGGCAGGGCGACGGCATCGTGGTGGAGACTGGGCAGGGAGCCTATCTTTTCGACTGTGGCAGCACCAGCCGGAAGAACATCGGGGAATATGTGCTGAAGCCATATCTTAAGAGCCGTGGGACCCGATCCCTCCGTGGAGTGTTTGTATCCCATCCTGATGAAGATCACATGAATGGTGTAATCGAATTGCTGGAGAATGGTGCGGACTGGGGGATAGTCGTAGAGCAGCTATTCCTACCGGCGATTGCGGAAGGAAAGCGTACAGAGTCTTTTGCCACGTTGCTGGCTGCGGCGGAAGTGGCAGAAGTACCGGTGAGTTACATAAAATGCGGCGATGAGATCAGAGACAGTCAACTTAGGTTGTTGTGTCTGCACCCAGAGGAGAATACGACCCTTGCAGATGCCAACGCCTATTCGGAATGCTTCTATGTGGAGGTGTTTGCGAAGAAGATGAAGCAGGAAGCAATAGACGACAGGAAAGAAAATGACGCGAGTGGGGGATCTGCCATTGAAGGTTCCGGTGAAAACGGTAGTTTTGCTGGTAACGGTGAAAGGAAGGATTTCAGAGTGAACGATGGGAAGATAAACGTTCTCCTGACAGGGGACGTGGAAGGAGAAGGGGAACGGCAATTGATGCAGGAATTGCAGGAACAGCGCGGACAGAGGGAGTTCAGGGTAGATATACTGAAGGTAGCTCATCACGGTTCCGGATATTCCACCAGCACCGAGTTCCTTGCCGCTGCCAGTCCTGCCACCGCTATCATATCCTGTGGCCGCAACAATTCCTATGGTCATCCCCATGCCGAGACTCTGCAGCGTTTAGAGGACACCCGGGTTCCCTGGTATGGAACCATGGACTACGGAGCCCTGACAGTGACAGTCGATTCTCATGGAAATCGCCTGCGTGGGTATCTGAGTGGGAAATAAGCCATGATACCCACGGTATTTGAGAAGTGTGGGTATGACAAGCGGGAAGAAGCCCAGATACCCACGGCACTTGAAAAGTGTGGGTATGAGAGGCAGGAAGAAGTCATGATACCCACGGCACTTGAAAAGTGTGGGTATGAGAGGCGGAAACAAGCCCAGATACCCACGACGCTTGAAAAATGCGGGTATGAGAGATAGGAAGAAGATAAAATCCTCCACGACTTAGAAAATGCAGGTATATGGAATATAACAATAGGAAGGAGAACAATATGTTTGCAAATTATTGGGAGATACAAAATCGTGTAAAGTACATCAAGGAAGAATTAAGTCGTATAGAAGCTGTGGAAAAGGGAATGCCGGCGGGAGAACTTATTGTAGCAAAGAATGATAAGAATTATAAGTGGTATTTTCATAATCAGAATACCACGATATATTTGCCGAAGAAAGAAATTGAACTTGCTAAGAAATTAACATTAAAGAAATATTATCAGTTGCGTAAGAGGGAATTGCAAAGAGAGTTGCAGGCATGCCAGATGTATATGCAGAAAGCGGATGGTAAGAAAGATATGTTGGAAAAAATGTTGGACAATGCGGAATATGAACGGCTTTTAGGAGGACGAAGACATTCTGTTAAAAAAGAGCTGGAGAGTTGGATGAATGAAAAATATGAGAAAAATGGCAGTCATCCTGAAAACCTGATTGTAAAAGGAACACAGGGAAAATTTCTGCGTTCGAAGTCAGAGGCTATTATAGATAAGGCATTGTACACAAATGGAATTCCTTTTCGATATGAAGATAAACTCGTCCTCGAGAACACTTTTCTGTATCCGGATTTTACGGCCCGGCATCCTAAAACGGGACAGGTATATTATTGGGAACATTTTGGATTGATGGATCAACCGGAGTATATAAACAGAGCCTGCCAAAAAATAAAATTGTATTTTGAAAACGGAATTATACCAGGGATAAATCTGATTTTGACATATGAGACAAGAGAGCATCCCTTGTCAATTGATCAGGTGGAAAAAATAGTGAAAGAATATTTCCAATAGAAAAGGATATTATGGTACAATTTATAAGAGCACATTCCAGGGCAGGAGGAATTGATATGAAGCACCTGATCATTGTAAAGTTTAAAGAAAATGTATGGGACAGGGAGACCGAGGCGAGCAGAAAAATGCTTGCGGATATCCGGGGAATCTTCGATCAGACGAAGCAGATCGAAGGCGTTCATACAGTGAACATTTATCAAAATGTGACGCCGAGACCGAACCGGCATGACCTGATGATCGAGATGGAGATGGATCCGGAGGCGCTGCCTGTATACGATGATTCCGCAGCTCATCAGGAATGGAAGGTAAAGTACGGGGAGTATATTCAGACTAAGACCATTTTTGATTACGAATAAAATATGTAATTTTATGAAAAGAAAACGAGAATGAAAAGAAACATAAAGAAACATAAAGAAACACAAGGAGCCATAACACCATGGAAATATTTGACATCGTAGATGAAAAAGGCATTCCCACAGGGGAGACCATAGAACGCACACAGGCGCATGAAAAGGGTGTTCGCCACAGAACCGCCCATATCTGGATCGTGAGGGAACAGGACGGAAAAGCCCAGCTGTTATTGCAGAAGCGCTCTGCGGAGAAAGACAGTTTCCCGGGGCGGTTCGATACCTCTTCCGCCGGGCATATTCAGGCTGGGGATGAGCCGGAAGAGTCCGCAATCCGGGAACTTCACGAAGAACTGGGAATCCGGGCATCAAAGGAGGATCTTACATTCGCCGGATGTTTTGATATTCAATACGAAAAAGAATTCTATGGAAAAATGTTCCGGGACAATGAAGTGGCATTCGTCTACATGTACACCAAGCATGTAGATGCTAAAAAGCTTACCCTGCAAAAAGAGGAAGTGGAGTGCGTGGAGTGGTTCGATGTGGAGGAACTCGATATTGCATTGCAACCGCCCAGAGACCAAAGGTTCTGCGTTCCCATGGAGGGCTTTCGGATTGCTAAACGATGGTGGGAGAGCAGAAGATAGGGATTGCAGCACATGGAAGTATTGGAATTTGCTTTTGCAGCAAACGGAAGTCCCCGGAACCGGAAGTGAAGCATGGACAATATATGAAAATGCTAAAGTATAAAAGAATGCAGTAGACAGATAGGCAGAGTAAAAAGAGCCGCCCTCTTTACGAGGACAGCTCTTTTATATTGCAATCTTCTGAATTGACGATGCCATGAAATTACTTCACAGTTACGGAAGTGATGTGAGGGTTCACACCTTCGTACCAGTACAGGAAGCCTTCCATATCAACGGTGTCACCGATCTTTAAGTTCTTTACTGCGTTGTAAACATCGGTGGTGTTGTCGCACAGATAAGACTCAACGGTGAAGGTATAGGTCTGACCATTCAGAGATACGTTGAAGTACAGGTCGTTACCGTCTTCACCGGAACCGTCCCAGTTGTACAGGAAAGCAACGTCGTTGCCGTCAGCATCCTGACCTGCAGCTTCTACGGTCATGCCCTTGAAAGCTACGAACTGGTTCTGGTAGTTGATCAGATCATCGGTACCTAACAGATCGGTCACATCGGTAACGGGAGCGATGTAGCTGCCGTCTTCGATCTCGAAGGTAGCACCTTCAGCGATCTCTACTTCACCGGACCACTCGGTCTTATAACCGGTTACTTTGATCTTGGTACCGGGTACCAGCTTTGCATAATCCTCTTCGGAACATACGGCATTATAAATGAAGTAAGCGCCGTCCTGATCCTGGGTGTACAGAGTGGCCTTGTCTTCCCACCAGGACTGTTTAGCCTGAACATAAGCCTCGATCACAACTTCAGAATCGAGATCAGCAGCCATGTACTCTTCATAGGTCATAACACCCTCGGACTTCTCATCAGCAACAGCCTCAGTAGAAGCTTCGGTAGCAGCTTCGGTAGTAGCAGCTTCGGTAGTAGCCTCAGTGGTGGCAGCAGCGGTAGATTCAGCAGCAACGTCTGCATTGCTGTTTCCACATGCAGCGAGAGACAGAACCAGAGCCATAGCCATGGTTAATGCAAGTGTCTTCTTTTTCATAATAATCCTCCATTCCTGCGCTTTGTGGCGCATATGGGTCTGTGCAGATACACAGACATCTCCTCAATTTATCCGGTGCGCTCAGACACCGAACAGTTCCATTATACCTGAAACGTAAGATAAATCAAGGCTTTTTGCAAAAAGAGACCCCATGCGCAGGAAAATACCACCAGATATTATCTTACGAATGGGGCTGAAAAATTACTTCTTTCTGTTTTTTAAATATTCCCGCCCGACATACAGCAGGATCAGAACCCAGGTGACTACAAGTGTGCTTAACAGGAGCACGGAAGCCCGGGGCATGGCACCCAGTTCCTTTTTGCCGAAGGAGGCATCACTTCCCTGACCGAGACGGTACAGGCTCTCCACATCGCTGTAAAGCTTTTGCATGTAGGCATCATCCACAGTTTCTTTTCTACGGGTGGACTTCACCACGTTTTCAATCAACTGTCCGGAAGCATCACGTAAGGATGCGGAACCGTTGAAGACCGGTGTAACGAAGGTGCTGTCCACGTTGTCAAGCAACAGTTTGGAAGCTTCAATCTTCACTGCATAATGTGTACCGTTATCTGCACCGCTTTTGGACAGATAATCCTGATATTCTGCGGAGTTTTGTGCCTTAGAGGTTACCGGTACATAGCCTTCTGTCTCGGAATAAGCGATCTGCACATCGTTGGTGAGCAGATACTGGGCAAACAGCCAGGATGCCAGTACTTCCTGGGAGTCTGATTTATTGAAGACGCAGACGGAAGGACCCTGAGAGATCATTTCGGGATGCTCCGGATCAAACTGGGGAATCATCCGCACGGCGGTCTCAAACTGCACCAGAGAGTCCTCGCTGATATCCGACAGCGGAGCGAAAGTACCCATCCAGGTAGCTCCGGCAGTGGAATCAATGGCAAAAATACATTGCCCTGCATTCAGGAAGTTCGCAGGATAACCGGAGATCTTGAAGGTGGAAAAGGCACCGCTTTTTACGTGTCCGGCAATACCATACAGGAGATCCGTGGTGGTATCGTTGAAAAGTTCAATGCTGCCGTCAGCTGTGGAATATCCCGCGTTCTTTTGCTTTAACATCTGGATCATCATGTTATCAGTGGACTTATAGATAAACGGGATCAGTACATTCTGCCCGTTGACTACATAGGTGCCGTCCGCATTTTTGGCGGTGGCAGCCTCGGAGACCTCCCAGATGAAATCCCAGGTCAGTACATCCGGCAGAGTATATCCAAGATTTTCCACGTAGGTCTTATTCACGTAGCAGGCTTCGGTGGAACGCATGTAGGGTACGGCATAGTAATGACCGTCGATGGAGCATTCATTCAAAAACTGCGGAATGACTTCTTCTCTGGTAGGACCGTCATAGGCAAGCTCCGTGCCGCCCAAACCGTATTTCTCATCAGCAAACAGGTCATCCAGAGGAACTACGGTATTCTGCCCGGTGAGGTAGGTGGCAATATGATCCGGGTAGGTGATGCAGACATTGGGTGTCGTATTGGTGGAAATATTGGTAATGACATCGTTGTAAATTTTGCCGTAATCCGTGTATAGATTCAGGTTTACCGTGATATTGGGATACAAGGCTTCAAAATCCGCAATGGCTTTTTTATAGATTTCCGTCTGGGTCTTGTTGGTATCGTTTTTCGCCCAGAAGGTGATCTCATAGTTCCTGGAAGTATCGAATTCCTCCGGAACGGTGAATTCCGGCAGCCCCTTGGACCCATGGCAGCCGGTCAGAGACAGGGACAGCCCTCCAAGGGCACATAAGAGTGCCAGCTTTTTGCTAAATCGACTCATCCTTTGGTACCTCCTCTGGCAACGCCTGCCATGACTTTTTTACGGAATACGAGGAACAACACCACCAGAGGAACAGAGATCACGACTACCGCAGCCATCATGGCGGGGATATTCTCTCTGCCGAAACCATTCTCACGGATCTCCTGGATACCATTGGATACCAGATAGTAATCCGGATCATCGGTGATCAGTCTGGGCCACACATAGGAGTTCCAGCATTCAATAACCTTCAAGATCACGATGGTGATCAGTGTGGGCTTGCAGATGGGCACCATGACCTTGCGCAGATACCGCAGATCGGAAGTACCGTCCACCTTGGCGGCATAATACAGCTCATCCGGAATCTGTGCGAAATTCTCCCGCAGCAGATAGATATAAAATACGCTGGTCACGGAAGGCAGGATCAGGCCGGTGAAAGTATTACGCAGATTCAGGTTCGTGATAGTGGTGAAATTCGTAATGACCACCAGCTCGTTCGGAATCATCATCAGAGATAAAAATAACGTAAAGATCAGATCTTTTCCGGCAAAGTTCAACCTTGCAAACGCGAAGGCCGCCAGGGTGATGACCACTAACATGATGGCAGTGGTGACCACGGTGAAAAACAAAGTGTTCCACAGGTATCTTCCCAGGGAAACAGTGGTAAAAGCGTCCACGTAGTTCTGCAGAGTGGGAGACAGGGTGAAAAACTTCGGAATATATTCCGCATTATAGGAGCCGTAGCTTTTTACGGAGGTCAGTACCATCCAGTAAAAAGGAAACAGTACGATCAGCGCCCACAGACACAGAAAAAAGTAGACGATCCCATTACGGATATTGCCACAGATCCGGGTGCGCTTTTCTTGTTTTTTATAATCAGATGTAACATCAGACATCACAAAGACCTCCTTTCCTATACATAGTGGACATGCTTTTTGCTGACCAGCAGATTGATGCAGGTGATGGTCAGGACGATGGCAAACAGCAGGATCGCCGCGGCAGAAGCATAGGAAGGATATCCGCCGCTGTCGCCGTAGAGCATGTCGTAGACGTAACCGACGATGGTATTCATCTCAGCAGCATTTAAGTTCGTGCCAAAGAGCGCCACGGCATCACTGTATGCCTTGAATGCGCCGATAAAGCCGGTGATGATCAGGTAGAACACCATGGGAGAGATCATGGGTAGTGTGATTTTGGTGAACATCCGGAAACGGGAAGTGCCGTCAACTCTTGCCGCATTGTAGTACATGGGGTTCACACTGGCGAGAGCGCTGGTCAGGATCAGGATCTTAAAAGGCATAACGATCCAGATGGTGTAAAAGCACAGCACGAACATTTTCGCCCAGTAGGGTCCGTCGATGAAATCCACGGAGCTGCCGCCGAAAAACTGGATCAGCAGATTGATCAGACCGTCGGAGTAAGGAGTCTTTTTGAAAAGAATCATGAAGACCAGACCGACCGCCAGAGTATTGGTTACGTAGGGCAGGAAAAATATGGTCTGGAACAGATCCCGCAGCGGTTTGATGGAGCTTAAGGCAGCGGAGATCAAAAGCGCCAGTCCGGTGGAGACCGGAACGGTGATGATGACCAGAATGAAGGTATTTTTCAATGCCTGTAAAAAGTACGGATCGTGGAGTACATAGGAGTAATTGTACATGCCTACGCCGTAAAAGGTCTGGGATGCGGAATTGTAGCCCTCTTCAAAGGAGTACACGAATACGTCGATAAGAGGATAGATCATAAAAGCACCCAGAAACAGGAATGCCGGCAATAGATAGAGCCAGGCTTTCAGATTTTGTTTTTCCATAAGAAACCTCAATTCTTTCTGCAGTCCATGAATATCGCCGGACTGCAAAAGCGGATAAAATATTAGAAACGGATGCGTTCTTCGGTGTCGGTGCAAAAGAGAAATACTTTTGCGGGCTTTAAGGCGAAATGCACTTTCCCGGTGGGGAGGGATCTGCCTTCGTCTGCATCAATGATGGAACGGATGGTAACGTTCTGGGACTTCTCATGGGTGGAAACAATGCTCACATCCCGGCCCATGACCTCCAGACGCACCAGATCGCAGGAGAGCGGTCCGTCCTCTTTTAAGATGAAGCCTTCCGGGCGGATGCCGACATGCACGGGCTGATCCGATACTCCGGGAGTGGACAGGACAGCTTCGGAGCCAATATATAACTGCTCATTTTTTACCTCACCGGAAAATACATTGATGGGAGGTGTGCCGAGGAACTTTGCAACGAACAGATTCACGGGATCATCATATACGTTTTGGGGCTTGCCGATCTGCTGTACGATACCGTCCTTCATCACGACGATCATATCGGAGATGCTCATGGCTTCGTCCTGATCGTGGGTAACGAAGATGGTGGTGATCTGCGTCTCCTGCTGGATCCGGCGGATCTCTTCTCTGGTCTGGAGACGGAGTCTGGCATCCAGATTGGAGAGGGGCTCGTCCAAAAGAAGAACGCGAGGCAGCTTGACTAAGGCTCTGGCGATGGCAACACGCTGCTGCTGACCGCCGGAGAGCTCATTGGGTTTACGCTCCAACAGGTGGTCGATCTGTACCAGCTTTGCTGCCTCCAGCACGCGCTTACTCATCTCTTCTTTGGAAAGCTTGTCAGCACCCTTCAGATTCTCCAGGGGGAACTGAATGTTTTTTTCCACAGTGAGGTGGGGGTAGAGGGCATAGTTCTGGAACACCATGCCGACACCGCGGTTCTCGGGCGGAAGTCCGGTGACATCATCTTCGCCGAAAAAGATCTTGCCCTCGGTGGGTTTCAGCAGACCGCAGATCAGATTCAGGGCAGTACTTTTGCCACAGCCGGAGGGACCTAAGAGTCCGATCAGCTTGCCGTCGGGGATCTCGAAGTCGAAGTCATTCACGGCAATGACATCCTCGCGGTTCTTCCTGCCGCGGACAGGACCGCGGGCGGGGAATTTCTTGGTCAGATGCTGTAATACGATTTTCATGTGTATATTTCCTTTCTTATAATGAATCTAATGAATTCAAAATGGCTGACCAGTTCAGTCCGCGCCATTCGCAAAGCCGCGTTATCACGCTTTTGAACCTAAATTCCATAGGAGTCCTTCAAAATCACAAATGATTTTCAGATTCCATAGGAATCTTTCAAAATCCCACAGTGATTTGCACCATGTGGATTTAAATTCCGTAGGAATCACGCAAATCACTGGATATATGATCCAGATCAGGGTATACGAAGCTCTCGGAGATGCCGAATACCCGCAGGCTTTCTATAAAGTATTGTTTCCGCCCGGAGGGAATAATGATCTTATACAGCATATTTTCATCGCAGATGTCTTCCAGACGTTCCAGAGAGTTATGTACGGTGAAGTTGGAGTACTGGGAATACATGCGGAGGTTGTTTTCTGTGGAGCTGCAAGCCAGGATCTTGTTTTTCAATTCCGGATTGTGGTGGTTGTGTTTGAAGGCAGGCAGCAGCATTTCCTGTGTGGTGTCCGCATCAATGGGATAGATGCAGTTGCCGAAGCCTTCCTTCTCGTTCAACAGACCCGGTGTCAGTACCCAGACGCAGGCATCGGTGTCCGGAGTCTCTCGGTAAGTCTCCGTGGCGAAAAATACGGCGATCAGGGGAGACTGAGTCCAGTCTAACATTCTCGTGGGAAGACCGTAGTGCTGCATCAGGGAGACCCAGCCGGCGTAATTGTGTTTGTCGGGAGGATTGTCCAGGATCTGTCTCGCCCGGATATAGAAATCATTGGCAATATAGCGTTCGGAGTCCAGTCTTTTCTGGCTTCGTTGGATGGAAGGGATCAGAGTCAGATCCGCGTTCTCTTCCCCGCGGAACCAGAGGCGGACGCCGTGCTTTTGGCGTAACGTGCTGACGAACTGTAGGAGTTCATCGATAGTGCTTACTTTTTGTGTTAACATGATAGACCTCGTTCTTGTTTCTTTATCCTAGCCGGATGCCTACGGATTGTTTTGTGCTATTCGCATATCGTGAAGCTTACCGGGGCATCAAGCTATTTTATTATAGATGGTTTTTCGCAGTTGTACAAGTAGCCATTCTGTGGTATGGTAAAAGAAAAAATACAGAAAACGTTTTTATAATAAAAATAAAGCACACAGGAAGGAGTACACTATGGCAAAATGGCTTGATAATGCAATCTTTTATGAAATTTATCCCCAGTCTTTTCTAGATACCAATGGTGACGGTATCGGTGATTTTCAGGGTATCATAGAAAAACTGGATTATATTAAGGAACTGGGATGTAATGCGATCTGGATGAATCCCTGTTTTGCATCCCCCTTCGGAGACGCAGGCTATGATGTGGCGGACTACTATCAGGCAGCTCCCAGATATGGCACCAATGCGGACCTGAAGCGCCTGTTTAACGAAGTACACAAGCGGAATATGCATATCCTGTTAGACCTGGTGCCGGGACATACATCTGTGGCACATCCCTGGTTTAAGGAGTCCTGTAAGGCAGATCGCAATGAATTTACCGATCGTTATATCTGGACCGATAGCACCTGGGGACAGCTTGAGAACATGGGAAGCCTGTGCGGTATCTCCGAGAGAGAGGGCTCTGTGATCGTGAACTTTTTCGCACACCAGCCGGCACTCAATTACGGATTTTATAAAAAGACACAGGACTGGCAGCAGGATCCTGATGATCCGGGTCCTAAGGCAACGCTTGTAGAAATGGAAAATGTCATGCGGTTTTGGATCGGCATGGGCTGTGACGGCTTCCGTGTGGATATGGCAGGATCTCTGGTGAAAAACGATGAGGACGGCAAGGGAAACATTGCTCTGTGGAGAAAGGTAAGAGCGTTCCTGGATGCGGAGTTCCCCGAGGCAGTGCTGGTATCCGAGTGGGGAGAACCGGACAAGTCCCTGCAGGGTGGCTTCCATATGGACTTTTTACTTCATTTCGGACCGTCTCATTATAACGATCTGTTCCGCTGCGAGGAGCCTTTCTTCTCCGGAAGAGGAAAAGGTGATGTGGCAGCCTTCGTGGAGAAATACAAGGAGAATTATGAAAAAGCGCAGCGGAAAGGTCTGATCTGCATTCCTTCCGGCAACCATGATATGGACCGGCTGGCGAGAAGCATCCATGGGGAGGAACTGAAAGTGGCATTTGCCTTCCTGCTGTCCATGCCCGGCGCTCCGTTCCTGTATTACGGGGATGAGATCGGTATGCGTTATGTGGAAAATCTCCATTCCGTAGAGGGCGGTTACGGACGTACCGGTTCCCGTTCTCCCATGCAGTGGGACCATACCACCAACGCCGGTTTCAGCGCGGCACCGAAGGAAAAACTTTATGTAAAACAGGACGAAGCCACTGACCGTCCCACGGTGGAGGCGCAGATGGCAGATCCGGATTCCCTGTATCATGAGATTCAGAAATTGATAGGCATTCGTCAGGCTCACAGCGCATTGCAGAGCCGTGGAGAGATCGAGTTCGTCTATGCCGAGGAAAAACAATATCCTCTGGCGTATCTGCGCAGTGACGACAAGGAGAAGATTCTGGTCATCATCAATCCGGCGGACAGAGAGGCCAGCTTCGACGGAGACTATGCGGTGAAGGAAGCTTTGTATACCTTCGGCGGGAAAGCTGCATTTGCAGGCGGAAAGGTTACTGTGCCCGGAGGCAGCGCCGGATTTTATCTGTTGTAGGTGGTGGAATATATTTTAAAAGAAGTGGATGATCAGTCTGTCATAGCGGAGGAGCTTTTGAAAAATTATTGCGGTATCTCCAAAAAAATATGCTATAATGAACGCAGATCATGAACAGCGTCGCATGCATGCCTTGCACAATATGACTGTTTGCAGGAGATATTGGGTAAGATATGTGGAGTATAGATAGAGTATAGATATACGAAAAGAGAACCGTATGAATCAGGTAAATTATCAGAAAGAATTAGAGAAAATTTTAAATACCTTACAGGAGAAGGGCGAGGCAGCGTCGGATTACCGACCGCCCCGCCTGTTTCTGCATAGCTGCTGTGCACCGTGCAGCAGTTATTGTCTGGAATATCTGTGCCGTTATTTTTTGATCACGGTATTTTATTACAATCCCAACATTTCCTTTTCGGAAGAATACCGAAAGCGCGTGGCGGAGCAGAAGCGTCTGATCGCAGCTTATAATAAAGAAGAAAAGGGATGGCCCATTGATATCGTGGAGGGAGATTATGAACCGGAGCGTTTTTATGAGATGGCAAAGGGCTACGAGAACTGTCCCGAAGGGGGAGAGAGGTGCTTCCGCTGCTTCGACCTGCGGCTGCGCAGGACCGCGGAGCTGGCAGCAGGTGGCGGTTATGATTATTTTGCCACGACCCTGACCATCAGCCCTCTGAAAAATGCGGCGAAGATTAACGAGATCGGACAAGCACTTTCCGGGGAATATGGTATCCCCTGGCTGCCCTCGGATTTCAAGAAAAAGAACGGATATAAGAGATCCATCGAACTGTCCGCAGAGTATGAGCTGTACCGGCAGAATTACTGCGGCTGTGCCTTTTCCAAAGCGGAGCGGGAAGCACAGATTATAAATGCGTAATTGCGTCTTGCGGGATAGGGGATTTTAGGATATAGTAGAAATATTGAAAACAGCGCGGCAGCGTGAGAGATAGAACTTGTGACTGCACAAGATATTCCGGTACATTACAGGTAACGGAATACCGGCAGATTACTGAAAGGTATGAGGATGAACTGACATGAAGAAATTTTTAGAAATGCTGACAGAGGAAATGCAGCAGGCATTTACCGCAGCCGGCTATGACGGAAATCTTGGAAAAGTAATGCTTTCCAACCGTCCCGATCTGTGCGAATATCAGTGTAACGGCGCCATGGCGGGAGCAAAACTGTATAAAAAAGCCCCCATTATGATCGCAAACGATGTGGCAGAAAAGCTTGCAGACAGCAAAGTGTTTTCCGAAGTGGTGGCAGTAGCCCCCGGATTTTTGAACCTGAAGGTCAGCGAGGCATTTTTGCTCACCTATTTACAGGGCATGGAAGCAAATGAAAAATTCGGTCTCGAGAAGCCGGAACATCCCAAGAAGATCATCATCGACTATGGCGGACCCAACGTGGCGAAGCCTCTGCATGTGGGACATTTACGTTCCGCAGTGATCGGTGAGAGCGTAAAGCGCATCAGCCGTTATGTGGGGCATGAGGTCATCGGTGACGTGCATCTGGGCGACTGGGGATTACAGATGGGTCTGGTGATCACCGGTTTACAGGAGAGACAGCCGGATCTGGTATATTTTGATGAGAATTACACCGGGGAATATCCCGAAGAGGCACCTTTTACCATCAGCGAACTGGAGGAGATCTATCCCGCAGCCAGCGCCAGGTCCAAGGAAGATCCCGAGTACAAGGCAAAGGCAATGGAGGCAACCTTCAAATTGCAGAGCGGTGTCAGAGGATATCGTGCCCTGTGGAAGCACATTATCAATGTGTCTGTGAACGACCTGAAGAAGAATTATTCCAAATTAAATGTAGAATTCGATCTGTGGAAGGGTGAGAGCGATGTCCATGACATCATCCCCGAGATGGTCGCTTATATGAAGGACAACGGCTATGCACACTTAAGCGAGGGTGCGTTGGTAGTGGATGTCAAGGAAGACACCGACACCAAGGAGATCCCTCCCTGCATGATCTTAAAATCCGACGGAGCCTCTCTGTACAATACCACAGATCTGGCTACCATTATGGAGCGTATGAAGCTGTATCATCCCGACGAGCTGATCTATGTGGTAGACAAGCGTCAGGAACTGTATTTTGAACAGGTATTCCGCTGCGCCCGCAAGACGAAGCTGGTAGAGCCCGAGACGGAGCTTAAGTTCTTAGGCTTCGGCACCATGAACGGCAAGGACGGCAAACCCTTCAAGACCAGACAGGGCGGTGTCATGCGTCTGGAGAATCTGATCAAGGATACACAGGATGAGATGTACAAAAAGATCAAGGAAGGCCGCGACATGGAGGATGCCGAAGCGAAAAAGGTAGCGGACGTGGTAGCTATCTCCGCATTAAAATACGGTGATCTGTCCAATCAGGCATCCAAGGATTATGTTTTTGATATCGACCGTTTCACCTCCTTCGAGGGAGATACCGGCCCCTACATCCTGTATACCATTGTGCGAATCAAGTCTATTTTGAATAAATACAAGGAGCAGGGCGGAGACCTGACCGCTGTAAAATTACAGCAGCCCGGTAATGCGTCCGAGAAAGAGCTTGCCATGGAACTGGCACAGTTCAATACCATGATCGCTACCGCTGGAGAAGAACTGGCACCCCATAAGGTATGTGCCTATATTTACGATCTTGCCAATGCGTTCAACCACTTCTACCATGAGACCAAGATCTTAGGTGAAGAGAATGAGGAGCGTAAGCAGGGACTGGTAGCACTTTTAGTGCTGACCAGAGATATCCTGGAGACCTGTATTGATATGCTGGGATTCGAAGCTCCGGAGAAAATGTAATAAAAATAATATCTATTTAGTAAACCCGCTGAAAAACGGGGACACAAAGCCAGATGGGTCTAAGGTCTGAACATAGAGAAAAATCAGACTATGACAGCCGGTTGCAGCAGATTCCTGAGTGTAGGGGAGTATGTTTATCGTGAGCCGTCTGTCAGTGCACATTTTTGGCAGACGGCTTTTATTGTGCCGTAGAAGGGGAAAACGATGTCTTTAAACTATGAGCAGAACGAAAATGACATCCTGAATAAATTATTGCCGGAATATAGACAGCATTCTGTACAAAGAAAAAGCAATCCAGAAGCAGTTACAGGACACATTGGAGAAAGTGAAGCTGAGTAACGAGATCATTTCCTCCATCGCCAGAACTTACCAGTATATTTCACGGATCGATATTCAGGCAGATTATTTCGAAGAGATCAATAACCGGGATACCGAGCATCTGAAGTTCACGAAATCGGGAAAGCTGTCGGAAAGCAATGAAAAGGTATGCAGACAATACGTGGCGGAGGAGTATCAGGAGGCATTTTTCAAATTTGTGGATCTGAAGACCCTGCCGGAACGCATGAAGAATGAAGAGACGTTAGTCCTAGAATACCGGATGAAGGATGGCGACTGGCACAGACTCCGTTTTGTGGAAAAAAAGAGAGACGAAAACGGTGTACTGACCCATGTGCTCTGCCTGATCCGCAGCATCAGCGATACCAAGAAGTGGGAACATGAACTGATGTATCAGGTGGAGGAAGCCAGGAAGGCAGCAGCTTTGAAGGCCCGTTTCCTGTCAAATATGAGTCATGATATCCGGACACCCATGAATGGCATTATCGGCACGCTGAATCTGGCAAACCGTTATCCGGATGATCTGGAGGTACAGAGAAAGTGCCGGGAACAGATCATGACTTCATCGAAGTATCTGGTCTCTATCGTGAATGATATTCTGGATATGAACAAACTGGAGTCGGGAGGTGTAGTGGAACAGGAGATTCCGTTTAATCTGGCAGAACTGCTGAACCGGGTTAACCTCGGCAAGCAGAAGCAGGCGGCAGAAAAGAATGTGGAATATATTGTTGACTGGGAACAGAGTGATATCCGCCATATGGATCTGGCAGGGAATCCAATCTATGTGGAGAGACTGCTGACCAATATTTCTGATAATGCGGTTAAATTTACCGGACCGGGCGGCAGTGTGCGTGTCTGGTGTGCAGAAAAATATGCGGACGAGGAGCGGGTAGTCTATGAATTCGGCTGTGCCGATACTGGTATCGGCATGAGTGAAACCTTTCTGGAACATGCTTTTGAACCGTTCACGCAGGAGAATGAGACCAGCAGATCCAGGTACGAAGGCACAGGACTGGGACTTGCCATTGCAAAGAAAATCGTGGACAGGCTGGATGGAGACATTGCCATAGAGAGTAAAAAAGGCGTCGGAACTACTGTGACCATGACACTTCCGTTCAAAATCGGGGAACCGGTGGAGAAGGAGAAGAACGTAAACTATGAGGAAATCCCGGTGGAAGGTCTGCGGGCGCTGTTAGCAGAGGACAATGAACTCAACATGGAGATCACAAAATTCATGCTGGAGGATTACGGGATCCACGTAGAGTGCGCTGCAGACGGAGAAGAGGCGGTACAAAAGTTCAAAAATCTGAGCTGGGATATTACGATGTGATCTTCATGGACATTATGATGCCGAAGCTAAATGGCTGGGATGCCACCCGCAGGATCCGGTCCATGAAACGGTCGGATGCCGGAAATGTCCCCATCATTGCCATGAGCGCCAATGCCTTTGCGGAAGACATTATCAACAGCCGATGGATGAAAAGAAGCTGTTGGAAACAGTGAAGGAATGCATTATGTTCCGGGACCATTCCTGAAGAAACAGCATAGAAACAGCCTAGAAAAGGGCAGAGGATATCCTCTGTCCTTTTCCTATATTAGGATGACTTATCGTGCAACATTACGTACTGAAAATGGTGGGACAACCGGATATAATAGCTACAAAGACAGGAGTTTTTTCTGTGAAGCATGTGGCCTACATTATGGAAAGGAGAAAAATTATGATTTCATTTATATTGTGTCTGTTGCTGTTAACCATTTTATTCGGAATCGCATATAAGATTACCGGGGCAATTTTAAAGGCCTGTGTGTGGCTGCTGATCCTGTTGCCCATCGGCCTCATCCTGTCGGGCGTGGGAGTGATCTTCTGCTGTACAATCATTTTAATACCGGTAGGGATCGGAATTATCAAGGCCGGGATCCGGATGATATTGCCGGGGTAAAGAAATAAAATGATAACAGACTGCCTGATGTGTGGTAAAATAAAGTTATCGCATATCAGGCAGTTTCATTATTATTGATATATAGTATTGATAAATCAGGAAAGGTGATGGCATATGGAGATCAAAAGTATACTGATCAAAGATACAACGAGAGAAGAGCGGATCCGCATTATACAGGAGGGTTTGAACCAGTGCGGTGGAGCCTGTGACTTCTGCAACGGTTGTGATAATCTGGGCGGTGGTTCCGTGGATACATTTTATGAACCGTACATTAACGGGGAGAAGGAACTGCGGCAGCTGAATGAGGAATACAGAAGCAACATGGGACTGGTGAGATAGGAGACGGGCTATGTTTTTCATACCGTGTATTAAGTGGAATAAGCACTATTATGTGCGGACAAGCTGCTGTAATACGCTGTATGAACTGGATCCGGAGATGGGAAAGGCCATTGCCCGGGGAGAGCAGGTACTGATTCGCCCGGAGCATTTGCAGAGAATTTCAAAAGTGACCTATGGGTATAACTATAAACATTGCAATTACTGTGGGTATGAGACAGCAGAAAATTTTGAGTATTGCCCAAAGTGCGGTAAGAAATTTTAAAAGCGAGAGGGGACGTGAATCTGTCTCGATTTCAAAAGGGAGTGTTACTCACAAGGACCATTGTCTTTCCAGGCACCTTTCCATTTTGGTTTTTCTGTGGAACGTTTTGGTAGATTCATAGTGTTCATCAGGCGGTCCACTCTGCCGAGACTGATGTTTATGCCATAATCACGTTCTAATACACGACGGATCTTGTAAGCACCAAGAGAGTTATCGTAATCAGTATAGATTTGTAAAAGGTGCTTACGAATCAACGGATTTTCTTTTGTACGAGGTGCTAAATCTGAATAAAAGTGCTTGTAATAAGTACTGCGATTTATGCGAAGAACTCGACAAAGAGTTTTGATATCGTATTGATGACGCAGCTTATGCACGGCATCTAATCGTTGCTTGAGTGTGGCGTGAATATGGCAATCGCTTTTTTTAGTATTTGGTTTTCTTCTTCCAGCTGAGCCATACGTTTTTGAAGCTCTTTCACCTGCTTTGCAGTAAGAACTTCACCGTCATCAGTTTCAACAGTTGAATACTGTTTGACCCATCTGGAAAGAGCAGTTTGAGATACGCCGTACTCTTTGATAAGAGAGGCCTGAGTTTTACCATTGTGGTAAAGCTCAACGAGGGTTCGTTTGAAATCCTCATCGTAATGTTGTTTTGTGGACATAAAAGATACCTCCTTTTGGTGTCTATGTTAATAGTAAGTCTATTTAACCAATGTGTCCACTTTTATAAGTATAATGCAGGTAGTACACATGATAAGAATTGCTGTTTGTGATGATGAAAATGTAATTGTGAATCAGATAGAGCATATAATTTCTGAAGTATGCAAGCGGGAAAGCATTCCCGTGAATATTGATGTTTTTTACAGTGGTAGGGAACTCAAAAGGCAGGTTACATCAGGAACAAAGTATGACATCATCTTTTTGGATATTCAGATGAAGGGTGGCGATGGCATCACTGCGGCTGAAAATATACGGAAGGTGGATGATAATGTACTTCTGATTTATGTATCAGGCTATGATAAATATATGATGGAATTGTTCCGGTTGGATGTATTTGGATTTATAAAGAAACCAATCGATGAGGAGATATTGACAAAGACATTTCTGGAAACTTATCAGAGAGTCTGCAGTAAAATGGTCTATTTTACCTTTTCTTATAAGCATGAAGAATATAAAATTCTATGTAAAGAGATTTTATACTTTGAAAGCAATGCCAGGAAAGTTACAATATATACGCAAAACGGGGAGCATTACACATTTAACGGGAAACTGTCAGAGATAGAACAAAAAATGTCAGATGGAAAAATACCTTTTTTGAGAGTACATCAGTCTTATCTGGTAAATTATTATTTGATTAGATCAAGGACAAAAATAGAAATAACGTTGGTAAATGGGAAGAAACTGTCTATAAGCGAAGAACGGCAGAAATACTTTAACCAACAATACAGCCATCTTCTGGGAGGGGAAATCAATGTATAATCAAATAGAAGATATTCTATTAAATATTTCTATTGTTATCGCAACCGTATGGATTGTAAAAAGATTTTGGGGAAGCTTTTTTGAAGAAAAGCAGAATAGTATACTTTCTGTTTCTCTGTGGATTGTTTATTGCATATTCCAATTTTTCTTTGGTTATCATAATGGGCGCCTGCAAATTTTTGCAACCATTCTGAACATTTTACTGATTCTGTCCATAGCGATGGTTGCCTACCAAAGCCGTGGAAAGGAAAAATACTTTTTATTGGCTACATTCTATGCAGGCTGGTCGTTGATTGAGGTCTTTGTCTTTTCCCTAATCAATAGCTTTGACATAGGGGAAAGCCAGCAAAGGGATATTATTGGGTTGGTATTATCGAACATCCTGATGATCCTTTCTGTATATGCACTGTCGATGGTGGCAGAAAAAAGAAAGGAGAGTCCGGTACCGGGAAAATATTATTTTTTTCTCCTGTTGGTGCCAGTGGGAAGCATAGTCATTGCAATCAATGAATTTTGCTCAGAAGGAAAGTCCTTTTTTGCTGTTATCACTATCAGCATTCTTATCTTATTTAATGTCATTATTTTTGAATTGTATGTAAAAATAAATAAAGTTTTTGCTTATGAAAAAGAACATACAGTTTATGCCCAGCAATTTGATATGATCGAAAAAATTACGGTATCGCAAAAAAAGATGTTGGAGGAATTTTATGAGGACAGGCACAATCTGCTGAATAAACTTATTGTTTTAAAAAACAGCGTTGAAAACAGTGATAAAGAGTCTGTAATCAGAAACCTGAATCAGATTATCAAAAACAGCAATATTTCCGAAAACATTTCCAATACCGGCAACAGTACCATTGATTGTCTGATTAATTTCAAATATGCCGTTGCTAAGGAATACGGGATTACATTTCAGTTAAAAATATTTATTCCAGAGGAGCTTTCCATGGAACCATGTGATATTGGCATAGCACTGGGAAATGCACTGGATAATGCAATAGAAGCTGTCCGGGACTGCAGGCAGCACCAAAAGGTGATAGAAATATCCATGGGAGTGAAAAAGCAGGCGCTGGTCATGCTGATAAAGAATCCATATGAGCATGTCTTAAAAAACGACAGAAGCGGAAAATATCAATCCACAAAAACAGAAAGCGGCAGACATGGATATGGATTAAATTCCATAGCAAGAATTGCAGAAAAGTACCAGGGCGAAATTCTAGTGGAAGCACAGGATTCTGTATTTTGCCTGACCGTTGTTATGAATTTGCCGGAAAATTGACAGCTATTGCCGTATTTTTGACATATTAGGGATTATTTTGAGGGGAATATGATACCTGACTTTGGGAGTTGAATCTTAAAATATGGTGCTAAGCCACGGATTAAAACCTGTGCTTAGCATTTTTTCTGATGTCTCCGTCGTTTAAAAAGTAGGAACTTAACGGCAGGCCGATAAGTGCTGAAAATTCTTTTATAAATTTAGAACCCCGTGCAAGGTTGATATACTTTCGGTCTGATATTTTACAACTCGGAACTCATGGATAAAATTAAAGATATCCTAAAGACGGATGACCGTTGTCATGAATCTACTGGAAAATTGACAGCTATTGCCGTATTTTTGACATATTAGGGATTATCTTGCGGGGAATATGATATGATTACAAAAATAGTTCATTAAGGGGGTAAACGAAGAAGAGAACGAGTGTTTTAAAATAAAGCTGATGAAGTATTTATGCTTGGATTTTTTTATCGGAATAGTTTGCACTATATTTGAAAAGGATAGCTACTTCTTGGAGCTAAATATAATATTTTTAATAGTTGTAATCACAATGCTGATAGGGAAATGCAGAAATCATTTGAAAAATGTATGTAAAAGCTATGTTCCAGGAAAAGGTCTCTGGTAGCTGGGTCAATGTGGAATCATGGGAAGATTCGAGCAATACCATAACAGCATCTGGCTTGGAAATATATCTGGTTTCCAGAGGTACATATCGAGTTACAATGACGTGTAGTGTTAATGGAGAAATTAAAACGGCAACATCGGCAGAAAAGAATTATCAGTTTGTAGAAAAATGTAATGTGTATTGCAGGTGGGGAAATCTGCTTTGCAACTATGGATGGGAGTGGTGCCCATGAAGAGTCTATAATGGCGAGAAATTTGAGAAGTGAAACGGAGGAGATTTTGAATGAAAATATTGACAAAAGTTATGGATTTACTTGCATTATCGGTTATCTTGTCTTTTATGATTTTGATGTTTTCAGGATGCCAGATGGCTTCCGGTACTCTTTCCGAAAAGGAAATTACTGTGTTTAACACAGAATTTTTCAATGGTGACATAACGAACATGAACAATATGCTGTTATCCAGCGAGTATAGTCAACCAGATGAAATTAACTTGTTTGAGTTATTTTATAATGGCGTTGGAGGAGCGTTTGGCGAAGTATCGGAGGATGAACTGTCAATGCTGACAGAGTTATGTAGTGATGCCCCGTATTTGGATATCATAAAAATCACAGCAAATGAAATGGATGCTTTTTTGCAGGAAAAAATGGGAATAAGTCTGGCGGAGACAAAAAAGACAGGCTTGGACAGTTTCTATTATTTGGAGCAATATGACAGTTACTATCTGATTATGGGAGACTCGAATTTTGATTGGTGTATGGTTACTTCCGGAACTTGGGAGTCAAATAACAAACTCATACTGAAATACGAAAAAGAGTATGAGGGGGGGCAATGGGTGGTCATTTTACAAAAGACGGATGATGGTTATTTGTTTATTTCTAACCAGAAGGCAGATTAAACAAGTTCAGACGAGAAAGAGAGGTATTTTATGAAGAGAAAAGAGGAAGCAATGAAAAAGTATATTGCGAGTTTTTTAGCTATTACGCAGCCTGCTTTGAAAGCTGTAAGTTGCACAGATATTGCAACTGGTGCAGGAGGACATCGTTACGGGCTATGTCAAATGGGTGCCGCATTGCGTGCAAAAAATGGTGATTCCGCATCGAATATTTTGTTGTATTATTACACTGATTGCAGGATCATATCCTGCACATTAAAATAGAAAATGTGCCAGAAAGAGATTAAGACGAGTATGGGTAAGATGAAAAATAAGGTTTTGCCGGTCTCTGTTCTTGTGTTGTTTATGCTGATGTGCATCAATGCGTGTGGAATATCGAAATCCAGAGATAGTGCTGATATGGTCTCAGAGCTTAATAACAGGATTATAGAAAAGGTAGCAGAGAATTACGAAGAAGGTAACATCAGTGCATTAGATATTGTTATAGTTCGGATTGATTTTGGTTCTTTCTCGCAAGATAATGCCAGTGAAATATTCGTGTTATGCAAGATTTTGAATACCCCTCATGTTGCAGGATTGGATAAAACGGTGGGTATCCTTTTAGATGCTGATTCATTAGAAATGGTAGCATATAAGGAGTTTGCGGCTGATAAAGTAGTTATAAACTGTATTCAAGCGAGTGACGGACAAAGCAGAATATTGGTATCAAAAACCACAACATATCAAGGAATATCAACACAGGAAATTCAGCTTTTAGCTGTCGAAGGCAGTCAATGGGTAGAAATTCCGATAGATGCGCTAAAGATCATTGGAGATGAATCTTTTTATTATATGGATATAGTAGATGATTTGATTATTGTGGCATCTGAGGATAAATTGATAAGTTCTGAAGAAATCGTAGCAGTATTAAAGTGGAACCCTGAGACAGAGCAGTTTGTTTTGGAACAGTAACGGGTTTGGCGGTGTGCAAGTCCAAATTATTAAATAACAATGTGCATAAAGAAAAGCGGAAATCTGGCTATATTAGATGAAATCACCATGACCACTAATTCCTTTGTCTATCAGAATGCTGAAAGCGGTGATGCTAAAGTTTAATTTTTATTTAAAACCGTATTTTCCAAAGAGGGAAGAAGTTCGGCAACCGTAACTTTTTCCACGGAGTCAGCTTTCGTACCTTTTGTTTTAGGCTTCTTAACCCTGGTTTTAAGAGGAGAAAACCGGCGCATTTTAAACTCTGGTTTAACCATTATCACCGTCAGAAATCCAGAAGTAAACAAAAGTAAACATATTATTTGATACTTTGAGAAATCAAAAAAATCGGAAACGCTGTATTTATCAGCATTTCCGACCCTTTTAACCTAATAGCGAGAGGGGGATTCGAACCCTCGACACTGCGGGTATGAACCGCATGCTCTAGCCAACTGAGCTATCTCGCCATATGACCAACCGAAGTTGGAATGGAACCTATAGGGCTCGAACCTATGACCCTCTGCTTGTAAGGCAGATGCTCTCCCAGCTGAGCTAAGATTCCATTTCGTTGCTCTCGCAACCGACCTGTTCAGTATACAATGCGTGTCCCACTTTGTCAACACGTTTTTTGATATTTTTGTAAAAATTTTGTATGCAATTAGAACAATAATAGCAAAAAGCAGGAAATTACAGGGCTTTCTTTACACTGATAGCCTTCATGGGGCACATTTCCTGACAACAGAAGCAGGAGATGCAGCCTTTTCTCTTGAATTTCGCCTTGCGATTTTCGATTCTGATGACATGTGCCGGACAGCTTTCCGCACATTTTCCGCATCCCACGCATTTCTCCGGGGTCAGCTGCGGATAGGATTTCAACAGTCGGGAAGCCACGAACATGAAAGGCTTGCGTAAAAATTTCGGCACACCGTTGGTAAAATCTAATTTTATGGTATCCGGCTTCTGAAAAGGAGATAAGCCTTCCGGAACCAGATCTCCCACAAGCGCCAACTCCTTAGGGCGAGCCAGACCTTTTTCCAGTGCCTGACGCAGCATGACGATCTCTGTAGGTTCTAATCCCATAAGTTTTGCGGCGAAGCAGTCCTGGGTATAGAAATCTTTTGCCGCCAGCAGCATATGCAAAGGATGCGAAGTGCCGCCGGTGGGACCGTTACCCTCCATGGCATCAATGGCGTCAATGACGGTGAGATTGGGAGCTACGGTCTGAGCCAGTTCTAAGAGCATGTTGGAGAAAACTTCGATCTCCGGCCAGCGGTAGTGCATCTGGGGCTTTTCCAGACCGGGGATGGTGCCGAAGAGATTCTTGATACCGCCGGAATAGCCGGTCATGGCATGGGTCTTCAGTTTACAGATATTAATGATATAATCGGCTTCCACGATAGGAGTGATCAGGTGGAAACTGTGATTTTTAAATCCTGCCGGACAATTTACGGTCTGTGCGGAAAAGTCCATGTTGAGTTCAGCACCTTCGCCCAGAGTATCCATGCCGCATACGTGATATACGTGTTTCATGGCTTCGGCATTGTAGAGACCGCCGGAACTTTCCGCAATGGTGATGTGCTGCATGCCCTGCTCTCGCAGCCACCTGATCACAGCTTTTATGACCAGAGGGTGGGTCGTGGCGGGAAAATCCGGGGATTTCGCCATGACGAGATTCGGCTTGATGACGATCTTCATCTCCGGGCGAAAGTCTGCGGCGATGTTCAAAGCCTCCATACTTTTGCAGATGGCGGGATAGATCAGTTCTTCGTTATATTCCGGTACGATGTGTAATGTCTGTATCATAATGACCTCTAAAGTGGTTTATTTTCTATATAGTACATGAATTTACTTGTTTTTTCAATGCTTCCGTGCTATACTACGAAATGTTGTTGAGATTTGATGGAAGAAATCAGAAGCGCATCGCAATGATTTCTTTTTTTGTGCTAAAAAGGAGTATTTTGTGAGTTATTTTTTGGAAAATGAAGAAGTGGAAAAAGTAGAAGAGGTAAAGGAGCAGGACGGTATCGCATCGATCGAGCCGTTGTTGGATAACCGTATCGTCCGTGCGATTCGTGAGATGGGTTTTGAGAAGCTGTCTCCGATCCAGGAGCAGGCAATTCCCTATTTATTACAGGGTGAGGACATCATCGGGCAGGCGCAGACCGGCACGGGCAAGACCGCGGCATTCGGAATCCCGGCAATCCAGCACATCAATCCGGATGTGAAAAAGTTACAGACCATTATCTTATGTCCCACCAGAGAACTGGCGATCCAGGCAGCGGAAGAACTGCGGAAAATCGCCAAATACATGCACGGCATCAAGGTGCTGCCGGTCTACGGCGGACAGGATATCAGCCGTCAGATCGCGGGACTGCGGGGCGTACAGATTATCGTGGGAACCCCGGGACGTGTCATGGATCACATGCGCAGACATACTATCAAGCTGGATCTGGTGAACATGGTGGTACTGGATGAGGCGGATGAGATGCTGAACATGGGCTTCCGCGAGGATATGGAGCTGATCCTTGGTCAGATCCCCGGCGAGCATCAGACGGCACTTTTCTCCGCAACCATGCCGAAGCCGATTCTGGAGATCACGGATCGGTTCCAGAACGATGCAAAATTAGTAAAGGTAGCGGCACAGGAACTGACGATTCCCCTGGTATCTCAAAAGTTCTACCGCGTGAAAAACCAGGACAAGGATGCTGCCTGCGTAAGACTGTTAGAGTATTATCAGCCGAAGCTGACCCTGATCTTCTGTAATACGAAGAAAAAGGTGGATGAACTGTCAGATCTGTTAAAAGAGCAGGGATTCCAGGCGGAAGGACTGCATGGAGACCTGTCCCAGGCGCAGCGTGACGCGGTCATGAAGCGTTTCCGTAACGGCGGAACCAGTATCCTGATCGCTACGGATGTGGCAGCCAGAGGTATTGATGTGGATGATGTGGAAGCTGTCATCAATTACGATATTCCCCAGGATATCGAGTATTATGTGCACCGTATCGGCAGAACCGGCCGTGCCGGCAGAAAGGGCAGATCCTTCACATTTGCCAACAGCAGGGAGATCTACAAGATCCGCGAGATCGAGAGAGTCTGCCATACCACCATCACGGAGAAAAAGCTTCCCGGAGCTGCGAAGGTGCTGAAAGCGAAAGCAGACAAATATCTGAACAAGGCATGGGAACTGCATGAGCATGAAGACATCGAGCTGATGAAGAGCTTTTTACAGCGGAAGATGGAAGAGGAAGGCTGTGATGCACTGGAGCTGGCAGCGGCCATGCTGAAATTACAGGTCGGTGACAAGGGCGAGGAGATCGCCGCAGATGAATATACAAAGCGTGGCAATCGTTTCGGGGACAGAGGCCGGTCCGGCAGAGGCGATGGTGAAGTCCGCAGCTTCCACAGAGGAGACGGAAGACGGAGATTCGGTCGTGAAGACGGGGAACGCAGAAGATTCGGCCGCGGTGACAGAGACCACAGAGAGGATGGAAGCGCCGGATCCGGTGAGGGTAGACGCCGCCGCAGAAGCGACAGCCGCGAAGACGGAAGAAAATGGAACGACCGCGACAGGAAAACCGCAGATCGTAAGCCCTCCGCAGAGAGAGCAGAGAGAGAAGCGAAAAAGAGAAAGAAACGGGAAGAGCCGGGCATCGGCAACAGTTTCCCCAAGAGAAAACGATCTTAATTTAATGAGAAAACTTGTAGATTTGCCGCAAAAGCCGCAGTTGTGCTTTTGCGGCAAATCGTGTATAGTTAGGGAAGAATGCATAGGCAATAACAGAAAGGTCTGCGGTATGAAAACACTGAAAAAACAGATACCATATATTTTGCTGGGAGCGACGCTTTTGCTCCTGCTTGGTTTGAATATCATCAGCCAGGATCACTGGCTGGATTCCGATATGGCGGCGGAGATGATCTTTTCCCGGATCCTATCCGAAGAGCACCACATTTTTTCCACGACAAACTGGTATTATTCCACGGAATTCCGCGTGTTGTATACACAGCTGATCATGGGGCCGCTGTTTCGCATCTGCAGCAACTGGCATGTGATCCGCACGATCACGAACCTGGTATTTTACGGGCTGATGCTGGCTTCCTATTATTATTTTATGAAGCCGTTAAAAGTATCCCGCGGACTTACGGTGTTAAGCTCCTGTCTGCTGCTGCTGCCTTTTTCCGAGACTATGATGACGCATATGCAGATGGGCAATACCTACATGTCCCATGTGATCCTGGTGCTGTGGTTCTTCGGTATGTATCTGCGGTTGTGTAGCGGAGAATATTGTGCAAAACGTAAGGTCAGTCTGTGGATATTCTATGTGTTGCTTGCTATCGTCTGTGGAATGTCCGGCGTGCGTTACCTGCTGGCATTGCAGTGTCCTCTGGTACTGACTTCCTTTTTCTATCTGCTGGGTGGAGAGGAATTTCAGAGCTTCCGCGGAGAGATGACAAAGGAGCATTTCCGCGCTCTGCTTCCTACGGACAGGATGCGATATTTTCTATATAGTCTGGTGGGGGCATTTTTCGCGGTAGCGGGTTATGGCATTAATGTTGTCTTCATCAGTCATAAATACGTATTCCAGACCTATGGTGCCACGAATTTCATCGCGCTGTATCACGGTGTGTTATTTGACCGGATCCAGAATGCGGTGGGGTGCCTTTTGATGCTTTTTGGCTATATTCCGGATAAGGGCTTTTTATCTCTGCGGGGTGTTGTGACGATGGCAGCCTTCGTGATGCTTGGCATCTGCGGATACGTTACGGTAAAAAGCGGGAAAATGCAGCGCATCACGGGATTTCGCAGTCTGATCACACTGTTTTTGAAAGTCAGCTTCGTACTGAATTTATTTGTTTTCATATTCACCACCAGTACCATGGTGCCGCGGTATTATATCACGATCTTTATTTTCGTTCTGCCGGTATTGTGTTTTTATCTGGAAGAGGAAAAAATGCTTTTTGACCGTCTGGCGGTGACGGCACTGCTTACGGTATGTCTGATCCTTGGAACGGGGAAAACGGTGATGTCTTTCCTGACGGTGGACAAGAACGAGACGAAGCGTCCCGTGGCGCAGTTCCTTGCGGAGAACGGGTATGATTTCGGCTTTGCTACTTATAATAATGCCAATATCATCACGGAGCTTACGAATGGTGAAGTGGAGATCGGCAACATCGGAGATCCCGAGCACCTGGAGTATTTCAAGTGGTCTTCGCCCATGAAATATTATGAGGAGGGGTATCATGCCGGGGAGACATTCCTGCTCCTGACGGCGGAAGAGTGCGCGGAATACGCAGAGGCTTTGGCATTAAAGCAGGGCGAAAAGGTATATGAGGACGGCAGTTATACAGTCTATGTATTTGACAGCACGGAGGAGCTGATGAACTGTGCTGTGGCGAGACAATAATGACAGAGATTTAGCATATTGCGGACGACATTGGCACCCGGCACTGGCCGCAACGGGACAGAACGGTTTTTGGACTGGCTGGTTGGAGAATCTGGATACAGAGGCCGGGGAACAACGTCTGCGGAAAGGTTGTAAGTATGAGAATCGGAATGGGATATGACGTACACCGTCTGGTGGAGGGAAGAGACCTCATCATCGGCGGCGTGAAAATACCTTATGAAAAGGGACTTTTGGGACATTCGGATGCGGATGTCCTGCTCCATGCGATCATGGATGCGCTGTTGGGAGCAGCGGCGCTGGGGGACATCGGGAAACATTTCCCGGATACAGATCCCGCGTACAAGGGTATTTCTTCCATAAAATTGCTGGAAAAAGTGGGCGAGCTGCTGGAAGAAAATCATGTGTTTATCGAAAATATTGATGCGACGATCATTGCACAGGCACCGAAGATGCGCCCGCATATCGATACCATGCGGGAAAATATCGCGAAAGCTCTGCTGATCGATGTGGGACAGGTCAATGTGAAGGCTACCACGGAGGAAGGGCTGGGATTCACCGGAAGCGGAGAGGGAATCTCTTCTCAGGCAATCTGTCTGGTGACTACGCCTTATGATCTTACGGCACAGGCGGTGCAGGGCGGCTGCGGAAGCTGCAGTGGATGCCCGAAAAACTGATAATTTCGGGAAATAAGAACTTGACAAATGGGTCGATAGGATATAGACTTTAATTAGAAAAAGGTCTGTATACTATCGACCTTTTATGGTATGATGAGCGCAAAAAGCCAATAGGATTGCATATGGCAAGTGCTGGATTAAGAAGGATACAAGGAGGAATGGGAATGTATCAGATGACGGAGACAGAATACAAATTTGCAGAGCTGATCTGGGAGGAGGAACCCATCGGTTCCGGAGAACTGGTAAAACAGTGCGCGGAGAAGTTCGGCTGGAAGAAATCCACTACCTATACGTTTATTAAAAAGCTTTGTGAGAACGGTATTTTCAAAAATGAGAATGCCATCGTATCTTCCGTATTGAATAAGGAGGAATACCACAGAGCCCAGGGGGAGGCTTTCGTGGAGAAGGCTTACGGCGGTTCGCTGCCGAAGATGATCGCCGCATTTATCCAGAGCAAGAAGCTCAGCGCAGCGCAGATCGCTGAGATCGAAGCTATGATCGAGGATTATAAGGGCTGACGGAGGAGATTGGATGAGGGAGATTTTAGAGAAGGTATTTGGGATCGTTTGCAACTTGAGCCTGGTGGGAAGCTATTGCATTTTGCTGGTGCTGGTGGCGAGACTGGTACTGCGCAGGGCTCCCAGATGGTGTTCTTATCTGTTGTGGGGAATCGTGTTTCTGCGTCTGTGTTGTCCGATATTTCCACAGACACAGATCAGCCTGATTCCACAGCGGCTGGTAATGGGACAGACGGTGAGCGTGCCGCTGAAGGTGCCCGGAGATATCATGCAGAATGAGAGAAATGCCGGAGAAAAAGCAGCCATGGAACATTCAACCGCGGAAGCAATACAGATTTCAGGCATGACGGAGCAGACCGATAGTGACGATGGCGGTCAGCCGGAGACACTTTCGCAGGAGCCCTCTATGGTAACCGGACAGACAGGAATGTCTGCAACGAGCGATCCAACCACGGAAATGTTTGCAACGCACAGCACACAGATGCTGAAAACACTGGCGGGAATCGTGTTACCGTACTTGTGGCTGATCGGGTTTGTTGGGTTTGCCGGTTATCATCTGTTTTCCTATCTGCGGATGTATTACCGTCTGCGTCAGCCGGAAAATGGCATTCATAAAGTAGAAGAAGGAATTTGTGAGATTAAGGGGGGACACCTTTCTTTTGTTATGGGGATCCTGCATCCGACCATTTATCTGTCATCGGAGCTTGCCGGGGAGAGCAGAGAGGTAGTGTTGTGCCATGAGAGGGTGCATTTGCAGAGAAGAGACTATCTGATCAAGCCGGCAGTGCTTTTTATCTGCTGTGTGCATTGGTTCAATCCCCTGGTGTGGCTGGCCTTTTACCTGATGAATATGGACTGTGAGATGTCCTGCGACGAAAAAGTGGTAAAGCTTTTGGGAGAGGAAAGCAAGAAGGTCTATTCTTATACACTGTTGGAGGAAGCCAGCGACGGCAGGTGGAGAAAATACCGTGGTGGTACGATCTGCGCGCTGTTATCCTTCGGAGAGGATCATGTGAAGAACCGGATCCGTCATGTGCTGGATTATCGTAAGCCTCCGTTCTGGATCCTCATCGGTGCGGTGGCGGTGATCGTAGCACTCATCATCTGCCTGTGCAGTAATCCGGGAGGAAACCGCAGTGAGGAAAAACTTCCTACGGAAACTGCACCGTCTGCACAGAACGAGCCGGTAGATATCAGTGATACGGAGTATTCCGATGAGGCTGTCTGGACACAGGAAGAATGGGATATTTATGCGGAAAAGCTGTCGTATGTAACGTTTGAGACGCGCTCCGATTTCGCGGAATTTTATTCCCCCGAGAGGATCGAGAGTACCCATTCCTTTGCACAGGAGAAGGGATGGTATGTTAATCACAGAAGGTATGCCGGGGATCCTGCGAACTGGGAGATGTTCGAAAACAGCCGTTTCGAGGAGCAGTACGGCACCGGTGATCACAGATTCTACGAGGATTATAAGGACCCTGTGACGGCGGCAAAGCAGCTTCTGTCACTGGGGAAGGGTGCCGGTGAGGTGACGGAAGTCCTCTACGAGGCGGCAAGACAGTACCAGCTCTATGGCGATGACCGTATGGGAGAAGGATCGGTGGTCAATGTGGAGTATACTTTTGAGAAGGATGGTTCTGTGATCGAGATTCCTATGGTGCTGGCGGAGGAGGAACAGAAGATCTGGCTGTTGTCTACCGGAGATGTGAGTGCGGCAGCAAAGCAGAAGATCGGACCGCTCCCGGGAGAGCAGTCTGCACGGAAAGTCTATGTGGAATATGAAGCGTATTCCCCGGGAAATATGCCGGCAGGACAGTATACAGAGTATCTGGAGACGAAGATCGGAAGCTATTCCGGTTCCGGTATTCATATTCAGGTATCCAGCTGCGGAATCTACGTGATGTATAATCATACCTTCCGGTGTGTGTCTGCGGATGGCATCCCGGAAAATATGGCATCGGCTGCGATCTGTGACCGGACCTACTACAATACTTCCAACGCTTATAACGAGAAGGTGCAGGAGGACAGCAGTATCGGCTGGATGGGCAGCAGGGTATTCTATATGACAGAAGCAGCGGAGCATTTACAGGAGGACGGGAAACCTACACTGTATACGGTGAAGAACTGCAGCCTGGCAGGTGATACCGGATGGGAATTGACCGGGGAAGAAACGGCAGAACCTGTGCTTCCGTTTTCCATGAAAGTACAGAATGGTTTCGTGACGGTCTATAACGGCAACGGAGAACTCTATCAGCAGTATTCCATCAGTGGTCTGGACGCCGGAGCTGACAGGCTGGATCAGGTGTCAAGGGACCGGTATGCTGTGGAATGGCGGGAGGATATTTTATCTCATCCCGGTATGGTATGCGATGTGTCCCAGAGAACTTTTTCTGAGACCTATGCACTGATCGATCTGGATGGAGATGCGACATCGGAGCGGATCACACTACAAACAGACGCCTGGAAGAACGTGGAAGGAAACAGCCCGGTGAATTACACCTTCGGAGTGGAAGGTAACAATGTAGACCGCCATGCAAGACTGTTGGACAACAGCATTCTCGCTTACAGTCCGGATGGGGAGCAGATCGTGATCGCACTGTATGAGACCGGAGATGATGCAAAAGCGAGAACCATATTCTTCACCTACGATGGGGAAAAATTACAGGAGACCGGAAGTCTGGAGGCGGACATCCGACGGTGCCAGTACTGGATCCTGGATGCGGCACCGGAGGGACAGTGGATACTTCTGGAAGAATAAAAAATATGTCACTGAATGAATACGTGAGGGAAACCTTGGAAAAAGCTGTAATGTAGGAAACTCCAGGGTTGACAAAACCCGTATTTTTGCATATCTTATTTAGTAGGAATGATCATATATGCAGTAAAGGCATGGAGCAGGAAAAGTACTTTTCGGTGGGACGCCAGAGAGAAGCTGTTAGAAGCTGGGAGCGGCTTTCGTCTGAGGAAAAGGAAGTGCGCCTGTGAGCTGATCCGGGGAACGTTAACAGTAATCAGTATCCGGATCCGGTAAGCACCCGTTATGTGCATGGTGTACAACGCCAGGTGTTCTACACAGGGCGTAGAACGTCAGAGTGAAGGGCATTGTCCCTTAAGTAGAGTGGAACCGCGGATAAATTCGTCTCTAAGATGAAGTTTATTCGCGGTATTTTTTTTCGAGGTGAGAACATGGGCATCATCAAAAATTTAAAAGAAGAAGTCCGTATTATCAAGGAGCGTGATCCTGCGATCCATTCCTCCATGGAGGTTCTATTGTATCCCAGTTTCAAGGTCATGATCCATTACAGACTGGCGCATAAGCTGTACCTGAGCGGACATTATTTCTGGGCGCGGTATATCTCCCAGAGAGGTGTGCGAAGGACCGGCATCGAGATCCATCCCGGTGCACAGATTGGCAAGGGATTTTTCATCGATCATGGTAACGGTGTCATCATCGGTGAGACGACGATCATCGGCGATAATGTGACCCTGTATCAGGGCGTGACCCTGGGAGGTACCGGTAAGGAGCACGGCAAACGTCACCCCACCATCGGCAACAATGTCATGATCAGTGCGGGCGCGAAAGTCCTGGGATCCTTCACCATCGGAGATAATTCGAAGATCGGTGCCGGAAGCGTAGTCTTAAGTGAAGTGCCACCCGGATCCACGGTGGTAGGTGTGCCGGGACGCGTTGTAAAGCGTAACAACGCAAGCCTTCCCCAGGAGACCATGAACCAGACGGATCTCCCCGATCCGGTACGGGAAGACATCACGGTATTGCAGCGTGAGAATTCCGAACTGACCAACCGGGTACTGGAAATGGAAGATGAATTAAAGCAGCTGCGCAGGCTGGTGGTAATGAGTGCGGAGACCGGGGAACAGCCCCAATCTGCAGAAAATGACAAGACAGTGTGATAAAATAAAGATATATCATTGCAAAAATCGCAATTAGGAAAGGATAAACAATGAGCATTCAAATCTACAACACCTTAAGCAAGAGAAAAGAAGAATTCAAGCCCTTAGAGCCCGGCAAGGTAAAAATGTATGTCTGCGGACCTACCGTATACAACCTGATCCATATCGGAAATGCCCGCCCTATGATCGTATTTGATACTGTGCGCCGTTACATGGAATACAAGGGGTATGAAGTGAACTATGTATCCAACTTCACAGATGTGGACGATAAGATCATCAAAAAAGCTAACGAAGAGGGCGTCGAGCCCGGCGTGATCTCCGAGCGTTACATTGCAGAGTGCAAAAAAGACATGGAGGGCATGAACATCAAGCCCGCTACCAAGAACCCCAAGGCTACCGAGGAGATCGGCGGCATGCTGGACATGATCCAGACCCTGATCGATAAGGGACATGCTTATGTTGCTGCAGACGGTACCGTGTATTTCCGTACCAGAAGCTTCAAGGACTACGGCAAGCTGTCTCATAAGAATCTGGACGACTTACAGGGCGGTAACCGTTCTCTGTTAGTCTCCGGTGAGGACCAGAAGGAAGATCCCTTAGATTTCGTACTGTGGAAGCCGAAAAAAGAAGGCGAGCCTTACTGGGATTCCTGCTGGTGTCAGGGACGTCCCGGCTGGCACATCGAGTGCTCCGTCATGAGCAAACGTTATCTCGGCGAAGAGATTGATATTCATGCCGGCGGAGAGGATCTGATCTTCCCTCATCATGAAAATGAGATCGCACAGTCCGAGGCGGCCAATGACAAGCCTTTTGCAAAATACTGGATGCACAATGCTTTCCTGAACATTGATAACCGCAAGATGTCCAAATCCCTGGGCAATTTCTTCACCGTACGTGAGATCTCCGAAAAATACGATCTGCAGGTACTGCGTTTCTTCATGCTGTCCGCACATTACAGAAGCCCGCTGAATTTCAGCGCTGACTTGATGGAAGCTGCGAAGAACGGCTATGAGAGGATCGTCACCAGCGTGGATAATCTGAAATTCTTACTGGACAAGGCAGCAGATACCGAAATGACCGGGGAAGAGAAGAAGTTACTTACCGAGGCACAGGGCTTTGAGACCAAGTTTGACGAAGCCATGGATGATGATTTCAACACCGCAGATGCACTGGCAGCTATTTTCGAGCTGGTAAAATTCGTGAATTCCAATGCTAAGGCTGAGAGTAGCAAGGCATTCCTGGAAGCATTAAAGCAGGAGATCGTGACCCTGTCCGATATCTGCGGACTGATAGTGGACAAAAAAACAGAGATGTTAGACAGCGACATTGAGGCACTGATCGAGGAGCGTCAGGCAGCCAGAAAGGCGAAGAACTTCGCAAGAGCCGACGAGATCCGTGATGAATTGTTAGCTAAGGGCATTGTACTGGAAGATACCAGAGAGGGTGTAAAATGGAAGAGAGCATAACCCTTCTTACTAAGATCAAGCAGACCTTCGACTGCGAGGGGCAGGACGTCCGGGCATATTCTCCGCTGACATTAGCTTACATCGGAGACGGGATCTATGAACTGGTGATCCGAAGTATTGTGGTGGAACGTGCCAACCGCTCCGCAAATGACCTGCATAAAAAGACAACACGCTATGTAAAAGCACCGGCGCAGTCCGCCATGATCGAGGCACTGCTTCCGGAGCTGACGGAGGACGAGGAAGCGGTGTACCGCAGAGGACGCAATGCCAAATCCTACACCACGGCGAAAAATGCTTCTGTGGCAGACTACCGCAGAGCTACCGGATTTGAAGCACTGATGGGGTATCTGTACCTGACGGGACAGACAGACCGGATGCTTGAGCTGATCAAAAACGGTATCCGCCTGGCAGGTCTGGAGATCTGAGCGTAATGTAACGCATGTGACAGAAAAGTAATGCATAATGAGAAAGTAATGCATAATTAAGAAAGTAATACGTAATGAGAAAGTAATGCATAATGAGAAAGTAATACGTAATAAGAAAGGACAAGCATGGGATATCAGGAATTTACCATAGAGGGCAGAAATGCCGTGATCGAGGCGTATCGTTCGGGCAAACCCATTGACAAGCTGTTCATTTTGGATGGCTGTCAGGACGGTCCGATGATGACTATTAAAAGAGAAGCAAAAAAACATGACACGTTAGTAAAGTATGTGACCAAGGAGCGCCTGGATCAGTTATCCGAGACCGGAAAACATCAGGGCGTCATCGCTTATGCGGCGGCTTATGAGTACGCAGAGGTAGATGATATCCTGGAAGCAGCGAAGAAAAAGGGTGAGCCGCCCTTTATTTTCCTGTTGGATAATATTGAAGATCCCCATAATCTGGGAGCTATCATCCGTACTGCCAATCTGGCGGGTGCCCATGGCGTCATCATTCCAAAGAACCGTGCAGCGGGACTGACCGCTACGGTAGCAAGAACCTCCGCCGGAGCACTGAATTATACGCCGGTGGCAAAGGTGACGAATCTGGCGAAGACCATCGAAGACCTGAAAAAGGAAGGTCTGTGGTTCGTGTGCGCGGATATGGGCGGTACTACCATGTACGATCTGGATCTGAAGGGACCCATCGGTCTGGTCATCGGCAACGAGGGCGAGGGCGTAGGCCGTCTGGTGAAGGAAAAATGCGACATGGTGGCGTCGATTCCCATGAAGGGCGACATCGATTCCTTAAATGCTTCCGTAGCAGCAGGCGTACTGGCTTACGAGATCGTACGTCAGAGACTGCAGGCGTAAAAAGTGTCGCGAGGTATAACAGAGTCACATGTTACAGTGAAAGAGCCTGCAATATGCCGAATGCCGTCAAGTGATCCGGATGTCGTTAAGTGATCCGGATGTCGGCAGGTCAGGAGAAAGAGTATGACAGAGCACTTCAAATATGAAGATATGACAGATGAGGAACTCATCGACCAGCTGCGGGAAGGCGACAGGCCGGTGATGGACTACATCTGTGACAAATATAAAAATCTGGTGCGCAGCAAGGCAAAATCCATGTATATCCTGGGCGGAGACAGCGAGGATCTGATCCAGGAGGGGATGATCGGCCTGTTCAAGGCAGTGAGGGATTACGACTGCGGCAGAGATGCCAGTTTTTACACTTTTGCGGATCTGTGCATCAGCAGACAGATGTATACAGCGGTGCAGGCATCGCAGCGGCTGAAGCACACACCGTTAAATACCTATGTCTCCCTGGACAGCCATGGAAGAACGGAAGAGGACAGAGATCCGGAGACACAGACACTGGCGGAGCTTCTGGCGGATAAGACCGGCAGGAATCCGGAGGAACTGTTCCTGGATAAGGAGAGAGTGGCTTATCTTGAGAAAAGGATCGCCACGGAGCTGAGCGAGCTGGAGCGTCAGGTACTGGATCTCTATATTACGGGAATGAGCTACACACAGATTGCGAAGGTGCTCAGGAGGAGTGAGAAGGCAACAGAAAATGCGTTGACCCGTGCAAAGCAGAAAATCCGCGGCTTTTTAAGCAAAGAATCGAAATTTTAGATTTATTTAATGGATTTTCGCGACTCGTTAGTGGTAACATACTACTATACAGATGCTTACGTGGGAAAGGCACGGGAATATATGGAAAAATTTAGTGTAAAAAAACCGTTTACAATTCTGGTGATGGTAGTTGCTATCATTATTCTGGGATTTGTAAGCTTATCGGGAATGACAACGGATCTTTTGCCTAAGATGAGTCTGCCGTATTTACTGGTGATCACGACTTATCCGGGTGCGAGTCCGGAGAAAGTGGAGTCCAGTGTGAGCGAACCTGTGGAAAGCGCATTGGGCTCCATTTCCGGTGTAAAGAATGTATACAGTATGTCCTATGAAAACTACGGGATCGTAGAACTGGAATTTGCAGACGGAACGGATATGGATTCCGCCATGGTAAAGGTATCCAGTGCCCTGGACAGTGTAAAATCGGCATTGCCGGAGGAATGCGGTTCTCCGAATATCATGGAGATCAGCATGGATATGATGGCTTCCGTATATCTGGCGGCATCCTATGAGGGTAAGGATATTCAGGAGACCTCGCGGTTTGTCGAAGACACCCTGATCCCCTATCTGGAGCGGCAGGAGGGTGTGACCAGTATCTCTGACATCGGAATTGTGGAGAATTCCATCTCCGTGGATCTGAATCAGGACAAGATCGATGCATTGAATGAGAAAATCCTGGCGAAGACCAACGATGCTTTTGCGGATGCGGTGGATCAGCTGAATGATGCGAAGAAGCAGCTGTTAGAATCAGAGCAGAAGCTGGCAGACAGCACGCAGGAGCTGGTCGACGGGCAGAAGGATATCGATGACGGCAGGACGAAGTTAGACGATGCGCAGAAGGAACTGGATGAGCAGAAGGAAAAACTGGAAGATGCCAAGGGCTCTCTGGAGGATCAGAAGAAGGATACCGAGAATAAGCTGGCGACCGCGAGCCAGGCTTTGGATCAGTTGAATGCACTGCAGACAGACCTGCTGACGTTGCAGGCGCAGGAGGAATCGCTGAAGACGACGATCACCGCGATTGACGGAATGGCGTCGACGAAGAATGAGAGAGAGATCATGTCCGGCGGGCTGGGAAACCGGATCAGCTTTTTACAGTCTCCTGCTGCCAGCGAACTGAAAAGTATGGAATATGCAACAGCTGTGGGAACGCTGACCGGACATGGTATTGATATAAAGAGCCTGGGGGTTACTGATGAGAAAACATGGAAAGCACTGACCCAGGAACAGTGGGGCGCAGCCTTGAAAAAAACGGCGGACGGTTACCAGTCGCAAAAGGATATGTTGGATGGCTACGACGACTACGTATCTTCCCTGAACAGCCTTCAGGTCGAGAAAGCCGGTGTGCAGGCAGCGGTATCCGCAGCAGAAGCGGAGCTGAAGAAGAGCGGTGTTTCCTATACGGATATTGAAAAGGCGAAAATCGAGGCGGCAGCAGGCTTTGGTGCGGCTTCTGCACAGATCTCTTCCGGACAAAGTGCGCTGAATTCCGCCCAGACAACCCTTGACAGCAATAAGGAGAGCCTGGATTCTGCCCAGGATCAGATCACAGAGGGCTGGGATTCTATTGCGGATGCGAAAAAGCAGCTGGCAGACGGCTGGGATCAGTATAATACCTCTCTGGAGAATTTTGAGGTACAGAAGGCGGAGGCACTTCGTAATGCCAATGCAGACCAGCTGGTGAATATGCAGACACTGTCACAGCTCATCTATGCACAGAATTTTGCCATGCCGGCAGGATATCTGGATGATGCGGAGGACAATTCCTGGCTGCTTAAGGTCGGAAGCAATTATGAAAGTGTGGATGAACTGTCCAATATCGTACTTACCAATATTGAAGATATCGGGGATGTACGGCTGTGCGATGTGGCTGACATCACGGTGATCGATAACGCCGATGACAGCTATGCCAGACTGAATGGTCAGAGTGCGGTGGTACTGTCTGTGTTCAAGAGCTCCACGGCGGGAACGAATGAGGTGAGTAAAAATATCGCTGCTGCAATTTCAGAGTTGGAAGAGCAGTATCCCGGACTGTCGGTACTGACACTGATGGATCAGGGCGATTACATAACTTTGATCATTAATGGCGTATTGCAGAGCATGATCGTAGGTGCGGCACTGGCGATCCTGATCCTGGCGCTGTTCTTAAAGGATGTAAAACCCACCATCGTTGTAGCTGTCAGCATTCCCCTGTCTGTTCTGACGGCATTGATATTAATGTATTTTACAGGTATTTCACTGAACATGATGTCGTTATCGGGTCTGGCACTCGGAATCGGCATGCTGGTGGATAACTCCATCGTCGTGATCGAGAATATCTATCGTCTGCGGTCTAAGGGAGTCGGTGCGGCGAGAGCAGCGGTACAGGGTACGAAACAGGTGGCAGGTGCGATTATTGCTTCCACCCTGACAACAGTCTGCGTATTCCTGCCGATGGTATTTACCGCAGGAACTGTCCGTGAACTGATGATGCCCATCAGTCTTACGATCATATTTACCCTGGCGGCATCGCTGCTGATCGCTATGACCGTAGTGCCGGCAGCAGGTTCGACCCTGCTTCGTAATACCAAAGAGAAGAAGCATCCGTTCTTTGACAAGGTGCAGGATATCTATGGAAAAATGCTGGCATTCTGCCTGAAAGTGAAGGTCGTGCCCCTTGCCATTGCCATCGGCCTGCTGGTATACAGTATCTGGGCGGTCATGCGGATGGGTATCGTCATGATCCCGGATATGACATCTAACCAGATTGAGATATCTGTGCAGATGCCGGAGGATACGGATAAGGAAGAATGCTACAAGAGGGCTGACCAGGTGCTGGATGCCATGACGACCATAGATGGCATCGGAGATGTAGGTGCCATGGCAGGTGGAGATACCACCCTGGTGGCTTCTTCTTCCGGTATGTCAGACAGCACCTACGATCAGTTTACATTTTTGGTGCTGACAGAGAATGAGAATGCCGGAAAAGAAGAAGTAAACAGAATCTGCAGGGAGATTGAAGAACGCACAGCGGATATTGACTGTGAACTGACGATATCAACGGGAATGTCGGAGATGAGCACGATGATGGGCTCAGGATTATCTGTTAAGGTATATGGCGACGACCTGGATACCCTGACGAAGATCACGCAGGACATCTGTGATCTGGCTGCTACGATCCCGGGCTATGAAAATATTTCCAACGGGCAGGAAGAGCCGGATCAGGTCATCCGTCTGGTACTGGATAAAGATGCCGCTATGCGCAAAGGTCTGACGGTTGCCCAGATTTTTTCCGAGTTGAACGGGAAGCTGAAGGAGAGTACCGATGCCGCCACTGTGACCATAGACGGCGAGGATATGAAGATCGTCGTAAAGGATGGAAGAGAACCGCTGACCCGTGAGAATCTCCTGGACTATAATTTTGAGATCCAGAGCACGGATGATAACGGCAACACTGTCACAGAGGATCATCCGCTGTCTGAGTTCGCCACACTAAAGCTGGAGGAGGGTGTGCAGAGCATCAACCGTGAGAACCAGAGCCGTTACATGACGGTGACAGCCACTGTGGCGGAGGGAAGCAATGCCACCCTTCTGTCCAGAGAATTGCAGCCATTGATCGATGCGTATGAATTGCCGGACGGTTATACCATTGACACTGCCGGAGAATCCGATACAGTCAATCAGATGGTGATCCAGATGAGTAAGGTATTGCTCTTAGGTCTTGCTCTGATCTATCTGGTCATGGTGGCACAGTTCCAAAGCCTGCTCAGTCCATTTATTGTATTGTTCACGGTACCTCTTGCGTTCACGGGTGGTCTGATAGGATTACTGCTTATGAACGAGCCACTGTCTGTTATGGGTATGATGGGCTTCGTTGTGCTGCTGGGTACGGTTGTCAACAACGGTATTGTGTTCGTGGATTATGCGAACCAGCTCCGTATGGGAGGACTGGAACGCAGAGAGGCACTGATCGCTACCGGCAAGACCAGAATGCGCCCGATCCTGATGACGGCGCTTACCACGATCCTGGCAATGGTAAGCCTCCTGTTCGGAGATGATCTCTCCAGCCAGATGTCCAAGGGCATGGCGATCGTAGTGGCGGGAGGACTTGCTTACGCCACACTGATGACGCTGTTCATCATCCCTGTCATGTATGACATCCTCTTCAAGAGAAAGCCTCTGCAGGTGGATATCGGCAGTGAGAACCTGGATGACGTACCGGATGATGCGGCGGATTACCTGAAGCAGAAGGAGCAGAAGGAACTGGAGCAGCAGGAAGCGACACAGAAAGACGAGAAAAATCCTAAATAGTTATAAGTGTAGCAAAAAAAGCAAAAAAAGAAAAAATTCATATTGACAAATATAGATTGCTTTGTTACAATGAATCACGGTGATTGCGTTAGCAGTCACGTGATGCTGCTGTGGCTCAGTCGGTAGAGCGTCGCATTGGTAGTGCGGAGGTCACGGGTCCGATTCCCGTCAGCAGCTCTGGATGAAAAGAGCGGAAGCCTTGATTTTACAGGGTTTCCGCTTTTTTGTTGGCAGCAGGTAGGGAACGTGGTACAATAAAACAAATAATCGGATATAGGGAGAATTATGAAAAAAACAATAACAGCAGTAGTATTTGACATGGACGGTGTGTTATTTGACACCGAGAGAATCTACATGGAGTGCTGGAGAGAAGCGGCAGAGCCTACGGGACTTAAAAATGTGGATGAAATCTCCAAAGCCTGCATCGGCAGAACCTTACAGGGCACGAAGGAAGTATTCGAGGCAGCAAAGGCAGAGCAGGGCATTGATATCTCCTTTGAAGAATTGCATGAGGACTGCAGCCGTAGATTTAAGGAAAAGGAAGAACGGGATGGCCTTCCGGAAAAGCCCGGCGTACATGAGATCCTGGAGTATTTAAAAAAGCAGGGTATTCCCGTAGCACTTGCTTCTTCCACGCGAAAAGCGGCAGTGATGGAGCATTTGGACAGAGCAGGTATCACATCTTATTTTCAGAAAATTATCTGCGGCGACATGGTGGAACACGGCAAGCCTGCACCGGATATTTATCTGAAGGCATGTGAGGAACTGGGCGTTGCACCCGGGCAGGCACTGGCAGTGGAGGATTCCTTCAACGGTATCCGATCCGCCTATGCGGCAGGCTTATATACGGTGATGGTGCCGGATCAGCTGCCGCCCACAGAAGAGATTCTTGCGATGGTAGACAAAAAGTGTGACAGCCTGACCGAGCTTCAGGCACAGCTGCCGGAGCTTCTGGCGGTGTGCGGGGACTGAGGATCATTCTACTGCGGCATGGAACCACAGTACCTTACAGCAGTCACAGGAGGAATCCCGCCTGATCACATGATCCGTGTGAGCCGGTACCATAAAGGCGGTACCGGGCAGCAGAGGGATTTCTTCGCCACCGACGAGAGCATATCCTTTTCCGTCCAATACGAAGAAGCCTTCCTGATCGTCATGCTTTTGCGGCATGTGATATTCTGTGCTGCGATAGAGGGATACGCCCATGCGACACCCTTTTACACACCCCTGGTCTTCATCTAACAGAGTGTGCCCGGTGCGTTCGGGCATTTTGGCTATAATGGAATCTAAAGTAGTATAAGGAATCATTTGTATGCCTTTCTATGGATGTGATGTAACGATTCAGGTACCATATTTTTAATAACAGTGTAGCAGACTGAGAGAGGAAAAACAATAGACTGCCTGTTAGGGCAGAGTAAAGGAATATAAAAATGGAAGAAAAAGAGACAATACACCCCGTTGAGATCACATGGGAAGAACTACAGTCCCGGGACCTTGACCGATACATCCTGGTGGATACCAGAGGGGATGAAGCAGTAAACTATGGAATGATCCCCGGAGCCATTGCAATCCCCGAATGTGAACTGGTGGACAAGCTGGCTGCGGCAGCAGGGGATAAAAAAGTGATCCTGTATTGCAGCCGCGGACAGAACAGTAAAGTGTCCGCAGAATATTTCCGGGAACAGGGAATGGACGTCTACAGTTTACAGGGCGGCTATACCGGGTGGCTTCTGAACCTGATGCAGAAGGAACAGCCCGGAGAAAAAGAAAACGAGCGGGCACGGGAGATTGAAAAAAGCATCCGCAAAAAATTCCATAAAGTCCTGTTTTCCCGATTTGCCAAAGCTATCAATGAGTACGACATGATCCGGGAGAACGACAAGATCGCCGTATGTATCTCCGGCGGTAAGGATTCCATGCTGATGGCAAAGCTGTTCCAGGAGCTGAAGCGTCACAACAAGTTCCCTTTTGAACTGGTATTTTTAGTGATGGATCCCGGTTACAGTGAGGCGAACCGCAAGATCATCGAGAACAATGCGAAGCTGATGGACATTCCCATCACGATTTTTGAATCCCAGATATTTGATGCGGTGTATGATATCGAGGATAGCCCCTGCTATCTGTGTGCGCGAATGCGCAGAGGCTATCTCTACAGTCACGCAAAGGAGCTGGGGTGTAATAAGATCGCTCTGGGACACCATTACGATGATGTGATTGAGACGATCCTAATGGGGATGCTGTACGGTGGACAGGTGCAGACCATGATGCCGAAGCTGCACAGCACGAATTTCGAGGGCATGGAGCTGATCCGTCCCATGTATCTGATCCGCGAGGACGACATCAAACACTGGAGAGATTACAACGATCTGCATTTTATCCAGTGTGCATGCCGTTTTACCGATACCTGTACCACCTGCCGTACCGATGGCAGCAGTCCCTCCAAACGTATGGAGATCAAGAACCTGATCGCTTCCCTGAAGCAGACCAATCCCTTTATCGAAGGGAATATTTTTAAGAGCGTGGAGAATGTCAACCTGCGCACGATCATCGCCTATAAAGAGGACGGCGTGAAACATCATTTCCTGGAGCATTATGACGAATGGAAATAGGAGCTTTTCACTTGACGCCCGAGGTGTGATTATTCTATAATAATATGATACTGGAAATGCGAGAATTGCAATTTTACAGGCATCATACGCCAGAGGAGAAGCTATGATCAAGAGTATGACGGGATTTGGCAGATGTGAGACTGCCGAGAATAACAGAAAGTTTACCGTAGAGATGAAGTCTGTGAATCATCGCTACCTTGATGTGAACATCAAAATGCCGAAGAAACTGAATTTCTTCGAGTCTGCGATCCGCAGTGAATTGAAGAATTACATTTCCAGAGGTAAAGTGGATCTGTTCATTACTTATGAAGATTTTTCCGAAAACACGTCCAGCGTCCGTTACAACAAGGAACTGGCAGCGGAGTATCTGGGATACCTGAAGCAGATGGCCAGCGATTTTGATCTGGATTGTGATATCAGGGTGTCCACCCTGTCGAAGTATCCGGATGTCTTCGTGATGGAAGAGCAGGATATCGACGAGGAAGAGCTGTGGAAGGAACTGCAGAGAGCCTTAAAGGGTGCCTGCGAGATGTTTGTGCAGACCCGGATCACCGAAGGGGAACATCTTCGGGATGATCTGATCGCGAAACTGGACGGCATGCTGAAGCTGGTAGATTTCATTACAGAGCGTTCTCCCCAGATCATCACGGAGTATCGTCAGAGACTCGAAGACCGGGTGAAGGAACTGCTTTGTGATACCACGGTGGACGAAGGAAGACTTCTCACGGAAGTGACGATCTTTGCGGATAAGGTGTGCGTGGATGAAGAACTGGTGAGACTGCGCAGCCACATTGAGACCACGAAGAATACACTGGTAGCCGGTGGCAGCATCGGAAGGAAATTAGACTTTCTGGCGCAGGAGATGAATCGCGAAGCCAATACGATTCTGTCTAAGTCTAATGATCTGGAGATCTCCAACTGTGCCATTGAGTTAAAGACCGAGATCGAAAAAGTCAGAGAGCAGATACAGAATATTGAATAATGGGCTGCGAAGCAGTGAAGAGCACAATATCGTGCGGTTATGTGAATGAGGACTGTATGACCACGAAAGGCGATACAATGAACCGACTGATCCATGTGGGATTTGGAAATATTGTGAATACAGATAAGATCATCGCTATAGTAAGTCCGGAATCCGCACCTATCAAACGTCTGGTTCAGAAGGCAAAAGAATCCGGGACTGCAATCGATGCCACACAGGGACGCAGGACGAAATCCGTACTGGTCATGGAGAACAGTCAGATCGTGCTGTCTGCACTTTTACCCGAGACGATTGCGGGAAGAGCACAGGCACTGTGGCCGGACGAAGAAAAAGAGGACAGTGAAGAAGATGCAGAATAAGGGAATATTGATGGTAATCTCCGGATTCTCCGGAGCCGGCAAAGGAACACTGGTGAAAAAGCTGTTATCGGAATATGACAATTATGCATTGTCTATCTCCATGACTACCAGAGGACCGCGTGAAGGAGAACAGGACGGAAGAGAATATTTCTTCCGCACCAGAGAACAATTTGAAGAAAATATTGCAAAAAACGGATTTATCGAGTATGCTCAGTATTGCGGCAATTATTACGGAACGCCGAAAGCATATGTGGAAGAGCAGATGCAGGCAGGCAAGGATGTGATCTTAGAGATCGAGATTCAGGGAGCCATGAAGATCAAGGAACAGTTCCCGGAGAGCCTGTTACTGTTCGTTACCCCTCCCAGTGCAGAAGAGCTGCAGAAGAGACTGGTGGGCAGAGGAACCGAGACAGCCGATGTGATCGCACAGAGACTGGCGCGGGCTTATGAAGAATCAGAAGGCATGGACGCCTATGATTATATAGTAGTGAACGACGATCTGGACGAGTGTGCTGCAGCGGTACAGAAGTATGTGGAAGCAGCGAAAAATGTACCGTCCCGTCGTGTAGAATTTATCACAGAGATCAGAGAGGAACTGAAAGGTTTCGCGAAAGGAGCAAAATAAAATGTTACATCCCTCTTATACCGACTTAATGAAAGTAGTAAACAGCGAGGTAGAACCCGGTGAAGCACCCGTAGTCAACAGCCGTTATTCTATCGTTATGGCAACTGCCAAGAGAGCAAGACAGATCATCGCAGGCGACGAGCCTCTGGTAACCGCCAAGGTGGATAAGCCCCTGTCTATCGCAGTAGAAGAGCTGAATCAGGGTAAGATCAAGATCCTTGGTGATGATGAGGAAGCATAAGACGCATGAAGATATTGTTTGTATCCCTGGGCTGCGACAAGAACCTTGTCGATTCTGAGAAGATGCTTGGCATGCTCCAGGAAAAGGGTTATACCTTCACGGATGATGAAGCAGAGGCAGATGTTGTAGTGGTAAACACCTGCTGCTTTATCGGCGATGCCAAGGAAGAAAGTATCAATACATTATTACAGATGGGAGAACTGAAGGACAGCGGACAGGTCAAGGCACTGATCGCTGCCGGGTGTCTCGCCCAGCGCTACCGCGAGGAGATCCAGAAGGAGATCCCGCAGGTGGACGCCATTATCGGAACCACTGCTATTGATGAGATCGTAGCTGCCCTGGAGGAGATCCTGGCAGGACAGAAACAGAACCATTATGAAGATATTAATGCCGCCCCTGTGACAGAGACCAACCGTGTTGTCACTACAGGCGGACATTTTGCGTATCTGAAAATTGCAGAAGGCTGTGACAAACACTGCACCTACTGTATTATTCCGAAGGTCAGGGGCAATTACCGCAGCGTTCCCAAGGAGAGTCTGTTAAAAGAAGCCAGAGAACTTGCGGATAAAGGCGTACGGGAGCTGATCCTGGTAGCACAGGAGACCACGCTGTACGGTGTGGATCTGTATGGAAAAAAGGAGTTGCCCGGACTTTTACATGAGCTGGCGCAGATCCCCGGTATCTACTGGATCCGTATTTTATACTGTTATCCGGAGGAGATCACGGATGAACTGATCGATGCTATTGCAGCAGAACCCAAGGTATGTAACTATCTGGATATTCCCATCCAGCATGCTTCCGACAATGTGTTGAAACGAATGGGCAGACGTACCGACCAGGCAGAGCTTCGTGCCATCATTGGGAAACTTCGGGAGAAAATCCCCGATATCTGCTTACGTACCACACTGATCAGCGGATTTCCCGGAGAAACCCAGGAGGATTTCGAGGAGTTGTATCGTTTTGTCAACGAGATGGAATTCGACCGTCTGGGTGTATTCCCGTATTCTCAGGAGGAAGATACTCCCGCTGCCACCATGGAAGACCAGGTGCCGCAGGAAGTCAAGGAATTCCGGAGAGATGAACTGATGGAATTACAGCAGGCAATTGCCTTTGACAAGGCGGAGGATATGGTAGGACACATCCTGACCGTAATGATCGAGGGCAAGGTTGCGGACGAAGAGACTTATGTTGCAAGAACCTACAGAGATGCCCCTAATGTGGACGGCTATCTGTTCGTAAATACTTCAGCGAATCTGATGACCGGAGATTTTGTCAAGGTTCTGGTCACCGGTTCCAATGAATATGATCTGATAGGAGAAATATATCATGAGTAAAATGAATCTGCCCAACAAGCTGACTATTTTTCGTGTGATCCTGATCGTACCGTTTATTATCCTGTTACTGGGAGGTCAGGCCGGATGGTTTGGCGAGAACACCTTTGTGACGGATATGATCGCACTGGCTATCTTCATCATTGCCAGCCTCACCGATCTGATCGACGGTAAGATTGCAAGAAAATATAATCTGATCACCGACTTCGGTAAGTTCATGGATCCCCTGGCTGATAAGCTGTTAGTATGTTCCGCCATGATCGCACTGATCGAGATGAACCGTATCCCTTCCTGGGTGGTCATCATTATCATCGCCAGAGAGTTCATCATCAGCGGCTTCCGTCTGATCGCCTCTGACAATGGCGTAGTCATTGCCGCAAGCTACTGGGGCAAGTTCAAGACCACCTTCCAGATGGTCATGATCTGCCTGATGATCGCCAATTTCCCGCAGCTGCAGATCCTTACGGATATCATTATGTGGATCGCACTGATCCTCACTGTGGTGTCATTGATCGATTACCTCGTGAAGAATAAGGATGTCATGAAGAACACGAAATAAATTGAGAGTTTACGCGAGCAATGAGCCGCGCATAGGCATAGTGAAGACAGC
>ENA-OPCY01000170-OPCY01000170.1-human-gut-metagenome-genome-assembly--contig:-NODE-170-length-52398-cov-4.290526_pt1 | contig 52398 bp, 59 predicted proteins | sample MGYA00241568_ERZ501487 | MGnify/ENA primary metagenome ERZ501487 (study PRJEB25962, sample SAMEA2042574) | human gut metagenome | biome: human gut; feature: human-associated habitat; material: faeces... | reverse complement strand
CACATTTTAATTCCAATGTGTGCCTTGAAGCGAAGCGGAAAGGAATGATAGGTTAAGATGAAAAAATTATTAGCAGGTTTATTAAGTACGGCTATGGTTTTTACTTTAGTAGGATGTGGATCTAGTAAGGATCATTTAGCTACGATTCAAGATAAAGGTGAAATCACAATTGGTTTAGAAGGCGATTGGCAACCATTTTCTTATCATGATAAGGATGATAAATTGGTGGGTGTTGATGTGGAAGTTGCTAAGAATATTGCCAAGAAATTAGGTGTAAAAGCCAATATTGTGGAAGGGAAATGGGATGGATTATTAACTGGACTATCTACTGGTACATATGATTTAGTCATTAATGGTGTCGATATCACAAAGGAAAGAGAAAAGAAGTTTGATTTTTCTACACCATATGCATATGATCATACAGTCTTAGTTGTTCGTAATGATAATACGACCATTACTTCGTTTGGTGATTTAAAAGGAAAGACAACGGCCAATTCGATTGGATCTACCTATATGGAATTGGGTGAAGACTATGGGGCAACTGTAAAAGGTGTTGATGATTTAACGAAATGTATGGATCTTGTAAAAAGTGGTGGTGTGGATGCGACAATCAATGCGGCTACTTCAATCAATGATTATCTTCAAACGACAAAGGATAGTTCATTTAAAATTGTCGATCAATCCAAAGAATCTACACCCTATGCGATTCCAATGGTAAAAGGGGATGATAATACCTCTTTAAAGAAAGCTGTAAATAAGGCTTTAAAAGAACTCAAAGAAGATGGAACTTTATCTAAGATTTCTATCAAGTATTTTGGTGAGGATCTAACGAAAGAATAAGCGGCTATGCCGTTTTTCTTTATACTTAAATATAAAAATAATTTATAACCAGATATAAATAAATAGAATTTGAATATAACACTTGTTCTTTGTACAATAGATTCAACTTTTAGGGGGAACTATTTTATGCCAGAATTAAAGAATCAAATTTCTCAATTTATAGATGCTAACGCAAAAATATATCAAGATATTTCTTTGGCAATCCATGCCAAGCCAGAAGTCAGTGACTTTGAATATTTTGCTTCACAAACATTGAGTGAACAATTAAAAAAAGAAGGATTTGAGATTGAATTACCAGCGGCAGGACATCGTACAGGCTTTGCGGCAACCTACAAAAGCAATAAACCAGGTCCTACGGTTGTTTTTCTTGCAGAATATGATGCGCTTGCAGGTTTAGGCCATGGTTGTGGTCATAATGTATTTGGCGCTACTTCTTCACTTGCCGGTGCTGCTTTAAAAAGTATAGTGGATCAAATTGGTGGGGAAGTACGTGTATATGGAACACCTGGAGAAGAGGGAGGACAAAATGGAAGTGCCAAGGGGTCTTTTGTGAAGAAGGGCTACTTAAACGATGTGGATTTTGCCCTATGCACTCATCCAGGCTCAGGTAGTGAAGATGGATTAAGTACGCGTAATTATGCATGTGCACCTGTTGATATCGAATTTTGGGGTAAACCCGCTCATGCAGCAGGCTGCCCTCAAGATGGAATCAATGCGTTGGATGCGCAAATCTTAACATATGCAGCCATTGGTGTTTTACGTCAACAACTAACCGATCGCATTCGTATTCATGGTGTGATTGTTGAGGGAGGAACAGCGCCTAATGTCATTCCAGAGTACACAAAGGCTAAATATTATATTCGTGCTGCTGATATTGATACATTACATGAGTTATACGAAAAAGTAGAGAATATTGTGAAGGGTTCCGCTTTACAGACGGGTTGTACATCGAGTATGAAGTTGTATCAAAACCTTGTAGAAAATATGGTGTTAACACCTTCTTTAGATGCGATTTATGAAAAATATATTATAGAACTTGGCAATACTGTAAAGCATGTAGAAGATGTGATCATGCCTGGAAGTAGTGATGTAGGTAATATTAGTCAGGTTGTACCTACGATTCAACCGCATATTAGTATTACGGATGTACAGATTGCAGGACATAGTCAAGATATGGTAAATGCTTCATGCAGTCAAAAGGCAATGGATGCGATTGTCAAAGGGGCAAAAGCATTGGCTTTTACGGCACTCGAATTATTTGAAAATCCAGAAGAACTTGTGAAAGTGAAAGAGGATCATGCTTGGCATGTAGAACATCAAAAGGAGAACTAACTATTATAGGTAAAGGGCTTGCTTAAGCTCTTTTATTTTGGAATCTTGAAAATCAACAAATATTCATTAAAATAATATAAATAAAGGAGACTGAAAATGACGCTTCAACAATTACTTTATGTATTAACGGTATCCGATGAGAAAACTATGAATAAGGCGGCTGAAAAACTTTTTGTGTCACAACCAACTTTAACGTCTGCCATTCAATCGCTTGAAAAAGAACTAAATATTCAAATCTTTAATCGTACAAGTCACGGAGTTACTGTGACGCAACAAGGACAAGAGTTTTTAACATACGCAAGGCAGCTCTATCAACAATATGAATTATTGAAGAATCGATATGAAGATGTGAGTTTAAGAAGAATTAAGTTTCGCGTATCTTGTCAACACTATTCGTTTGCGACCAAAGCATTTGTGGATACAGTAAAGAAGTATGGGATTTCTAAATATGATTTTGCGATCAGTGAAACAAAGACAATGCATGTCATTGAAGATGTGGGTAATTCTTTAAGTGAGATAGGAATCTTATATTTATCGAACTACAATCGTCATTTTATGATGAAACAATTTGATGAATGGAATTTAGAATTTCATAAATTAGCCGATTGCGATGCCTTTGTGTATTTGTATAAGGGACATCCTCTTGCTAAGAAAAAATCAATTACGTATGAAGAATTATTACCATATCCTAATATGACTTTTGATCAAGGGGATAATCCTTCGATGTATACGTCAGAGGAGATATTGGTTGAAAATGAATTTCCAAGAAAGATTCAAGTGAATGATCGTGCTACGATGCTGAATTTAATGAGAGGACTGAATGGATATACTTTATGTTCTGGGATCATTAGTAAAGATTTGAATGGGGATGACTATGTAGTTGTTCCGTACCAGGCTAATGTAGAAAATCCAAATTCCATGATGGAAATAGGATATATCACTCGAAAATATACGGTTTTAAGTGAGATTGGGAATACGTATATTCAAACAATGAAAGATTATTTTAGTAATAAATAAAATTTATTACTGCTTCAAAAATTTAACAATTAGACAATAGCCAAACCTTCTTGTAGAATACAAACATGCAAGGAGGAAACGAAAATGAAAACAATGATGATGTCAATGATGCAAATGTATATGTTAAAAAATGTGACCCGGTTTTCAATTCGTTTGTCGCTTATTTAAGTGTGCGATTGCCGGGGAAATACCTCGGCTTTTTTTTGTTAGATTGGAGTGTTATAAATGATTAATATAGAGCATTTAGATAAAACCTATCATTTAAAGAATGCAGATGTACATGCCGTAGATGATGTTTCATTGCATATTGAAAGTGGACAAATCTATGGAGTGATTGGATATTCTGGTGCAGGTAAAAGTACTTTGGTGCGATGTTTGAATTTTTTAGAAATTCCGGATTCTGGAACGATTGAAATTGAAGGGTTTGGAAAGGTAAAGGCAAAACAAGGAAGTTTAGATATCAGTCAAAAGAAATTAAGAGAGTTAAGACGATCAATCGGAATGATTTTTCAACATTTTAACTTATTAGATCGAAGTACAGTATTTGATAATGTGGCCTACCCATTAAAATATACAGGTTTATCAAAAAAAGAAATTGAAACTCGTGTCGATGAATTATTAGATCTTGTAGATTTGGCAGATAAAAAATATGTCTATCCATCACAATTATCGGGTGGACAAAAACAGCGTGTAGCCATCGCAAGAGCCTTGTCCAACAATCCAAAGGTGTTACTTAGTGATGAAGCAACTTCTGCTCTAGATCCAGATGCGACAGAATCGATTTTAAAATTATTGAAGGATTTAAATAAAAGATTAGGAATAACAATTATCTTGATTACACATGAAATGAGTGTGATCAAATCTATCGCAAATCGTGTGGCAGTTATGGAAAATGGTAAGGTTGTTGAAGAAGGAGATGTATATGATATTTTTGCCAACCCAAAAGAAGAAATCACAAAGAAATTTATTAATTCCTCATCTTCGTTATCAAATATAACAAAGTTGATTGAGAACAAGACAATTATTCCAAGAGATAGTAAATTAGTTAAACTTACATTCACTAGAGATAGTGTTGGTAGTGCAACTATTTCAAAAATATCTCGTGAATACAATGTGGATGTAAATATCATGTTAGCTAATGTGGATGTTGTCAATGCGGATGCCTTAGGAGGTATCATAGCTTCTATTGAAGGAAACAAAGAAGATATACAAGATGCGATCAATTATTTGCATGCATCAAATGTAAAAGTGGAGGTGATTCATCATGCCTAAATTTATAGCGGATTTCTTTCCAAACGTTGCCAATTACTGGGATATATTTTTAACAGCACTAAACGCAACTTATCAAATGTTTTTCATCGCAGGACTTATCACATTATTGATAGGAGGTGCTTTTGGCATTTCGTTGATTGTAACAAAGACAGATGGTATCAAACCAAATCGAATGATTCACTTTATTTTAGAAGTCATTACGAACGTATTTAGAGCCGTACCATTTATCATTTTATTGATTTTCTTGATTCCATTCACACGAAGTATTGCAGGAACTTCCATTGGCGTTAAAGGAGCAATCGTTCCATTAGTATTTGGAGCAGTTCCATTCTATACAAGACAAGTTGAAACGGCATTAGCAGATGTAAATCCAGGAAAGATAGAGGCCGCAAGAAGCATGGGAAGTTCAACACTTGGAATTATCTTTCGTGTTTATCTGCATGAGGCGTTACCGGATTTGATTCGTGTAACAACCATTACAGCTATTTCTTTGATTGGACTTACAACTTCTGCAGGTGCAGTTGGAGCTGGTGGAATTGGCTCGTTCGCAATCAATTATGGACAAAACTTACATTATCAAGATGTTGTGAATTTATGTGTTATCTTACTACTGATTATTGTTTCGTTGATTCAATTGTTGGGAAATACATTATCTAGTGCAACCACAAACAAAAAATTATTCCATAAATAAAAAAGGAGAAAAAGATTATGAAGACAAACAAATTATTTAAAACATTTTTAACAGCCGGCTTAGTAGCTACAACATTACTTACAGGATGTTCATCAAAATCAAGTGAACCTGTAAAAATTGGCATTCCTAGTGATGCCACAAATGGTGGAAGAGGGCTATTGCTTTTAGAAAAAGCTGGCTTGATTGAAGTGGATGATAAGGCTGGTTGGACGCCAGAATTGAAGGATGTTACGAAGTATAAATATAATATTGAAATTGTTCCTACACAAGCCAATACATTAGTTTCGACTTTGGATGATTTTGGAGCAGCCACAATCAATGGAACATATGCGATTCCAGCTGGATTAAAACCTAAAAAGGATGGTTTAATTACAGAAGTGCAAGAAGTAGGAAGTGATAATCCATTTATTAATGTGATCGTTGCACGTACGGCCGATAAAGATAATGCGGATTATCAAACTGTAGTAAAGGCATACCAAAGTCAGTTGGTGGCTGAATATATTCTAGAAAAGAATAAAGGAGCTAGTGTTCCTGCATTTGAATATGATGAAGATTATACAGTGGATAAAAACTTTGTGAGTGATATTGAAGGCTATCAATCAAGTTCAGATGGAAAGAAAGTGATTAAGATTGGTACATGTGGTTCTGCCGATACATTTAGAGCAGTCCAAAAAGTCTTGGACGATGAAAATTCTGGGGTTTATTTGGATGTAGTTGTATTTGATGCGTATAACTTACCAAATGAAGCTTTAAATAATGGTGAAATTGATTTGAACTCATTCCAACACAAAGCCTATTTGAAAAATGAATGTAAAGCACAAGGTTATGATTTAACTGCGATTGGTGATACAAGTTCTGCTCCATTGACTTTATATTCAAAGAAAGTTGATTCTTTAAAAGCATTAAAAGAATTAACTGGTAAAAAAGAAGACTAAATGAAAAGCCGATTTTTCGGCTTTTTTACTTTATAAATTGTTCAATATCTTCCTTCAGCTCATCACTAAATTCATCTAAATCATCCATAGTGATTGCTCCATCGCGCAATAATCCTAACAAGATCCAAAGCATATTTGAACGAGATACATCTCTTGCCAAAACACCAGGACTTTTATAATCCTCATAAATTTTCTTTCGTAGAGCCCAGTATTTATCAGAAGATAATGCATCTGAATTTAGTATATCCTTATATGCTTCAATTAATCTATCCATATAGGATTCTTGCCAACCACCTAGTTTCTTTTTAAATAATTTCCAATCTTTTTCCATGTTGACCTCCTATTTGTCTTTACATTCTTTTATTAATTCATCAATATAAGAATCATCAATGTCAAAACCTAAGTAACATAAACCACGATAGATATAATGAATATCCCTTAAATTCAGAATTTGATTCATCAATTCCTTTTTCTTGTCATTGATTAAAGACATGTCATAATCACTTGTATTGCCACAAGGATGTGTGCACGTTTTACAACTTGGCGAGATCTTGTCTTTTTCTTCATGTACTAAATCAATTAAATCTTGTGTAACTGTATGATTTCTTAGATGTTGAAGACAATTTATGATAATTGTGTCTGTGTTTTCTGTTTTTGGATTTGAATCCACAGTTTTTGAAAGTCCAATTAAAGCGGACCATAGTTTAGTTTCCATCCGATTTTACCTCCACATTAAAATAAGTATCTGGATAGGGTTCATTTTTTAAAGTGTAGTGCCACCACTCAGATTCTAAAGGGATAAATCCATTATCTAACATTAAATTTCTAAGTGTCTTGCGATTGTTTATTTGATGATTCGTTAATCCTTTTGTGTATAATGGACTCGAAATATCGCCAAAATAATCAAAGTAAGATCCCATATCTAATTCTTTTCCTGTTTTTTCATCAACTAAGGTTAAATCAACAGTACTACCCCTGGTGTGTGCTGATTTTTCGATGATAAAGTTATTCTCGAAAAGATAGCTTTTGGAATATTTTGGATAGAAAATGGATTTCATTTTATCATCCTCAGTATCTTTCCAAGTCATGAAATGATCAAGGGCACTTTGCGGACGATATGCATCCCATATCTTTAATCGATATCCCATTTGTCTTGCCTTTGAATTGATTACTTTTAATTGCTTCACCAATTCTTTTGTTCCTAACGCTACCGGATCTATATAGCCATCAATGATTTCACCAATGAAATTGTAAGTTGTGCAATAGCGAATATCCAAAAGAATATCGGGGATTTCTTTTTGTATATTTAATAATTTCATGTATATATTCTAATATATTTGTTTATGTTAATCCACTTATGTTTTGTGTATAATACTTGTTAGAAATGAGGTAATAAACATGAAATTTAGTGATATTGATTTTTCAGCCATTTCAAGAATGATGGACAATATGAGTGATGAAGAGAAGAATAAGTTAAATGACATGGCTCAAAATATGATGAATAATATGAAACAAAACGAAGAGCCTGAAGAAGAAATGGACTTTTATGAAGCATTAAATATAAATGAAGAAGATTTTGCAGATTTTCCAGGAAGTGTCTTAGATCAAATTGAAGCGGGTAGTGATTTGGAAGTCTATTATGAAGATGTAAAGGATGCGGATTTTAGTGCGAGTGCCTTATTTTATGCGAAAGCCACTTTAAATATGTTACGAAAATATATCTATCCAGTATTTAAAAATTTTTTTGATGGATTTAATAATCCTTCAACGACAACCATTTATTCCTATTTGTATCCTTTGATGAATGAGGATAACATTCATAAGTTGTTTGATGAAGCGTTTGGTACGCCAGAAGGATGGATGGAACTTAAAAATGCGCTTCAACAAATTTATGTTATTTTAAATCGTGCAGAGTATGATTTTGTGAGTTATGAAGATTTACAATTATTAAAAGATATCTTGTTTAATCAAGAAATATTGTTGAAAATTAAGAATTTATGAAAAAGCTAAAAATCAATACGAGTCTTGAACCAATGGATGAATGGACATATGAATCGTATGTGAGTGATTATATATTTGAGAATGTTTGTATTGAACAAAACTTAGATAATGTCACGATAGATGGATGTAAATTTAGTAAGTGTCAATTTAAAGATTGTAGCTTTAGCTTTATGGAATGTATGGATATTATTTTTGATCATTGTGAATTTGAAAATGTACATTTTAATCAATGTAGTTTAAGCCGAGTTCATTTCATTTCTTGTCGAATCAGTGGAATGGAGTTTTCACAAAGCTTAATGCAAGATACATTATTTCAATTATGCAAAGGACATTATTGTGACTTTGGTGGCAGTACATTTAAAGATTGTATGTTTGACATCAATGATTTGACAGGTTCAGGATTTGTTCAATGTGATTTTAAAAAGACTTCATTTGATAAATGTATATTAAATTCAACGGAATGGTTTAACACAAAATTAAAAGAGCTTGATTTCTCAAGCTGTGAAATTGAAAATATTGCGGTATCTAGTGATAAATTAACAGGTGTTGTCGTTAATTCATCTCAAGCACTTGAATTTGTGAAATTACTAGGTATTGTAGTTAGAGATTGATATATTGTTTCAATCTTTCGGGCATGGATTCAATCAACATATTGACGAGTGTTTCAATATCTAAATACATATTTTTTTCTACCCATGATTTAGTCATTTCAATAGATCCATGACAATACATTTGAAGTAGAAAATCAAGTTGTGAATCAATTGTTGTCTTTGTTTCAATTTTCTTTTTGTAGAAATCATAGATACAGCGATAGTCATAGTTTGTCAAAGAATTGTAGTCATCTTCTTTAAAGGCTTCTTTAAAGAATGTGTTTTGGCTTTGAATAAAAGTGAATTTCTTAATTAAAGCTTTTTTTAAAGTGGTTTGATCCGCCATTTCTTTAAAAGAGTCTAGGCATAGTTTTTCAAAATACCAATTCACTAGATCTTCTTTATCTTCAAAATTACGATAAAATGTTTGTCTTGTCAGATTCGCTTCTTTTGTAATCTGCGTGACTGTAATCTTGTTTAATGGTTGTGTCTTTAATAGAATTAATAGCGCATTTGCGATCGTTAGTTTTGTATCGTTCATATAACTATTATATGTCATGACAATTGACTTTAAAAGGGGACTAGCTTAAAATTAAAGAAAAGAGTTAGAGGAGTAATGAATATGCAGTTAGGCGAATCGATGGAAGATTATTTAGAAGCCATTTTAGTTTTATCAAAATGTTTAGATCATGTTCGTAGCGTTGATGTCGCAAGTTATTTGGGTTTTTCTAAGCCTAGCGTCTCACATGCCGTAAAATTATTGTCTGAACAAGGATTAATTGTTTTAGATGTTAGTAAATTTTTAACTTTGAGTGAAGAAGGAAAGAGAATCGCAGAAGAAACATATGCGCGTCATACTTTCTTTTCAGAAATGCTACAAAATATTGGAGTACCTAAAAATATCGCGACAGAAGATGCTTGCCGTATTGAACATGTGATTTCACAAGAGACTTTTGAAGCAATTAAAAAGTATTATCAAAATAATGAAGACTAGCTATAGATTGTATCTGTAGCTTTTATTTTGAAAGGAGTAAGAAAATGAGACCAGAAATATTAGCGCCCGTAGGAAGTATGGAAGCATTAAATGCAGCATTAGCTGCAGGATGTGATGCTGTTTATTTTGGATTGCCAAGTTTTGGAGCTAGGGCATTTGCGAATAATTTTGATTTAGAAACCACAAAAGAAGTTATCGAAAGATGTCATTTGTGTGGCGTAAAAGTATATATTACGATGAATACAATATTATATGAGGATGAAATGGAAGATGCCTACAATATGGCAAAGATGGTTCATTTGTTTGGTGTAGATGCTTTGATTATTCAAGATTTAGGCTTTATCCATCTATTACATCATAGACTACCAAATTTGGTGCTACATGCTTCTACACAGCTTTCAGTTTCTAATCCTTATCAAATTGAACAATTAAAAAAATTAGGGGTTCAACGTGTTGTTTTGGCTAGAGAATGTACAAAGGAAGAAGTTCAAGCCTGTGTGGATACAGGTATTGAAGTGGAAGTCTTTGTGCATGGAGCTTTATGTATTTGTTATTCAGGGCAATGTTATTTTTCAAGTGTACATTATGGGCGAAGCGGAAATCGTGGCATGTGTGCGCAACCATGTCGAATGAAATATAGTCTTTATGAAGATGGAAATAAAGTAGATACACATGGGGATTATGTATTAAGTCCTAAAGATCTATCTTTGATTGATGAAGTGAATACACTAGCGGATATGGGGGTTTGTTCATTAAAAATTGAAGGACGAATGAAAAGTGCTCCTTATGTATATGAGAGTGTTTCACAAGTCAAAAAGGTATTAGAGAATATGGAACGTAGTCATTTGGATGAACAAAATTTGCGTGTTACATTCAATCGAGAATATACTGTAGGCCATATGTATGGGGCTAGTGGCAAAGAATTAATGAATAGTAAAACTTGTAATCATCAGGGAATTGAAATTGGTAGAGTTGTAAAGGTAAATAAAAATAAGATTTGTATTCAATTAAGTCAAGATCTGCATCAAAATGATGGGATTCGTTTTGAAAGAGAGAACTTGGGTTGTCATGTGAATTTTATGTATGATAAGAAACAAAAGTTGATTTCTTTTATGCCTAAAAATAATACAGTTCTAATCGAAGGGCCTGTAGGGGTTCATGTAGGTAGTATTGTTCGTAAAACGATGGATTCTGAATTGAATAAAACAATTGAGGAAAAAATTCGTACATCGAATCGTCAAAGCATAGTCAATGCGGTTGTCTCTTGTAGTGCAGTTGGAAAGCCAATGGTGATGGAAGTATATAATGATTCGACAAAAATTAGTGTTTCTACTGAAATTGATAGTGTGCATGCTTTAAAGCGTGCAACGGATGAAGAAACTTTGAATAAGCAATTTTCTAAGACAAAAGATAGTTGGGCAAGTTTTGGTCGAATTGAATATCATTTGGGTGAAGATATTTATTTTCCGATTTCAGTTATGAATCAACTTCGTAGAGATGCTCTTGAGAAGATGAAAAAGGCTTGCTTAAAACAAGAGATGCTTGTTGAAAATGAATATCATTATGTTCCACAGAAAAGTAAAACATCATTTGATTTGTTTGAAATCAATGCAATGAATCAAAAGGTTGATGATTCTTCTTGTTATGTGAGTGAAATGTTTAACGGTAATCAAATCTTAGAAAAATCAGATATAACGAGTGTTGATGGATTTGTGAATGCGCATCTAGGTAAAGGAAAAATTGTGGATTCATTAAATATTTCTAATTCTTATGGTGTGGCTGCTATTTTAGAGATGGGATATGAAAGTTGTGTTTTAAGTGATGAGTGTGACAAGTATCAAGTTGAAGCATTGATGAAGGCATTTTTGAATCGTTATCACTTTGACGCTCCAGTCTATAAGACTTTGTATCAGAAACGTCGTTTGATGACGATGAAACATTGTCCTGTAAATACGGCTTTAAAAGATGGAAAAAGAGTTGGCTGCGGATTATGTCATAGCCATCGTTATGAGCTTGAAGGTTTAGATGGAAAGCGCGTCTTTTTACTTGGAGATAAAGATTGTCATATGCGATTGTATGATGTGAATATTATGGATGAAATTGAAAATCGAAAAGAATATGAATCATATGGAATCAAACATTTCCGTTTTGTGTTTACTGATGAGAACCAAGAGGAAGTTAAAACCGCTTTCAAGGCCTATAATCGTTGATTTTAGATGGCTTGCGTGCTATTATTTTATTAGCTTAAGGCTTAGAGGAGGATATTTTAATTATGCCTATTATTGTTGATGTATATGCTCGTGAAGTTCTAGATTCACGTGGAAATCCAACTGTTGAAGTTGAAGTAACTACAGAATCTGGTGCTTACGGACGTGCTATGGTACCAAGTGGTGCAAGTACTGGTGTTCGTGAAGCTTTAGAATTACGTGATGGAGACAAAGCTCGTTACTTAGGAAAAGGAACAACTAAAGCTGTTGAAAACGTAAACACTAAAATTGCTCCAAAAATTATCGGTATGGATTGCCGTGACCAGGTATTAATTGACAAAACAATGTTAGAATTGGATGGAGACCCATTCAAGAAAAATTTAGGTGCTAACGCTACTTTAGGTGTTTCTATGGCTTGTGCTTTAGCAGCTGCTGATTTCTACGGAGAACCTTTATACAAATACTTCGGTGGATTCAACGGAAAAACATTGCCAGTTCCTATGTGCAACGTTATCAACGGTGGATCACACGCTGACTCTACAGTAGATTTCCAAGAATTCATGATTATGCCAGTTGGTGCTAAGAGTGAAAAAGAAGCTGTTCGTATGGCTGCTGAAACTTTCCACGCTTTAAAATCTGTATTAAAGAAAAAAGGATACAACACTAACGTTGGTGATGAAGGTGGATTTGCTCCAAGCTGTAAAGATGGAAACGAAGAACCTCTTGAATTATTAGTTGAAGCTATGGAAGCTGCTGGATATGTTCCAGGAAAAGACATGAAGATCGCAATGGACGTTGCTGCTAGTGAATTCCACAACACTGAAACTGGATTATATGAATTGAAAAAATCTGGTCAAGGAACTAAGACTAGTGATGAAATGATCGACATGTATGAAGAATGGATCGCTAAATACCCAATCATCTCTATCGAAGATGGATTAGGAGAAAGCGACTGGGACGGATGGAAAAAATTAACTGACCGTCTAGGAGACAAAGTACAATTAGTTGGTGATGACTTATTCGTAACTAACCCTTCAATCCTTTACGAAGGAATCGAAAAAGGAATCGCTAATGCGATCTTAATCAAAGTTAACCAAATCGGTACTTTAACTGAAACATTCGACGCTATCGAAATGGCTAAGAAACACGGATACACTTGCATCGTATCTCACCGTTCAGGAGAAACTGAAGACACTACAATCGCTGACATCGCTGTTGGATTGAACGCAGGACAAATCAAGACTGGTTCATTAAGCCGTACAGACCGTATTGCTAAATACAACCGTTTAATGCGTATTGAAGACGAATTGAACCAACGTGGAACTGTTAACGTTGCTGAATATCTTGGAGACAAGACTTTCTACAACTTACCAGCTGTTGAATTCAAAAAGTAGTATTTCACTAAGAACTTTAGCTAAATAAGACCCTTCGGGGTCTTTTTTTTTGACACGTTTCGTATTACTATTAAACAAGTAAAAGGAAGTGCTATATGGTTAGGACAATTGTTTGTGATTTAGATGGATCTTTAATGAATCCAAGTAGTGGAATCTATGTTAAGGAAGCTGTTAAAGAAGCATTGATTGAAGTTGAAAAAAGAGATGTCTTAGTCGTATTAAATTCAGCTCGATGCTTTCAAGGTGTGTATCCATTGTCTAAACAGATTTTGATGCAAGATTTTGGTGGATATGTCATTAGTTGTAATGGAGCCCATTGTTTTGATGTGAAAATGAAAAAGACGATATTTGAGTATGTAATCTCAAATAACGATGTTTCATTTATTTGGCAATATGCTCAAAAGCATAATTTAGGTGTTGGATATAGTCAACCCGATTATTTTGTGGCCAATAAAATGACATATGGGTTTGAATTGGATATGCACAATTGTGATGTGGATTACATTTTAACGAATCACATGGAAAAATATTTAAAGAATTCTGTGTGGAAAGTGTCTATTTCGGATTCGAAGGAAAGGATTGATTCGATTTATGATGAAATGAAATCAAGGATTGAATCAAATTGTAATGTAAGAGTTGTGCATAGTACAGATACGATGATTGATATTATTCATAAGGATTGTGAAAAGTTGAATAGTGTGAATCGTTTATTAGAAAAAATAAACATTTCTTGGCAAGATGTTAGTTCAATTGGGGATGGTTCTAGCGATGCACCTGTCTTAGAAGCATCTGGCTTAGGTGTAACACTTGAAAATGGTTGTGAAGCCTGTAAAAAAGTCGCAAATAAAATTGTTCCATCATGTTATGAAGATGGCTGTATAGAATGGTTAAAGGAGTTATAAAAATGAGAGTAGTCGATATGCATTGTGATACGATTCTAGAATTATTGAGTCGTGATTTAAAAGGGAAAGAGGCAAGTTTATATTCGAATGATTTGTCAATTGATTTAGAAAAAATGAAAAAGGGTAATTATTTATTACAGAATTTTGCACTTTTTACAGATCAAAAAGAACTAGCTATTCCTGAACAACAAACAATGCGTTTGTATGATGAATATTGTACACAAATGGATAAGTATGCAGATTATATTGCCCCTGTATATACGTTTAGTGATATTGAGAAGAATGATAAAGAAGGAAAATTATCAAGTTTATTAACTTTAGAAGATGGTGGTGTTTGTTTTAGTGATTTAGCTATGTTAAGAAACTACTATCGCATGGGTGTAAGAATGATTGCCTTAACATGGAATTATGAGAACGGAATTGGTTATCCAAACCTTTCTATGAAAGATATGGATGGAAATCGACCTAACTATAAGCGTAGTGTAGATACAGAAAGAGGATTGACAGAGTTTGGTATTTCATATGTGAAAGAAATGGAAAGACTTGGTATGATCATTGATGTTTCTCACTTAAATGATGCTGGTTTCTATGATGTATTGAAATATACGACAAAACCATTTGTGGCGTCACATTCTAACGCAAGAAGTGTATGTAATGTAGCACGTAATATGAGTGATGATATGATTCTTCAATTGGCAAAACGTGGTGGTGTCATGGGACTTAATTTCTGTGGCAGTTTCTTGGCCGATCGTGATGATCACAAGAGTTGTGTAGACGATATGGTCAAACATATTCTATATATCAAAGATCTTGCTGGAATCGATGTGATTGGATTAGGTACTGACTTTGATGGTATTTCATGTCCTTTAGAAATTGAAGATGCTTCTATGATGAATTTATTAGAAGAAGCTTTATATAAGGCGGGTCTTACACAAGAAGAAGTGGAAAAAATCTTCTATAAGAATGTATTAAGAGTCTATAAATCAGTATTGTAAATGGATCGTTTGATCCATTTTTTTTGTTTTTGTTGAAGAATATGATATAATTTCAGATGTAAATTTCTGTAAGAAATATGAAAGAGAGAATGAAAGATTATGGAATTATTGAAATTATTAGGTATTCTAATTGTCGTGATCGGATTTGTATTAAAACTGGATTCGATTTTGATTATTATGATTGCCGCTATTGTGACTGCACTTGTTGCAGGTATGGATCCTGTTACTTTCTTGGAAACACTTGGATCTAGTTTTGTCGCTAATCGCAGTATGTGTGTATTTGTGATGGTCATGGTTGTTACGGGTACTTTGGAAAGAAATGGTTTAAAACAAGCAGCAGCTAATTTAATGAAGAAATTTAAAAATGCATCAGCCGGTGTTGTTCTTGCAATTTACGGTGTGTTCCGTCTAGTCTTTGCGGCATTTAATGTAAGCTTTGGTGGCGTAGCCGGATTTGTTCGTCCTATTGTATTGCCTATGGCGAGTGCTGCAGCTAAGAAAAATGGTAAAAAGATCAGTGAAAAGTATGAAGAAAACTTAAAAGGAATGGCAAGCGGTATGGAAAATATCGCATGGTTCTTTGGGCAAGTCTTATTTGTGGGTACAAGTGGAATGATTTTAGTGCAATCTACATTAGCTGGCTTAGGCTACAATGTTGAATTGGTCGATTTAATGAAAGTACAAATTCCAGTGGCAATTATTGCCGTAGCAGTTGCGATTGTGTATTACTATTTTAAAGATAAACAATTATCTAGAAAGGAGACTAAATAATGAATCCAATTCAATTTTATACGAGTGTAGATGTTACACTTTCAGAAAAACTATTAGAAGTCATGTATTGTCTAATTGGATTGATTTCTATGTATGTTGCCTTTAAAAATTTAAAAGATAAAGAAAATAAAAACAGTGTTGGTTCATTTGTTTTCTGGTTTGATCTAGGAGTTATGTTTGTGCTAGGTAAATGGTTACCTGCCTTGGTTGATGGTATCTTGTTGATTGTCTTGGTTTTACCTCCAATTCTAAAGAAAGTTTCACCAGGTAATGAGCCTGAACCTACGCTTGAAGAGATGGAACAAAACAACAAGAAGATTGGCGCAAAAGTATTTGTTCCAGCTGTATGTATTGGTTTGTTTGCATTACTTGCAGCTTTCTTTACTAAGATTTCACCACTAGTTGGAATGAGTGTAGGTGTTTTTGTGGCCATGATTATTTTGCGTATCTATTCAAAAACAAATACACCAAGTGTATTCTTAAAAGATTGTCGTAGAATGATGGATGTGGTTGGACCATTAAGCATGCTTCCAATGTTACTTGCTGCTTTAGGTGCTGTATTTACTGCAGCCGGAGTTGGTGATGTCATTTCTAGTTTAGTTTCGAATATTATTCCTGCAGGCAATGTTACAATTGGAATTATTGTTTATGCGATTGGTATGGCAGTCTTTACCATGATCATGGGAAATGCTTTTGCGGCAATTACCGTAATGACAGTAGGGATTGGGGCACCTTTTGTCCTTAAATATGGAGCGGATCCAGTAGTGATTGGATCTTTAGCTTTAACTTGTGGATATTGTGGTACACTATGTACACCAATGGCAGCTAACTTTAATATAGTGCCAGTCGCAATTCTAGAAATGAAAGATAAAAATGGTGTCATTAAAAAACAAGTGCTTGTTGCCGTGGTTATGTTAGTGGTACAAATTGTCATGATGATCATGATGTCATAGGAGATGAAATGTTATGAAAAAAGTATTGATTACAGGATTTGATCCTTTTGGAGGAGAAAAAATTAATCCAGCTTATGAAGCTGTTAAATTATTGCCGGATGAAATTAGTGGGGCAAAAATTATTAAGAAAGAAATTCCTACGGTATTTCAAAAAGGGCCGGAGGCAGTTTATGAAGCGATTCAAGAGAATCAGCCAAATTACGTATTATGTATTGGTCAAGCAGGAGGAAGAAGTCAAGTCACACCGGAATGGGTGGGTATTAACTTTAGAAATGCAAGAATTGCCGATAATGAAGGCAATCAACCTTTGCAGACAAGTGTTGTAGAAAATGGGCCAGAAGCTTATTTTACAATGCTTCCTGTGTTTAGAATGGTTGAGAAAATGAAGGAAAATGGAATTCCTGCAAGTGTTAGTTATACAGCAGGTACTTATGTTTGTAACGATGTGATGTATTCTGTATTGCATTATTGTCATACAGAATTTAAAGATGTAAAAGGTGGCTTTATGCATGTACCTTTTGCCACTGAACAAACAGTGAATCAACCTGCAGGAACACCGGGAATGAACTTAAAAGATATTGCCAAAGCTATTGAATTGTCTGTAGAAGCTATGTTAGAGAGTGATAAGGATATTAAAGTGGTTTCTGGAGAAACGCATTAAGAGAAAAGAGTTATTCTTTTCTTTTTTTGACTTTTAAAATGTAAGAGATTACACTAAATGTAAAAAAAGAGGTGTATATATGAAAAGAAATGAACAATTAATTGAAAATACATGGAAAATAGAAGATATCTATCCAAATCTAGATGTGTTTTATAAAGAATTAGAGGAAGCAAAGACGCAATCAAAAGAATTATTGAAATATAAAGATCATCTAACAAATGCATCTAGTTTATATGCGTATTTAAAAGGGTGTGAAGAATTAAATGAAAAACTATATACATTGGATTGTTATACATCTTTATTAAGTGATCAAGATGGTTCAAATGCTTTTTATCAAGATTTAAAAGGAAAGGCAAATATAGTTATTACAGAAATTCATTCTCAGCAAGCTTTTTTTGAAGTAGAGCTTTTAAAATTGTCTGATGTAGAAACATATTTTGAAAAGGAACCTGGATTAGAGAGATATAGACGATTTATTCAAGATATTTATCGATTAAAGCCATATACTTTGTCTATGGAAAAAGAAGAATTGTTGGCAGGGTGTCAGGATATTTTTTCTAGTAGTGAAAGAGCATTCTATATTTTGAATGATGTGGATACAAGATTTGAAGATGTTAAAGATGCGAAGGGGAATGTTCTACCATTGACATCAGGAAGTTATGTGGATTATTTAGAAAGTGCAGATGAGACCTTAAGAAAGTCGGCTTTCGAAAATATGTATGCAGCTTATGGTAAGGTTCAAAATACGATGGCTTCTTTATTGAATTCACAATGTAAGATGTTGAAATATGAATCGGATTTAAGAGGATATCCAACATCATTGGAGGCAAGTACAAATAAAAATGGAGTTCCATCAAGTGTGTATAAGAATTTGATTAAGCAGGTACATAAGGATATTGCACCTTTGCATAAATATATGAAGGTTCGTAAAAAGGCTTTAAAGAAAGATAAATTAAATATGTATGATTTATATGTTCCTTTAGTTAAGGAATTTGATAAGAAAATTACCTTTGAAACGGCAAAAAAAGAAGCGTTAGCTTCCGTGGCTTTATTAGGACAAGAGTACGTAGAGGCTTATGAAAAAGGTTTAAATTCACGATGGATCGACGTATATGAAAATGAAGGAAAGCGTTCAGGCGCCTATTCTTGTGGTGTGCCATGTCATCCTTTTGTCTTATTAAATCATACAGATACATTAAGAAGTGAATTTACTTTGGCACATGAAATGGGTCATGCGATGCATTCTTATATGTCTTTTAAACATCAGCCTTTTATTAATAGCGATTATAAGATTTTTGTGGCTGAAGTCGCTAGTACATGTAATGAAGCTTTGTTGATGCATTATTTATTGGAAAGAACTACGGATAAAAAAGAGCGTGCTTATTTGATTAATTATCTATTGGAACAATATCGTGGAACAATGTACCGCCAGGCTATGCTTGCAGAATTTGAAATGTTGATCAATGAGGAAGTGGCTAAAAATAATACGTTGAGTGCTGAATTATTGAATAAGATCAATCATGATTTAAATGCATTTTATTATGGTGAAGATGTGATTGTAGATGCGCCAATTGATTTAGAGTGGGCAAAAATCCCACACTTATATATGAATTTCTATTTGTATCAATATGCGACAAGTTTTTGTGCTTCCATGGCCATTTCGCAAAAGCTATTAAAAGGCAATCCAGAAGATATTGAGAATTATTTGAATTTCTTAAAGGGTGGATGTTCTAAGTCTCCAATTGATTTATTAAAAATGGCAGGCGTCGATATGACAAGTCCACAACCAATTCATGATGCGATTTGCCAGTTTGATAAGCTTGTGGATGAGTTTGATGAATTGATCAATTGTAAATAAATGAAATTTTACTGAAAATAACTTGCAAAGAAAATGAAAGGAATGTATCATATTTTTAAATTAAGAGGGTGATGTGAATGAACAATAAGATTATGAAGTCAGGATTAGCAGCAATGATGGCTGCAAGCTTAGTGGGATGTTCATCTTCGTCAAGTGATAATTCGAATAATGTTTTAACCGTTGGAATTACTGCACAGATGAATGGTGTATTTTCACCACTGTATTATGAAAGTGCATACGATGCATATGCGATCAACTTGATATATCAATCAATGCTTCAGTATGATGAAAATGAAGAATTACAGCCAGTTTTGGCTAAGGAGCTTCCTACAATTAGTGATGATGGAAAAACGGTTACTTTTAAGTTGAATAAAGGTGTTAAGTTTTCCGATGGATCTAAGCTTACTTCTAGTGATGTAAAATATACATTTACAGTGTTGGCAGATCCTAGCTATACAGGAAGGTTTTCGAGTGATGTAGAAAATATTGAAGGTTATAAGGAATATCATGATGGGGATGCTACAGAATTAAGTGGAATTGAGACACCAGATGATTATACGGTTGTTTTCCATATGACACAGCCAAGAATTGATGCGGTAACTACTTTTGGTACTCGTGCTATTTGCTCGGATACACAATATAAGTACAAGAAGGGACACATATCAAAGATTGAAAAAGATACTTCCAATCCGATTGGTAGTGGGGCTTATAAATTGAATAAATATTCAAAGGCAACCGGCGCTAGCTTTGTAAGAAACGAGAACTTTAAAGCTAAAAAAGGAGAATATTCAATTGATAAGGTTATTATCAAAGTTTGCAGTACTTCAACTGAGTTAAATGAACTTCAAAAAGGAAATGTGGATTATTTACCTGAGAATGCAGATCCAACTAAAATTGGACAAGTTAGTCTAGATGACAATTTGACATTTAATACATACCCACGTGCGACAGAAGGCTATGTTTACTTTAACTGTGCACAAGGTCCTACAGCCGATCCAGCCGTACGTAAAGCCTTAGCTTATGCGACGGATCGTCAAGGCTTTGTCGATAGTTTCTTCTCTTGGGAAAAAGCAAGTAAGGAAGCAAAAAAAGAAAAGCTAGCCTTTGTACCAGCTGTATATGCGAATCCAGCAAGCGCCAATTTAGGCACTTATATTCGTGGTGAAGAGGCTTTGGATGGTCTTGAAACTTATGAATTTAATGAAGATAAGGCAAATCAAATCTTAGATGAAGCTGGATGGGAAATGGCAGATGATGGTTATCGTTATAAAGATGGTCAAAAATTAAGAGTTCGTTTCATGATTGCGGAAGGTTCTAGTTCATTGGAAACTTTGATTCCTATGATTGAAAAGACATACAAAGATATTGGCGTTGATTTAAAACAGACAATTCTAGAATTCAATTCATTATTGTCAAAAACAAGTGATGATAGTGCATTGGGTGAATGGGAAATGAGTTGTCTTGCGATGAGCTTTACAGGTGTAGCCAATACAGATTTAAATTCTATGTTGAAAACAGGGGATGTGAATAACTATGCAAGACTATCAGATAGTGAATTAGATTCATTATTGGATGAAGCAATGTATACAACAGATGAAGCAAAATCAACAGAGCTTTATAAACAGGTTATGATTAAGGAAAATGATTTATTGCCATATTTAGCATTATATGGAAACCAGAATTTCAACTTATATAACAAGCGTGTTAAGAATATGAAGACAGGTCCAATTCATAACTGGTCACAAGCAATGGATACAGCTACTTTAGATTAAGAGTGTACATATGTACATTCTTTTTTCTTGTTAAAAAAAAAGGGTGAGTCTATTATTGTGACTCACCAAAGAAATAGGAATATATGAAATAAACAGCTTTTTATTAGGAAAGGGTTATATGTATTGGGTTGATTACTGTTTATTTCTATATATAGAATAGTTTTAAAAACTTAAAAGAAGCTTAAAGAAACCATGAAAATATTTACAAATTTATGAAAAAATGTAATTTCTTTCTTGACACTATGTATATGATGAGTATAATAAGCACTATAAAGTAAATCGAGTAAAGATAGAGGCAGCATTGCATCAGAGTAAAACATGGAGTTGGCAGACTGTGAAGTGTTTGAAAGGTAACCAATGCCGAAAGAAGTAAAATGGCAATTTTATTTCTTGGGGTTATAAGGAATACTTATAACACTCCTTCGTCAGGAAGAGGCGTTATCTTATAGTTAATGAGATTGTTTTTTAGCTATGTGGTATGCCCGCATAGCTTTTTCTATTCTTTGCCGATTAGAGAAGGAGAAAAGAAATATGAGCTTTAAAAAATTAATGGCATCTGCCATGGTATGTGCTTTTGCACTAACAGGATGTGGATCAAACACAGCTACAACATCAGAAGATAAGGACACATTTGTCGTAGGAATGGAATGTGCATATGCTCCATTTAACTGGCAAACTTCTACAAAAACAGATACTTCTGTAAAATTAGGAAAATCAGGATATGCGGATGGATATGATGTGCAGGTTGCAAAAAAGATTGCGAAAAAATTAGGAAAAAAATTAGTCATTAAGAAAACTTCATGGGATGGATTGATTCCGGCTTTAGAAGGTGATGAAATCGATGCGATTATCGCTGGTATGACTAAAGATAAAACACGTGAAGAAGGAGCTGACTTTACAACTCCATATTATGATTCAAAGGGAATGATTATGATTGTTCGTAAAGATGGTGAAGAAGCTGGATATACAGATATTCAACAATTTACTGGTAAAAATGTTGTTGGTCAAAAAGCAACAAACTATGATGATGTCATTGATCAAATTAAAGGTGTAAATCACGTAACACCAAAGGCTACTTATCCAGAAATGGTATTGGCTTTACAACAACACGAAGTGGATGGAATTACTGCTGAAATGGCAGTTGCCAAAGGTGTGGTAGAAGCAAACCCAGACTTAACTATCGTTCAATTCGCAGATGGACATGGATTTGATTGTGATACAACTGTTTCAATCGCATTAAAGGAAGGTTCTCGTGATTCAAAATTCTTCAAAAAAGTTCAAAAAGCATTAGATAGTATTTCGGATGAAGAACGTGAAGAAATGATGGAATATGCAGTTGAACACCAACCAACAGAGGATTAATTATGCATATTGATATTGCGAAAGCTTGGAACATATTTGTTCATAACTTACCTCTTTTCCAATATGGAATTGAGATGACTTTATTGTTCGCATTTGTTGGTACGTTTGCAGGATTTGTCGTCGGCTTATTAGTCGGCGGCATTCGTGCGATTGAAATCAATGAATATGATTCAACGGGTATCAAAGTTTTAAAAAGAATAGGTAGAATCATTACGGGATTGTATATCTGGGTGTTCAGAGGTACGCCAATGATGGTTCAAGCTATGTTTATTTACTATTTAGGAAAACCTGTGATTGGATGGACTCCGATTACAGCAGGTTTAATTATTATTTCAATCAATACAGGTGCTTATATGGCTGAAATTATTCGTTCTGGAATTCAGTCTGTGGATAAAGGACAAAATGAGGCCGCAATGTCTTTAGGTATGACAACGATGCAAACTTTGATGTATGTTGTATTTCCTCAAGCTATTAAGAATTCATTTCCTTCAATTGGAAACCAATTGATTGTAAATATTAAGGATAGTTCAATGTTGAATGTTATTACGGTAACTGAACTGTACTTCCAGACAACATCTGTAGCTGGAAGTAACTATCGTTATATTGAAACGTTTATGGTTTCAGCAGTTTTATATTTAATTTTAACAACACTTGCTTCTTTCTTATTGAATTATCTTGAAAAAAGAATGGATAGCGAAAGCAGCATGAAAGATTTCTGTAGCTAGGAGGGTATTTATGGAAACAATTATTCAAATTCAACATCTCCAGAAACATTTTGGAAATCTTAAAGTATTAAATGATGTAGATTTCGATATTCATAAAGGAGAAGTGGTTACGATTATTGGGTCAAGTGGATCTGGTAAAAGTACAATGTTAAGATGTGTAAACCTATTAGAAAGAATGGATGGAGGCCATGTTCTATATCATGGTAAAGACATTCTGAGTGGTCAAATGGATGTCAATGAATATCGTTCTAAGGTTGGAATGGTGTTCCAAAGTTTTAACTTATTTAATAATTTGACTGTTTTAGAAAACTGCGTGTTAGGTCAGATTCGTGTTTTAAAAAAATCGAAAGAAGAAGCAAAGGCTACAGCTTTAAAATTCTTAGATGTAGTAGGAATGAAAGAATTCGCGAATAAGCCAAGCACTAAACTTTCTGGTGGACAAAAGCAACGTGTTGCGATTGCACGTGCCTTGTGTATGGATCCAGAAGTACTACTATTTGATGAACCAACAAGTGCATTAGACCCAGAAATGGTTGGTGATGTTTTGGATGTCATGAAAAAGTTAGCGGATGAAGGTTTGACTATGGTTATCGTTACACACGAAATGCAGTTTGCTAGAGAAGTAAGTGATCGTGTTATTTTTATGGATAAAGGTGTCATTGCAGAACAGGGTAGCCCAGAACAATTGTTCGAGCATCCTCAACAAGAAAGAACACAACAATTTTTATCTCGTTATCAAAGCCGTTAAGCGGCTTTTTCTTTTTGTGAAAAAATTCATTTGTTGAGACGAGTTCATTGAAAAAAGGCCTAGTTAGTGTTATATTATTATCGATTAATGGAGGAAAAATACAATGGAAAAAAGACCAGTAATATTGGTTGTTATGGACGGTATTGGTATTCGTGAAGACAAGAAGAACAATGCGGTTGCATTAGCCAACAAACCAACACTTGATAAATTGTGGGCTGAATGTCCACATACACAACTTCGTGCTCATGGACTTGCAGTAGGACTTCCTACAGATTCAGATATGGGTAACTCAGAAGTTGGACACAACGCATTAGGTTGTGGACAAATTTACTCTCAAGGAGCTAAATTAGTTAATGAAAATATTGAGTCTAAAGAAATCTTCAATTCTAAAACTTGGAAGGATTTAGCTGAAAATGCAAAAGGTAGTAAAATGCATTTCATCGGTCTTTTAAGTGATGGAAACGTGCACTCTAATATTTCTCACTTAAAGGCTTTGATCAAAGAATCTAAAAATGAAGGTATTAAAGAAGTTCGTGTTCATGCATTACTTGATGGACGTGATGTTCCTGCAACTTCAGCTTTAGAATATGTAAATGATATTGAATCATTTATGGCAGAATTAAATGACGACAACTTCCACGCATGCATTGCTAGTGGTGGTGGACGTATGCAAATCACAATGGACCGTTATGAAGCTGACTGGTCTATGGTTGAACGTGGATGGAAGATTCACGTAATGGGTGAAGGAAGACAATTTGCTTCAACTACAGAAGCTATTGAAACTTATCGTAAAGAATTAAATGTTGTTGACCAAGATCTTCCAGGATTTGTCATCGCAAAAGATGGTACTCCAGTTGGAACTATCGATGATGGCGATAGCGTAGTATTATTCAACTTCCGTGGTGACCGTGCTCAAGAAATTTCTTTAGCATTTGATGGAGATGCTTCATTTGATAAATTTGATCGTGTTAAAGTTCCAAATGTTAAATTTGCAGGTATGTTACAATATGATGCAGACTTACAAATTCCAAAGAACTATTTGACTGAACCACCAAAAATCAAATACACATTGACTGAAGAATTATGCAAACATGGTATTCGTGAATATGCAATCAGTGAAACTCAAAAATATGGACACGTTACTTATTTCTGGAATGGTAACCGTTCAGAAAAATTTGATGAGTCTTTAGAAACTTATGTTGAAATTCCAAGTGATGTAGTTCCATTTGAACAAAGACCTTGGATGAAGGCTGCTGAAATCACTGACAAATTGTGTGAAGCAATCGAAAGTGGAAACTATGATTTCATTCGTACAAACTATCCAAATGGTGACATGGTAGGACATACTGGAAGTTTACCTGCAACTATTATTGGTGTTGAATCTGTAGACTTAGAACTTGCACGTGTTATTGAATCTGTAAATAAAGTAAATGGTATTTTATTAGTAACTGCAGACCATGGTAATGCGGATGATGAAAGTAAGACTAGCCACACATTAGCACCAGTTCCATTCATTGTATATAATGCTGAATGTGAACTAAAAGAAGGCGAAGATCTAGGATTGTCAAATGTTGCAGCTACAGTTTGTGATTTCTTAGGATTAGAACCAAACGAACACTGGAACCCATCTTTAAAAAAATAATTTAGATTATAAGGAGTAATGTAAAATAAACTTTACTCCTTTTTTATTTGCAATCATGATAAAATGACAAAAAGAGGTTGATGATATGGAAAGAGTTTTAATTGTTGAAGATGATGAAAATATTCGTCAGTTATTAAAATTAACGCTGGCTAGTTTTAATTATGAGTTAATTGATTTTGAGAATGGAAAAGATGCATATGATTATCTTCAAGACAATAAAGTTGACTTAGCTATTCTAGATTTAATGCTTCCAGGTATGAGTGGATATGATATTTTAAAGTTTATTCGTTCAAAAACATCTTTAAAAGATTTGCCAGTAATCATTTTAAGTGCAAAAGATAAAGAATTAGATAAAATTATGGGATTAGATCTAGGAGCGGATGACTATTTGACAAAGCCATTTAGTGTTTTAGAACTTGCAGCAAGAATTCGCTCTTTACTTAGAAGAAGTAAAAAGGATGAGCGTTTGATTCAGATTCACGGATTATGTATTGATTTGGATAAACGCATTGTAATGATTCATGAAGAGCCTGTGGAATTAACATACAAAGAATTTGAACTTCTTAAATATTTAGCTAAAAATGAAGGTAGAGCCGTTTCTCGTGAAGAGTTGATCAACCAAATTTGGGGATATGATTTTATCGGTGAAAGTAGAACGTTAGATGTACATATTAATTCATTACGAAAAAAATTAGGCAATGAATATGCACATTGGATTCAATCTGTAAGACAAGTTGGCTATCGTTTGGTAGCTGGAGATAATGATGCATAAGAAAATTGTTCGTTCCTTTTTAATTACGTTTTTAATTACATTTCTTCTTGGGTTTGGTTTACTTTATGTAAGCTTGTACAAAGCATCCATTTCACAAGATAGACAGTATTTGATGAATACAGTGAAGCTTGTAAAAAATTTAGAAATTGATGATTTAAATACGACTCGTTTAGGAGATACATTTAAATCGGAAGATATTCGTATCACAATTATTAAGCGAAATGGTAAAGTTTTATATGATAACTACAAAGATAAGATCAGTGAAAAGCATTTACAACGTGAAGAAGTAAAACAAGCTCTAGAAAAAGGAACAGGTACATGTATCCGTCATTCAAGTACGATGCAACGATCTTATTTATATGTGGCAGATTATGAAGATGATAATCAAACAATTGTTCGTTTAGCTATGCCTTTTGATGGATTGAGTCAATCTATTTCTATTTTATTAGCTCCATTTATTTTTAGTATATGCCTATCGTTTATGGTTGTATTTATCTTATCTAAGAGAATGGCCGATGAAATTGTTGAACCATTTCAAGATATCACAAATACAATTAATTCAACGAACATATCCGAAGATGTTTTAACTTTTAACACATATAATTATCCAGAACTTTATAAAATCACAAATGCCCTGACAAATATGTCAAAAGAAAATAAAAAGTATTTGGAAAGACTGGAAAAAGAAAAAAAGGTTCGCCAGGAATTTTTTAGTAATGCGAGTCATGAATTGAAAACACCATTGACTTCGATTCGTGGATATACGGAATTGATTCGTTCACATACTATTCAAGATAGTAATCAAATTGATACGTGTTTGGATTGTGTCTTAAAAGAAAGTGATCATATGACGCAGTTGATCAATGATATTTTAACCATTTCTAAATTAGAAACGGAAGAAATGCAAGTGACATATTCACATATTCAAGTAAAGAAGTTATTGGATTCCATTATAGAAACTTTAAGAGTGCAAATTGAGAAAATGGATTTAAAAGTATATGTGAATGCGACAGAATTTACAGTCTTTGCGAGTATGGATCATATTAAAGGAATCTTTTACAATGTGATTTCGAATGCGATCAAATATAATAAGGTGAATGGACGTATTGATATTGTGTTGAAAAAGAATCAAAATAATATGTATTTTAGTGTAGAGGATACGGGTATTGGAATTCCAAATAAAGATCAAAATCGAATTTTTCAACGCTTTTATCGCGTAGATAAACAACGTTCCAAAACGATACCTGGAACAGGACTTGGATTATCCATTGTAAAGCATGTTGTTTATTATTATAAAGGAGATATTCATTTAACTTCAAAAGAAGATGTAGGAACTAAAATAACAATTGAATTACCTATTGTTGTAAAAGAAACCCCAGAGAGTTAGTCTCTGGGGTTTGGTGCATATTCCTGTTCGGATTTTAGAACATGAATGGCGAATGTAAATAAAATGAGTAAACGAATGATATCAATTAAAATAAAGAATATAAATACACGAATGGAATATTCATGTGAATTATAATATTTCATAAGGCTAGGCAAATAAACAAGAATGCGAATGAGTTCACCAATCATGCAACAAGCGATAATTTTCTTTGTAGCTTTTTGGTTGTAGTACATATAGAACAATGGAATTGTCCATATGAATGCAGTAAATATACAAAGTACAAAGATATCTTTTGTGGCAAATACCTTTTGCATATCCATGCTTTCGAATAGATTTGAAAAGATTTGAATTAAAATCGGAAATAAAATCAACTCTCCATAAATAATAATACCTAAACGAACGGATAATTGAGGTAAAGTCATAGGCGTTTTTTCCGTTTCATATTCATCTTCATCGTCTTGTTCATCTTGTTCCATTTCTTTTGCGTATTTTTCTTTGATTTTATTGTAGTCTACATTTTTTGTTTGTTTTTCAACCCAATCATCATCTTCATCATCCAATTCAATGGTGTGATCATAATAAATCTTACACCAACGATTATTTTTTAAATATCCACCAATTTGGCTCAGTGCTATTGTTTTTACAAGCATACAAGCGACAAGGATAAAAAATGGAAGAATATTTTTAAGGTTGGATAATAGTAAATGGATTGGAAAATAAATCAATAAAAGTGTGATAACTAAATCGATCCAATAAAGTATACGAAACCATTTGTTGCCTAAAGAAAGAAGAACAAAGGTGATGCCATATAATATTAATTGTCCAGCTGTTAGCTTTAATAACATGGAGTGAAAAGAAGGATCATCAACTTTTAAAAATTCTATGTTAGAAAATAAATATGCCATTAAAAAAAAGTATATACATAATATGGCGAAATATAAAATTAAATGTATAGTTATTTTTTGTTTAGCTTTTTGATAGAGAATCAGGTTTTGTTCCTGTTTAGAATACATATAAAGACCTACTTTCTATTTTGAAATGAATATACATTTCTTATATTATTTTAGCATAGGAATGAAATTCATTGTCAATATTTTAACAATGGATTAATATATCAAAGGAGGAATAATGAAAATGGAATTAAAAACGATTCGAATTCAACGTGTTGTTGAACAACAAAATTTGGCATCTGTTATGAAAAGTGGTTCATTAGATGTCTTAGCTACACCACAAATGATTGCGTGGATGGAAGAAGCAGCCTGTTTATGTCTTGATTTAGACCAAGGCAAAACAAGTGTAGGCATTTCTATGAATGTATCACACGATATGGCTAGTCCCTTAGGCGCAACAATCACAATTGAAGCTAAAATGGTACATGTGGAGGGTCGCAAAATTGATTATGAAGTGCAGGCTTTCCAAGATGGAAAATCAATTGGAAAAGGTGTGCACAGTCGTTTTGTGGTAGATGCACAAAAGTTTATGGATAAAACATATAAGAAATAAAAAAGAGAGCGGTAGAATTTATACTCTACCGCTTTCTTCTTATTATTGAAAGATTTAAAAGAATCATACTTAAAGCTCCAATTGTATCAATACAAATATCTGTGATTTGTGGACTTCTTCCCGAAATAAAAGATTGATGCCATTCATCGCTGCACGCATAAAGAATGCAAGTTAAAAGTGCAATCAATGCAAAGCGTTTAATATTGTAGTTTTTATACATGTAGAGTGTATTATAACCAAGCAAGGCATAGATTGTAAAATGAGCTAGTTTGCGAATGAAGTGCATTGAAAAAGGTAAGAATTGTAAAAACCAAGCACTTGTTTGTGTGGATTGCTCTGCGTTTTGACTTGAAAAATAAAATATGAGCATCATGTTACAGATTGTAAGAATAGTGAATATGAATTTTTTCAAATGGAAGGCTTCCTTTCTTGGATGAATAATGCGTAATTTGCTTTTTTAAAATCTTGTTCATTAAAATAATTTCGAACATAGATAAAATGATAATCAAAAACATTGCTCATGTCAAAATCATCTAAGATGACATAACTTGTGATATTATGTTCATTTATAAATTCTTGGATTGCCTTTGTACGTGGTGAAATTAAAGGTGTAGTTGCCTTTATGTACTTTCCTAAGCCAAAAATATCAAACATAGTTTGTAGCTGATCAAGGGAGTATACAATTCTCCAAGAGCTTGTGATGATAATTTGTGCGTTGTATTTTTCAATTAATTGTTTCAAATAATCGATACTTTCTTTTGAAAAACAAGAATAGATTTGATTGACTAAATATACATTTAAATTTGCGATTTTAGGATGATTTAATTTTTTGGCTAGAGTATTTGGTAAACTATAATCAAAATGATATGTAGTATTTTTTCGGTTTGGGTTGATGACACCATCAATATCTAAAAATATACAAGGTTTCATAAGTGGTCCTCCTGTTAATATGATAGTCAAAATTGTACTCAAGTTCAATTGTTGGTATAATTTATGAAAAGGATGTGGGATTATGGAAAATAAAATTGTTCTTGTGACAGGAATGTCAGGAGCTGGAAAATCAAGTGCAATGAATGCCTTGGAAGATTTAGGGTATTATTGTATGGATAATTTTCCTAAGGAATTACTAGACAATTTAGAAGAATTATTAAGAAAAGATGAAACGCATTATAAAAATGTGGCATTAAGTGTGAGTGCAATAGATTATCAAGCTTTTGTCAGTTATTTTGAGAATATAAATAGAGAACTACAAATTTTATTTTTAGATTGTAGTGATGAAGAATTGTTGTTGCGCTATCGCTTTACAAGAAGACAACATCCAATGATTGTAAATCATTTAGCTACGACATTAGAGGATGCGATTGAAGTTGAACGTGATTTTTTGGATCATCTACAAGAAAATTCACAGAATACGATTCATATTGATACGACAAAATTAAGTACTTCAGCTTTGGCAAGTCGTGTTTTACATCGTTTTAAAAGTGCAAAACGAAGTGTATTTACAGTAACATTTCAATCTTTTGGATTTAAGCACGGGGTGCCATTAGATGCAGATATGGTTATTGATGTTCGTTTCTTACCCAATCCATTCTATGATCCTTTGTTGAGAGAAAAAACAGGAAATCAAAAAGAAGTTTATGATTATGTTATGGATAAAACAGAAACACAGGAATTTATTGTTCATTTAAAAAATTATTGTGATTTTGTATTTAACCAATATGAGAAACAAAATAAGTCACATATGATTGTTGCGATAGGTTGTACAGGCGGACAACATCGTTCGGTTTCCATTTGTAATTGGTTATATGACACATATAAAGATACATATCGTTGTTTTAAATCACATCGCGATATTGGAGTGGATGAAGAATGAAAAAGATAGTTGTGATTGGTGGAGGTACAGGTCTATCCAGCATGTTGAAAGGCATGAAACGATTGGAAAATGTGGATTTAACGGCTGTTGTTACGGTTGCGGATGATGGTGGTAGTACAGGAAGAATTCGAGATATTTACAATGTACCTGCAGTTGGAGATATACGACATGTTTTATGTGCGATGGCCGATGAAGAAGATGAGGGTTTCTTTTCGGATTTATTAAATTATCGTTTTGAAGGTAGCAAAGACATTGGTGGACATAATCTAGGAAATTTGATCTTTTTGGCTATGATCAACACGACAGGCTCTTTTATGGGTGCTATTGAATCTATTTCAAGAGTTTTAAATGTGAAAGGAAATATTTTGCCGAGTACATTGGATGTTGTCACTTTGTATGCCATGATGAAGGATGGGACTTTGGTTCGTGGCGAAAAAAATATTCCAACTGTATACAATAGTATTGATCATGTGTTCTATCAAACGGATGTCCAAGCTTACAAGCCGGCTATTGATGCGATTGAAAATGCAGATTTAATTATATATGGAATTGGATCGTTATATACTTCGATTATGCCAAACTTGATTATTTCAGATATATCTAAAGCAATAGAAAAGAATCCTTGTAAAAAGATTTATTTCTGTAATGCGATGTCGCAACCTGGAGAAACAGATGGCTATACTGTACAAGATCATATTCGTGCAATTGAAAAGCATTCATTTAAACATCCGGTGGATTTAGTTGTTGTGAATCAATCAAAGTTACCAAAGGAAGTATTGGATATGTATGCTTCACAAAAGAGTTATCCAATTTGTATTGGAAATGAGGCAACGGACTATGCTATTATACAAAGAGATTTGTTGGCCTTGGACTCAAAAGGACGTATTCGTCATAATCCAATGGCGGTTAAACAAGTTGTTGAGGAACTAATCAAGGGGGTATAGACTTGTCCTTTACTAGCGAAGTATATTTCTTGTAAAGGATACAAACTGACATATATCCGTTACGTGCTTATACAGGCTTTATATACAGTGAAAATACATGATACATACTGTCATAGACTGATATAGACCTATCTAATTAAGTAACAAATTGAGTTACAAATTTTAAATGAGTAACAAGAAAGTAACAAAAATAAGCACAAAACAATGGAGGATATAATCATGTTACAAGAAACAAAAGCAACCCAACAAAACAATAAAGAATATTATGTACGTATGATTGATGAAATGCTATCTCATATGGATGATGTAAAAGTAATTCAACGAGTATTCTACTTTGTACAAAGATTATGGATTCACTCATAAAATGAATTAAGATAAAAAAAGGCAACAGTTCAATAGTTGCCTTTTATTATGCGTTCACGTTCCTCAAGAAGAGAAGCGATTTTTCTACAATACAATTCCTGTTTTATATAATCTTGATTGAGATTGCATTTATTTAATTTTAATAACAAAGATTCTATTTCTTTGTCTATGTTGCATATGCGTTCTTGAGGTGTACGAGCCCACATATTTTATAAAGTGTGCTCTGTTTTTTGCTTAATTAAATACATTAGGCTAGAATCTTCACGTTCAATTAATAAATCTACACCATAGGCTAGATTTCCACGCCATGATTCATACGAATGACTTAAGATACGTGATTGATTGTTTGATGATTCATTGCTTAAATTTTTAATTTGAGCGTTTAAATCAATGATGTGTTTATATGTATCAATCAGCTCCTGTTTTAAGGGCTTTAGAATGGCTTTTCGTTGTGTTTCATATTCTTGCTCCCAATTATTCAACTCAGTGTAGTTTTCACGCTCTAGGCACTTATTAAGGGCGTTATATGCTTTTGTTTTCTTAGTGCCTAACTCATTTAATAAATCTTGATACACTTTTAGTTTCGGTGCGTTTTCTGTTACGATTTCATATGTTTTTGATTCTTTAGCATTTTCAATGACTTCTTTAAGTGAATCAATTTTACTTGTTAGTGATTCTACTTGTTTTGAAAGGTCATTGTATTCAATGACTGAAGGGTTATTTTTAAGAATCTCATTCATTTTACCCTCCATAGTCGTATTTAATGTTTTTAATTGTTGTTGAATATCGTTCATTTTCATCATCCTCCTTTTATTCAAAATCTTTTAAATCTCTTTCTTTTGCCACATTAGTAATCATATCTTTATTGATTGCGTTTACTTCTGAAGCATTGAATTTAACCTCTGTACGCTCATTTTGTCCTAAGTATTGTTTTCCTAGCCATATAAGCATTGTAGGATTTCCTTTCATTGCTAGTTCAAATTGAGCTCTTCTCAATGAGGTTTTAAACAATATATTTTTTTGAGTGAAGTACTCGGAGAAATTGACTCCATAGGTACGTTGTACCCATTTAGACATTGTTTTGTCACTAGTATTAAAATAACGACAAATCTCTTCTTGAGTGAATCCGAATTCTCCTGTAAGCCTTTCAAATTGCTCTTTATCAAATTGTTTTAAAGGTCTAGCTATTATTGCACCTCCTTTCTAAATGCGTATACTTCATTATTTCTCATTAAGATATTGCCTGTTGTCCAATTAATTGAACCTGTATCAATGCAATGGGATAAATCAATATCTTTGTTATATGCAAAGCCTTTTGCGTAGATACATGATTCATCATTATCAATTACAGATTCATCATCTAAAACTAAGGCAAAATACGCCATTTCTTTTTGTGATTCTTCCTCTAATAGGTATGGAAGGTTTTGCATTTGATAATAGGTTTTGCAATCATTGATTGATTCGCATAATGATACATAACCTAATCTGTTTGTTTTGATTTTTCCATCTTTTAAAATTTGTTCAGCGTTTTGTATTGATGTTCCATGATAATATGTTTTTTTCATTTTCTTACTCCTCCTAGAAACATTTAAAGTTTCTCTTCTCTTTGGGATCTCTTCTCTTCAAATCCACATCTTTTCTATTCCTGTTTCTATTCTATTCCGTTCCGTTCTATTCAGTAGTTTTCGAATATGTTTGTATAGAATTCGTATAGGACTGTATAGAATTCGTATAGGACTGTAGGCTATCCTATGGGTTTAAAGGGTCAAAATTAGATTCATCTTTGTTATATCGCTTCATAATATTTCTTTTGTTCTGTTCACATTTGTTTAACCATTTTTGATAATCTCTGTCTAGTTGTCCTTTCATAGTCTGAAATGCAAGTTTTACAAAAGGGTCGGAAGGTGGTGCGATTTCTGTCCCTTCATATAAACTTTTGCCGTATTTAAGAATATGTTTCATAAGATCGGAAGATTGTTTATCTGATAATGAATCAAGAGTATCAATCCAATCAAAATATACAACCATACCTATTTTTTGGGTTTTTGGTTTAGAATTATCAACCATTGTTGACACTCCTATTTAATGCTTTCTTTGCATTTGATTCTTTCTTAAGCATATTTTTAGCCATAGTATCTAAATGTTTAATACTTGCTTCAATTTCATCCCTATTTTTTGTTATTTTGTATCCCTTATTACTATGGGCAATATACATATCGTTTTCGCCATCACAAAATGATTGATTTTTGACCTCAATATATTTATTCCATGCTCTTCTAGGGTAGGTGATTGCATATTCATTAAATATACGCTCTTTTAGATTGGCGTAAGTAATCCAATCCTTAAGGTTTTCTTTAATGAATTCATTAAAATCTCCTTTTTCAATAGGAGGAGTGAGAAATGTGTTCCGTAAATGTTTCTCATTCATTATTTTCTCCCCCCTTTGCTCAACGATTTTTTTAGATTCTAAGGCTCTTAGTCGATTACATACATTTAAACCTTCATAATCATGTTGGAACTTTAAAAGCATACCTTGAGAAAACATATAAGCCTTTCCTATTTTAGTAGGCTTCAAAACTCCCACATCACATAACATAGATACGTTATCAATGTGTACATTAAGACAAGTTGCCACCTCTTCACGAGTAAGCATTTTAAGATTTTGTAGTATTCAAATCACGCTCCTTTACAATTTCAATAATAATGTTTTGAATCTTTTCTTTCTTTTCTTGTGTTAACTCCTTGCGAAGCATTCTTGAAAAGTAACTATCCGTTATCCCTAATCGTTCAGCAATTTGCCATAGTTTAACGCCGTGCGTTAATGCCATATTTCTGATGTCATTGTTTTTCATGCCTTTACCTCCTTTCTAAAATATGTTGTTAAAAGAATATTGTTGTTGTATACTGAATGTGTTAAACAACGACATTTGTTTTAACACAAATAATTTAACATTTAAGTTTAATAAATTCAATGTACTTAACACATATGAATGAAAAGCGTTAAAAGAATATGATTATTTAACAAGTATGATAAGGAGAAACTATGAGTGTATTGAATAAAGAAAAAATTGAAAAAGAAATAGAAAGGCTAGGTTTAACAAAAGGAGAGGTAGCCGATAAAATGAATATGAGTATTCAGTCATTTAGTAGAATGATAAGTGGAAACACTTTAAATCCACGTTTAGATAATGCGATAGGGTTGTCAAGGATTCTAGGGGTTTCATTGGATTATCTTACAGATTTAACGAATGAAAGAGACGTGGACGTTCAAATAAAGGATATTTCTGCAAAATTGGGATTATCATTAAATTCTATATATAATCTTATGTGGATGAATCAAAACATGGAATGTCATGTAGCTCCTTTAGATGAATTGATTTCATCTACTACGATTTACCAAATAAATGATTCACTTAAAAATCTTTATGAAGCAAATTCACTTAGTGAATATGGAGATTATGACATACAATACGATTTAAAAGGACAATCTAAACATAAGCAAATAGCACAATATAACATTACTGATATTTATATTTATGAATTGATGAATTGGATTCGTCTTTCATTAGATTACAGTGATTCAAAAAAAATAGGAATTGAAAGAACTATAGAATATTTAGAAAATTCGGATGATGAAAGTATCTTTAAAGAAGACATTCCAGAGTTAAAAGAAAAGTTTGATAATTTTGAATATTTCAAAAATTGTCAAACAAAAGGGAATAGGATTGTATGTGAAAAGAATTAAGGTAATAAAAAAGCCCTGTACGGCAATACAGGACTTGAGCGAGAAACATTTACGGAACACATTTCTCGCTCCTATTATATCAAATTGACAGTATGTATCAAACAAAATAGGAGGATAAAAGAATATGTTTGTTAGAAAGAGGACTTCTAAGAAGGCTAAAAAAGGATATACATGGACAGTGTATATTGATTATGAGGATTCATACGGAGTTAAGCAACGCTACACAAAAGGAGGATTTCAAGAAAAGTCTGAAGCATTGAATCATGGAATTGAAAAACAACAGGAGTTAAAACAGGGGATTGAAATTAAATTAAAAGACAAGACATTCAGTGAAGTATATCTAGAGTATATGGAGGTAGAGGGTAAATTTAAATATACCCATAACACCATGATTACATACGATAGTATATACGTAAACCATATTAAAGATGGAATCGGCAACGCAAAAATGCGTAACTTGTCTTATAAGGCTCTTCAAGAGTATTTCAATGGTATTTGTGATGAGGGTATGGGAACTACAACAGGAATCAAAAGAATCTTTTGTGTTACGTTTAAATACGCTCTAAGAGTGGGATATATCAATAGCAATCCTATGTTGATGGTAACTGTTAGGGGTAAAGAGAATAAGCGTAAGCAAGATGATATTATTACTTTTGAGCAATTAGAAGAAATGGTGAAAATCTTATGCACTGTTGACGAAAAGAAACGCAACTATGTACCATTCACACATTATTCATTTTGTATCTTTTTGTACCTGTCTTATTTCCTTGGAACTCGTAAAGCCGAAACTCTAGCTATTACAAAACAAGATGTAGATTTTGATAACAATACAATTTCAATTAATAAACAACTTGTATATCATGGAATCAAAAAAGAAGAGTATTATTGTACGGATAAAATGAAAACAAAATCTAGTCGTGCAATTTTACCAATGTGTGATAAACTTAAAGAGATTCTTCAGAAATGGTATAAAAAGAATCCTTATGATTTACTTTGTTGTGATGAGTATGGTGATTATATAGTACCTACTGATTGTTGTAGGCTATGCAAAGAAAGTGCGAAAAAGATAGGGGTTGATTTTCACCCACATTCTTTAAGGCATACATATATTTCTAATTTGGTATTGAGTGGGGTAGATGTAAAAACAGTGTCTGAACTTGCTAGACATTCAAACACAAGCACTACACTAGACATTTACGCTCAAACCACATTTGAAAAGAAACAAGAAGCAATAAATTGCACTTTCAACGCCTATTTAGACACAAAAAGTAACAAAAAAGTAACAAATTTAAAAGATGAAAGATTAAATTGATTGATTTAATTAAATAAATGCTATATATAAAGCCAAAATAAGCTACTTTAAGTTAGGGGGTATAGACTTGTCCTTTACTAGCGAAATCAAAAAGGAAATTTGTAAAGAAGAAATCGATGCTCAAATGATGAAGGCACAATTATGTGCCCTTTTTCAAATGCGAGCAAGTTTACATATGAACTGGCAAGGTATGTATTTATCTTTTCAGACTGAAAATGCAACGATTGCGAAACATGTATTTCAAATTATGAAAACATTATATAATGTGGATCCGCGTCTATCTGTATTGAAAAAAATGCAGTTAAAGAAAAACAATATATATCGCATACAGGTTTTTGATAAGGCACAGGAAATTTTGGAAGACCTTCAAATTCTTACGGATTCAGGTTTACGATATACGCCAAGTGTGAAAATGGTGCGTTCAGAAAAGATGGCTAGAGCCTATCTTCAAGGATGTTTTTTGGCAAGTGGCAGTATCAATTCACCTAAGTCGAGTAACTATCATTTAGAGATGTCTAGTCAGGAAAAGGATTTGGCATTGAGTGTTCAAAAATTGATGCAGCGTTTTTATTTGCCTGCAAAAGTAATTGAAAGAAAAAGTTTATATGTCGTATATATAAAGGCTGGAGATAAAATTGCTGATTTTTTGCGCTTGTGTAATGCTTCGAATGCGTTGTTTGAATTTGAAGATTCTAGAATACAAAGAGATTTTTACAATCAGATCACGCGTTTAGATAATTGTGAAGTGGCCAATGAAGTGAAAAGCTTGAAAGCAGCAAAATCACAATTAGAGGCGATTGAATTTTTGGAAAGTAACGCAAAAAATATTGTGATTCCAGAAAAGATCATGCATGCGATGCAAATTCGAAAGATGTATCCAGAAGCAAATTTGAATGAATTGTGTTTGGAATGTAAAAATGAATTTGGTGAAGATATTTCAAAGTCAGGTATGAAACATCGTTTGGCTAAGGTGAAGCAGATGGCTAAAGATCTCAAGGAGGATTTAGATGTTTAAAAAAATAGGGGTTATAGTTTTATCTTTCTTATTATGTGCATGTTCAATGGGGGTTCAGCTAAAGAAACAAACGTTTACAATTGAACTTGGTAAAGATATTTATGCCAATCCAACTTTGTATTTAAAGGATTCATCTCGTACAAGTCGATTAGAAGTTGTTTCAAAAAGTGTTGGTGTAGATAAAAAGAACAATCGTTTTATGACATCAGGCATGGATTATCTGGTGGTTGGAGAATATGATTTTGCGATTCAAGACGGGAATAAAGAATATCCGTTTGTGATTAAGGTAAAGGATACAACGCCACCTGTTTGTGCAAGCGAAGTCAGTCAAATCACTATAAGTGTTGGTCAAAATATTGATTGGAATTCATACTTTCATGCGACAGATCTATCAGGTGTGACTTTTGAAGCAAATGTGGATACGTCATCGGCTTCTACACAAGATGTACAAGTGAAGATTAGTGATCGTTTTGGCAATGCAGTCACAAAAAATGTAAGTGTGGTTGTACAATGAGAAAAGCTGATAAAATATTGATAGTATGCATTATGGTTTTATCTATTTTTCTTTGTATTCCCTTGTTTTTTACTAAACATGTGAATAGCTATGCGAGTGTCTATGTGAAAGAAAAACAGGTTTTGCGTATCGATTTATCAAAGGATAAATCTTATGTTGTGAATGGAAAGCTTGGTAAAGTGCATATTGAGGTCAAGCAAAAAAAGGTTCGTGTCACTCAAGAAAAGAGTTTGCATCATTATTGTTCAAAACAAGGTTTTGTTTCGGATGACAATGTTCCAATTGTGTGTTTGCCAAATGAAACGGTGGTAAAAATTGAAAAAGAAGCCAGCCAGGATACGGTGATACAATGAATGTAAAAAAAAGTGTAATTCTAGCATTTCTAGTTGCGGTGGGAATCTTGTTGCAGCTATTGGAAAGTTTTGTGGGTATCTTCATGATAGTTCCAGGATATAAGATTGGTCTTGCAAATATTGCAGGGTTGTTTGCACTTTATATATATGATGAAAAATCATTGGCTTATGTTTCTTTACTTCGCATTTTTTTATCAAGTTTGATGCAAGGAACATTATTTTCGGTTTCATTCTATCTATCGTTAAGTGGTGGGATTTTGGCTTGTATTGCGATGATTATTGCCTATAGAAGTAAAGTATTTTCTATATATGGAGTCAGCATACTTGGAGCTTGTTTTCATAATATTGGACAAGTGATCGCGATTACTTGGATCTATCAACAATATTTTATGCAGCTTTTTTTGCCAATTCTTTTGGCATTATCCATTGTGAGTGGTATATTAATTGCAGTAGTATGTAAAAAAGTGTTAAGTCGAATTCATGGAGGTTTTTATGGAAAAATATAGTTATACACCAAAAGGTGTTTGTAGTCGTCAATTCAATTTTGAAATTGAAGATGGAACCATTCAAAGTTTTGAAGCCATTGGAGGATGCAATGGTAATTTGAAAGGTATTGGTTGTTTATTGAAGGGAAGAAGTGTAGACGAAGTTATTGATACATTAACAGGTGTAACTTGTGGTAATAAACCAACGTCATGTCCGGATCAAATTGCGTGTGCGCTAAAGGCGTATCGTGGCTGATCATTTTTTAGGGGCTTTAAAAGAGATTGAGCGTCGTGCACAAAATAATATTCTTGTGTTTTCGGATGTTTTAAGTGAGCGCTTGGATGTTATAGCACAAAGCATGATTTCTAAACCGCTTTCGGATAATGATTATTTAAAGTTGGCTGAATTGTATTATAAAAAATTTTCGAAAGAAAAAAATAAACAGGGAATGTTATTTTGCCTTTTAAGGATGCAACAAATTGTGTTTTTAAAAGAGCATACGGATAAACAAACAGATGACATTAAATTGGAGTTTAGTGAAGAAATTGATGCCATTACAAAAGCTTTTTTATCAAGAAAAAGAAATTATTATCAGAATTCATTAAGAAATATATTTCAAAGATTTATTTTGTTGGATACATTGGCATATGTTTTATTGTTGATGTTATTTGTGCTTTTATTTCACATTCCTTTTAAAGTTGCATTTATACTTCTTGTGCTTGCTTGGATAGTTGTACTTGTCTATGCAAAACAGAAGGGGGTTCCATATTTTTATGGTTCGCGTATTCAAACGCTTTCACAAGAGGTGGATTCAACATTTTTACAAGTGGATCAAGGTATTTTTACAAAAGTCGAGTAATCGACTTTTTTTCACAAGTTCATTTGTTATACTTGTTAAATATATCACAAATGTGCTATTATTAAGCCATGGGGTGATATAAATGCAGAATAGAAATGTGCCCAAAGCGACTTTACAAAGATATCCAGTGTATTTAAAAGCTTTACGTAAGCTACAAAAAAATGGCGTTGAAAGAATTATGTCTAAGGAATTATCGAGTTTTGTTGATATTGAACCAACGACGATTCGACGTGATTTTTCATTTTTAGGCAATCTTGGAAAGCAAGGCTATGGATATGATGTGGATAAGTTGATTGAAATATTTAATAGTCAGCTTGGCGTTGATTTTGATGAAAAGATTATATTAGTAGGTGCAGGTAACTTAGGTCGTGCATTAATGAATTATAATAAGTGGAATTATGTAGTTGGAGAAATTGCATGTGCCTTTGATGTGGATCCTAAAAAATGTGGAACTCAATTTGGTGTTGAAGTATATCCAATGTCCGAATTGGAGAATAAGATTCCAGAAGGATGTCGTATTGCCATTTTAACAATTTCACATGATGTACAAGAAACGGTAGATAAATTGGTTCAGTGTGGAATCAGTGGCATAGTAGATTTTACGCATCAGCATTTTTTGGTTCCAAAAGGGGTTGTCATAAAAAGTATTGATGTGGTATCATCTATACAAGAATTGGTATTTATTACAAATTCATTAGAAACAAAGACGCAGAAATAGAAGTCGTCCGAAACAAACATTTAGAAGAGAGTCCTAGTGGGTGAAAAGGGATAATGTAAGTTTGGATAGATAACACCTGTGGAGTCGGACTGGAGAAATTAAGTAGACAGTGACGTGTGGAATGCGTTAAATTCCAATTGAGTGCATACATACGTGTGATGAAACAGGATGGTACCGCGGTTATAATCGTTCCTTAATTATTAAGGGACGTTTTTTTTATTTTGAAGGGAGAAACTATGTTAGTAAAAAAATTAAAAGAAACTTTTGAACAGTACGATGGACAAAGTGTAACTTTGCAGGGTTGGGTTCGTACAAATCGTAATTCAAAGGCAGTTGGTTTTATTGCATTGAATGATGGAACAACTTTTTCAAATGTCCAAGTTGTATATGGAGAAAATTTAGAAAATTTTGATGAGGTATCTAAAATTACAACTGGTTCTGCAATGGAAGTAACAGGTAAATTAGTATGTACTCCAGATGCAAAACAGCCATTTGAAATTCAAGCTGAAAATATTTGTGTTTTAGGATTATGTGATCATGATTATCCTTTACAAAAGAAACGTCACAGTTTTGAATTTATGCGTGAAATTCCTCATGTACGTCCTCGTGCAAATACATATTATGCGATGTTTAGATTAAGAAGTGTTTTAAGTATGGCTATTCATACATTCTTCCAGGATCGCGGATTTGTTTATGTAAATACACCAGAAATCACTGGTAATGATGCGGAAGGTGCTGGAGAATGTTTTACCGTTACAACGCGTGAAGATGCAAAATATGATAAGGATTTCTTTGGAAAACATGCACAATTAACAGTATCTGGACAATTGCATGTTGAACCTTTTGCCTTAGCATATCGTAATGTTTATACATTTGGTCCAACTTTCCGTGCCGAAAATTCAAATACAACTCGTCATGCTTCTGAATTCTGGATGATTGAACCAGAACTTGCATTTGCGGATCTAGCAGACAACATGGATTGTATTGAGGAAATGATCAAGTATTGTATCAACTATTGTTTAGAACATGCTAAAGAAGAAATGGAATTCTTTGCGTCTATGATTGATAAAGAATGTATTAAGCGTGTAACACATGTGGCTAATTCTAGTTTTGAAAGAATGACATATACAAAGGCAATCGAATATTTAGAAAAAGCGAAAGATCAATTTGAAAACCAAGAAATTTTCTGGGGTATGGATCTACAAAGTGAGCATGAGCGTTATATTTGTGAAAAAGTAGTAAATGGTCCGGTGTTCTTAACGGATTATCCGAAGGATATCAAAGCTTTCTATATGCGTATAAATGATGACAACAAAACTGTTGCAGCATGTGACTTGTTAGTTCCATATGTTGGAGAATTAGTTGGTGGATCACAACGTGAAGAACGTTATGATGTATTAGTAAATCGTATGAAAGAAATGGGAATGGAACAAGAAACTCTACAATGGTATTTAGATTTACGCCGTTTTGGAGGATGTAAACATTCTGGATTTGGTTTAGGATTTGATCGTATGTTAATGTATTTAAGTGGTGTTGCTAACATTCGTGATGTACAACCATATCCTCGTACACCAAGAAATTTAATTTTCTAATGATTTAAACAGGTATCTCGTTGATACCTGTTTTCTTGTGTGATATAAATAAGGGGTATGAAAAAAACAAGAGTAATAAATAAAAGAAATTTAAGCACAATGATTATCGGAATGGTTACGATTGCAGTTGCGATTGTCTGTGTTTTTTTATATGTTTCAAAGCCGAAACAAACGAATAAATCATCTCAATCTTACTTGAATGGTGTGGATGTTGATAAATTACAAAAAAAGGTGGGAAAGGATTTTGAAGGTACGTATCTATTAAAGGATTATGTGGTTTATGGAGAAACGTTATCTTTGTACAAAAGTAAATATGGATCAACAGAAACAGATAAGATGCAAGGTAACAACATTGTATTAAGAAATGTCATGACGGATGCGACAACGAGTTTTACTTTTAATGGAAGCGTAGATTCAGGTGTTGATTTAGGAACTTTAAAAGAAGGAATCTATGAATTATATACTTATAATCATTTTGAAAAAGAGCGAATCTATTTCAAAGATGCTTTTAAGGCAAAAGCTGTTACAACGATGCGTCGTGATGAAAAGGTGACTTCCGTATCTTTTATGGCGGATAAAAATGCATTGAAAGAATATGGAATTCAATTTAAGAAAAATTACGCTTTTATTATAGTGACAAGTCAAGAACCAAATGAAGATATTTATGATGTGGTTATTGATCCTTGCGGAAATGCGATGAATTATTTTTCAAATACAGTTGATGTTGGTGCAAGTACATCTGTTTTAGATGAGGCTAGCTCTTCTTTAGAATTTGCCAAGAAAGTGAAAAAAGAGTTGGAAAAGAAAGGCTTGAAAGTAAAAATCTTGCGTAAGGAAAATGAAACTCCAGGCTATTATGGAGCGAATGGTCGTCCAGCACGTGCTTATAAGACAAAGGCAAAATTATATTTAGCCTTAGGTGCTAGTTTAGATGAGAATGTTTATGCTCCATACATGTTAACGAGTCCTTATACAAATAGTGGATTGGCCAATACGGTTTCATATTTTATGGAACAAAATGGTTTGACTTTATATGAAGCAAGAACGAATACTACACAGGAGAACGGTGTTTTATACGATTCGTATGCAGAAAGTGATAATGGAAAAGTTTTAGAGTATGAACTTTATCCTCAATTAAGAGAAACAGGCGGAAAAGCTACATATGCAGGTGTATATGGGGATGAGTTTAAAAATGTAGATTATAAAGATGCATACGGGATGTATGGTTTATATTTTTCATATGCGAGTGCAATGAATTCGCAAAGCGTTACTTACTATAATGAAAATGCGGATGCGATAGCTAAAATATTAGTTAAAAGTATTGTTAGATATTTTGAAATTTAAGGGTGATATAGTATGAAATTACAATTGAGCAATATTCAAAAGTCTTTTGGTGCCAAAACGGTTTTGGCTGGTGCAAATTTTCAAGTACGTGATAATGAAAAGATAGCACTAGTTGGACGTAATGGTTGCGGTAAAACGACGTTGATGAAAATTATTTGTGGGCAGGAAAATTATGATTCTGGAACACGCATGGTATTGAATGGAACAAACATTGGTTATTTAGCACAGATTACTTTTGTGGATGAGGAAAAGACGGTATATGAAGAGCTTTTAACAGCTTTTGATAAGGTTCGTGAATTAGAAAAACAATTAAATGAGCAGGCGGAAGTTTTAAAAACAGATTCGAGTGAAAAGCAACTTGCGAAATATGATGCGTTGCAGACTCGTTTTGAAGCTTTAAATGGATATCAATATGAGGTGGAATTAAAGAATGTATTTTTTCATTTTCAATTTGATGAGAATGATTTAAATAAAAAATTATGTGAATTTAGTTCGGGACAAAAAACAAGAATCGCTTTAGTTAAATTATTGTTGACGAAACCAGATATTTTATTGTTGGATGAACCTACAAACCATTTGGATATTGCAGCTATAGAATGGCTTGAAAATTATGTGAAGCATTATCCTTTTGCGGTTGTTTTGGTTAGCCATGATCGTATGTTCTTGGATCATGTTGTGGATGAAATCGTAGAAATTGAATTTGGTAAGACACAAAGATATGTGGGGGATTATTCGCATTATTTAAAGGCAAAAGAAGAATATTTAAAAAAGAATCATGAGGCGTATGTTCGTCAACAACAAGAAATTCATCGTTTAGAGGATTTGATTGAGAAGTTCAGATATAAAAAGAACAAAGCCGCTTTTGCGAAGAGTAAACAGAAATATTTGGATCGTATGGATAAAATTGAAGATAGTTCATCGGATACAAGTCAAATGAAGGCGGTGTTTACTTGTGCAAGAAAGGGTGGTAAACAAGTTCTTGATGTTGAAGATTTAAGTGTTGGCTATGATAAAGTGTTGTCTAAAGTGTCCTTTCAATTACTGCAAGGACAACGTATGGCCATTGTTGGACCAAATGGTATTGGTAAATCCACTTTGATCAAAACTTTGGTGAAAGAACTTCCTGCCATTTCTGGTAGTTTCAAATTTGGTCATCAAATCGATGTGGGATATTTTAATCAGGAAAGTGCCCAGATGAAATCTAATAAAAATGTTCTTGATGAATTATGGGATATGGATCCGGATGCAACGCAAACACAGATTCGTAATACGTTAGCTAGTTTTTTATTTACACAGGATGAAGTGTTTAAAGAAGTGAATGATTTGTCGGGTGGTGAACGAGTGCGTTTAGCTCTTGCGAAACTAATGTTAGAACATGATAATGTTTTACTTTTGGATGAGCCTACAAACCATTTGGATATACCAGCTAAAGAAGCATTGGAATCGGCATTAGAAAAGTATGATGGAACCATTCTTTTTGTATCGCATGATCGTATGTTTTTAAAGAAAATGGCTACGCGCGTATTAGAGATGGATTCTGTAGGTAAAATCTATGATTTGAATTATGAAGAATACTTGGATAAAAAGGCGAATAATGAATTGATAGAATCGGTAACAAAGGTTGAAAAAGAGGTAAAACCACAAACGGTATCTTTTACGGATTTAAAGGCCATTAAAAATCGTGTTGCGAAACTTGAAGTTTTATTAGATGAGGCTGAGCAAGATTTAGAGGCTATGCGAGAATTAAGATATGAGCCAGAGTATTATCAAGATTATCGTAAGATGGAAGAGTTGGATGCAAAAATCGATGATAAGCATAATGAAATAGCCGCCTTAATGAAGGAATGGGAAAAAAAAATGGCTATGATGGAATAGGGGTGTCAAAGACATCCTTATTTTTTTAAAAAACAGTTGCAATCAAAAATATGTTATGGTAATATATATGGGCACTGATAAATGGACTCTTAGCTCAGCTGGCAGAGCAACTGACTCTTAATCAGTGGGTCTGGGGTTCGAATCCCCAAGAGTCCACCATTTATGTGTATAAGTCGATGAGTCGGCTTTATTTTTTTGAAAAAAATATTGCATATACCACATGTATATGGTATTATCAATAGGTAAAAGAAATGGAAAGATAGAAGCACCCCTTCTCACCTGATGTCTAGAGGGACATAGGTTCACGGCCAATTCAGTTTGAATTCGTTTAAAAGAGTGATGGGTGTTGAATGCACCCATTTTCTTTTTGTGAAAATTAAAAAAAGGATGGTGTCGAATATCAATAACAGAAAAGTTGCCCCAAATAATGTAAACGATGATTTGTTTAACGAAAAGATTCCGTTTAGAGAAGTTCTTGTCATCAATGCGGATGGAGAACAATTGGGAGTTATGTCAAAAAAAGAAGCATTGGACATTGCATACAAACAAAATTTAGATTTGTTGTGTGTTGCACCCAAAGCGCGTCCGGCTGTGTGTAAAGTTTTAGACTATGGTCGCTATCATTTCGAACAACAGAAAAAAGCTAAAGAAGCGAAACGTAAACAACATGTTGTTGAAGTTAAATCTTTGCGTTTATCACCGATTATCGATACACACGATTTTGAAACCAAAGTACGTCAGACGTCAAAATGGATCGAAGCGGGTATGAAAGTAAAGATTGATATGCGATTCCGTGGTCGTTTGATCACTCGCTTGGAAGTTGGTCGTAAGATCATGAATGACTTCATCGAAGCTATGTCTGAAGTAGCTGTCGTTGAAAAGAAACCTTCAATGGAAGGTAATACGATGTCAACAGTGTTGGCACCTAAAAAGAAGTAAGGAGGACTAGACTATGCCTAAAATGAAGAGTCATAGAGGATTAGCAAAACGTGTAAAAAAGACAGGTTCTGGAAAATTAAAGAGATCTCACGCTTATACATCTCACCGTTTCCATGGAAAGACTAAGAAACAACGTCGTCACTTAGCTAAACCAGGTACTGTACATGCTACAGATTACAAACGTATTAAGGAAATGTTAGTTAAGTAATTAAGGAGGATATAAAGAATGGCAAGAGTTAAAGGTGGAACAGTTTCACGCACTCGTAGAAAAAAAGTGTTGAAACTTGCCAAAGGATACTTTGGATCAAAACATACATTATACAAAACTGCAAATGAGCAGGTAATGCATTCATTCAGATATGCATTCAACGATCGTCGTAAGTTAAAAGGAAACATGCGTAAAATCTGGATTACACGTATTAATGCAGCTGCACGTATGAATGACTTATCATACTCTCGTTTAATGCACGGATTAAAATTAGCTAATATTGCGATCAATCGTAAAATGTTAAGTGAAATGGCTATTCACGATGCTGAAGGCTTCACTAAACTTTGCGAAGAAGCAAAAGCAGCTTTAAATGCATAATTAAACTGTCGTAAGACAGTTTTTTTGTATTTTGTTGACAAATTATTATGTATAGGGTATAACTTAAGTAGTTAGAAGAAACTAACTAACACTAAATGCAATTATGGAATCGCTCTTTTCACTTGTTTAATAATTTGATTTCATAAGATGAGGACATTTTAAAAATGTCCTTTTTTGTTTACAAATTTAAAAAGTAATACTATACTAACTGTAAGTTAGAACCAACTAATTCTAACTTACATTCATTATTCTAAGGAGGATATATATTATGAAAGACGGATGGAAAAACAAAACAATGTGGACATTTATTGGAGGTGCAGCTACTGCATTGGCAGGGTCTAAATTTCTAAAAAGCAACACAGCCCATGATTTAGCCGTTAAAGGTTTAGCTGGTGGAATGAAGCTTAAATCGGATACAACTTATAAGTATGAGACAATTAAGGAAGACGCAAAGGATTTATTAGAAGAAGCCAAAGTTCAAAACGAAGGCGAATAAAATGAGTAGTTTTACTATTGCCCATGACATTCCGGGTCGAATGCGAATTCGCTATGGTAAGAATAAGTTTTCTAGTGTTCAGGGCGAAGTTTTAAAAAAGGATCTTTATGTATGGCCCATGATTGAGAGTGTGGAGGTCAACAATGTTACGGGTAGTGTTTTGATGTTGTATGACAAAGCACAAAAAGGCTTGTTACTGAATAAACTAAAGGATTTAGATATCCAATATCTTCAAAATGCGGATACTTCTTCGATTGTAGTTCATTCACAATCACCAGAAGCTATTGCGATGAATCGAGAATATATGAATCGGTTCTTTAAGATTATTGGTAAACGTTATTTTATTAAATGGTTTTTACCAATGGGACTTGGCAATGCGATTACGATTTATAAGTCGATTCATTTTATTAAAGAAGGATTAGCTTCACTTTTCCAATGTAAAATCAATGTTCCTTTATTGGATGCGACAAGCATTGGTGTAAGTTTAATTCAAAAGAATTATACGATTGCTGGAAATATTATGATGTTACTAAATATTTCGGACTTGTTAGAGGATTATACGCGTAAGAAAACAAAATTGGAATTGTCCAACAGTTTATCGATTCAATTTGATAAAGTGTGGATTTTAGAAGATGGTGTAGAACAAGAAATTGCCATGTCTAAGCTTCAAAAAGGGGATGTAGTCATCTCACAAATGGGTTCTATGATTCCAATCGATGGAGAAGTCGTGGATGGAGAAGCAATGATCAATGAATCTAGCTTTACGGGTGAACCTCTTTCTAAACATGTAAAGAAAAATGACACTGTATTTGCAGGTACTTTAGTTGAAGAAGGAAAACTGTTTATTCGTGTTCGTAATTTACAAAATGAAAGTCGCATTAGTAATATTGTTAAGATGATTGATACAAATGAATCATTAAAGGCAAGTATTCAAGCAAAGGCTGAGCATTTGGCAGATTCTATTGTTCCATTTAGTTTTCTTGGCTTTTTTGGCGTTTTAGCCTTGACAAGAAATGTAACACGCGCAACCTCAGTATTGATGGTGGACTATTCTTGTGCCATTCGATTATCGACTTCCATTGCGGTTATTAGTGCAATGCTTGAAGCAAGTAAACGAAATGTTTTAGTAAAAGGTGGTAAGTATTTAGAGGCAATCAAAGATGCGGATGTGATTGTCTTTGATAAGACGGGTACTTTGACAAACGCAAATCCAACCGTAAAGAAAGTCGTTCCTTTAAATGGGTATACGCGTGATGAAGTATTAAGGATTGCAGCTTGTCTTGAGGAACATTTCCCTCATAGTGTAGCCAATGCGATTGTAAACCAGGCAAAAAAAGAAGGCTTGATTCACGAAGAAGAGCATGCCAAGGTTGAATATATCATTGCACATGGTATTGCGACAAGTCTTTATGGTAAGCGTGCCATTATTGGTAGTGATCATTTTGTGTTTGAAGATGAAGGTATCGAAAAGACAGATGATATGGATGATGTCATTCATTCACTTGAAAGTGAAGGGGCAGGATCTTTGATTTATCTTGCGATCGACAATCAAGTTGCTGGAATTATCAGTATTTATGATCCTTTAAAGGTTGAGGCAAAACAAGCTATTCATAATTTAAAAACATTAGGAATGACTAAAGTCGTCATGTTGACTGGGGATTGTGATAGTGCCGCAAAAGCAGTGGCTCATGAATTGGATTTAGATGATTATCGTGCATCCGTTTTACCAGAAGATAAGGCTGCATATATTCAGATGCTGAAAGATCAAGGTCATACTGTCATTATGGTCGGAGATGGAATCAATGATACACCAGCTCTATCGACGGCAGATGTTTCTATTTCTATGCAGGATAGTTCGGATTTAGCTCGAGAACTCGCGGACATAACACTTGTTTCAAGCAATTTAAATGAACTTGTCATTCTCAAAAGACTTGCGATGCACTTGTTTGATCGGATTCATGCGAATTATCGTTTTATCGTGGCCTTTAATTCAAGCTTGATTGGACTAGGTGCTTTAGGCTTGATGAGTCCAAACACCACAAGCTTATTACATAATGGAAGTACGTTTGCGATTGCAGCATCGAGTACACGTAATTACTTATAATAAGGGGCTGTAACGAGTAAGTAAATTTTATTACTTATGGAGTTTAGCTCCTCTCTTTTTGTTTGATTAGCTTTAATCTATATAAAAAATGAAAATACACATCTAACCTTACTGCCTTTTTAGGCGCACTAAAAAAAGATGTCTATTTTCATTATTTTTTTACTCTTAGAACCTTAGTTTATTTTGTTGTTTTTCTGGAATTCTAGTTTTCGAGTGTGATATCTTCTTAGATTATGACCGATACATACGAGTAGTATCTCCAGTTTTACACCAGATATTCCGCGACGACGTAATTTATCATAATGATTGTCTTCTTTGATCTGTCCAAAGATTCCTTCACTCCAGATACTTCGTTGTGTCATATACTTTTTACCTTGTTCAGTCGAAAGATTTTCTTTGACTTCTTTTTTGTAGGATTCAAGCTCTCGACACCTTTGTATCGTTCGTCCTGTTTTTGACTTCGTACATTGAGATTTGAATGGACAGCCTTCACAATGTTCATTCTGATACATTTCGATTTCTCGTGGATACACGCCTCGTCGTTCTATTCGTGTATCTACCAATGTAAATTCATGGTTCGCTGGACAAATGATCTTATCCTCTTCATTCGGATTCATCTGTGCTCGGGTAAACTGATTCTTAGTCGTTTTCTTTTCAGCTTCTTTACGCATTCCGCTGTATTTCATATACAATTGAATTCCATGTTCCTTGTCATATTTATAGTTGTCAAAACTTCCGTATCCTGCATCTGCTGGTGTGGCATGCGGATAGCTTCCATAAGCCATATGATAGCCTTCCATAAATGGAATATATGTTCTAAGATCATTGACGTCACTTGATACATATACGTGTCTTATATATCCGTCACTGCTTCCAACCTGTACATTATATCCAGGCTTGAATACATTGGTATGGTTATAGTAATCGTATTTCATGTGCATGAACGTTGCATCTGGATCCGTCTTCGAAAAACTGTTTCGATCTCCTGCAATATCAGAATATATGGTGTATTTAAACATCTTCAACGCATCTTCTTTAAATGCTTCCTGATACCTTTGCAGTTCATGCTTCTTTTTACCTTTTCCATGCACAACTTGGATTGAATTCTTCGCCATCAGCTGTTCTATTACAGAAACTACTTCAAACAAATAATCGAAATTAATTTCTCGTACAATTGAAAAACGAATATTCAAATTGTTTTTTGAACAATATTTATTAAATGCAGAAAGCCTGTCCATAACTTTGATCCAACGTTTTTCTCTGAATTTTTTTGTGGCTTTCATCCATACAAAAGTCATCTTATTGGCATTGGCCTCAAATTTGGTTCCATCAATATATAATACTTCTGTATCTATGACATCATGAGCTTCCATATATTTATTGATATCCACAAATATATCTTCGATAGGCATAGTAAGCTTATCTTTGATAAACCTTTCAAAAGCCATATGAGAAGGTGTTGAACTGTTCATAATGAATTTAAAGCGAATGTCATATTTACATAATTTTTCTAAATCGCGAAGAGAAGCATAACCGTTTATCGCAAATGCAAGAATGACTGCTTCGAACATTTGGATTGCATCATATCCATGAGCATTATTCTGTGAGAAATCGATATATTTAAAAATGTTGACCTCTTCTACGACTTCCTTCACAGTTCTTGAGATATCGTCTTTTTCAACGACATCTTCGTAAGAAAAACACAAAGGGAATTGAAATGATGGCTGATATGCATTACAATTAACTAGGTATTTTGGCACAAACATATTGAACTAACACACTCTAACGAGTGTGGGCTTTTTTTAATATAGCCTAGTTCTTCTCCTGTTTCTTATTCTATCATAGTTTTGTCTTTATTTTTGAAAGGATGTGTTGTTATGAATAAAGATGAAGCTTTAAACAAATTTACTTTTATGATGGAATATAGAAATCTTTCATCAAATACCATTCACATGT
>ENA-OPCY01000167-OPCY01000167.1-human-gut-metagenome-genome-assembly--contig:-NODE-167-length-52754-cov-4.648399_pt1 | contig 52754 bp, 40 predicted proteins | sample MGYA00241568_ERZ501487 | MGnify/ENA primary metagenome ERZ501487 (study PRJEB25962, sample SAMEA2042574) | human gut metagenome | biome: human gut; feature: human-associated habitat; material: faeces... | reverse complement strand
CTATTTAGGGGATTCCCACGTCGCTTCACTCCTCGGAATGACACAGGACGATTGCCTTGACCGCAATGACGCTTGAGCGACTGGTCGCCGCCTTACGGCTCGTGTTCCGTCTTCGAAGTTGCACATACCGTGTATAAGAACGCTCTGAATGAGTGTCCGTTCGGGTGTGGGTGTCCCACAATTTTGTCATTGCGAGCGTAAGCGTGGCAATCTAGCGAAGCGAAATGCGCATATCGAATAAACACATACCGTTTATAAGTGCGCTCCAAATACGTTTTCGTTTATTCAAAATCTTTTCCGTTGATAAGAAAATCTATTGATACATTAAAATATTTTGAAAACAGTTTCAAAGTCTGGATGTCGGGATTGCGCTTGCCGTTTTCATAATATGACAAGGCTTCTCGGCTCATGTTCAAATCAAGGGCTACTTTCAGTTGACTGAACCCTTTTTCCTTGCGAATCTTTTTAAGCCCTATAAGTCCGTTTTCCACAAAACACCTTTGCTCTTGTTATTGACAAAAGTGTAACATTTTGTTACTATATAAAATGTGACAATATGTTACATTTTGAGCGTCAGGAGGAAGTTATGAAAAAAACTAATTTCAAAATAGTTGCAGTGGTTTTGATTTGTGTGCTTGTCGCTGCTTTGTTGGTTGCATGCAACGGAGAACAAGATTGCATATCTAAAATCGAGAAAGCCGGGTACAACGTCACGAAGCATTGCGATGCGGACAAATATGTCAATGTTTCTTATACCGAAATGGCAAACGGCGAAGGACAAAAAGTTTATATCGTTTCATATATGTCCGTAAACAAGAAGAAGGGGAAAGCAAAGACGTCGGTATCAAAAGCCAAGAAAGCGTTCGGTGACGGATTGATTCCAAGCGGTATGATTGACAATCCGAACATACCCAAAGGAAATAGGTTTGTGTTTGTAAATTCTCCGTACTCGGGGTACGGCGACGGCGCGGTGAGAGTGGGCAACTCGATCATCGTAGGCCCTATGGAAATATTGAAACAATTACAGAAAAACGGCAACAAAATACTTGCAAAAAACGCCGCATAAAGCGGCGTTTTTGCATTATAAAGTGCTTGTTTTGCAATTTCAATCTATAACGCTGTGAATAAATTCGTCAAACGCGTCTTGACCTTTTTGGTCGTTTTTGAACACTGCCGTTGTGTCGAGGATTTGCTCGCAAACGTTGTTTATATAGTCCGTCACGGCGTTCTCGGCAACCTCGTCGGAGCAAGCAGTGCCGTTGTCCACGACAAGTTGAGTTATCATTCCGAGGTGCTTGTGAAGGGGATGTTGTTCGTCGGACAACGCCTTGAAGTCAAGCGGCGTTTTGCCCGTGAGGATGTTGCGGATTTGCGTCATTTCGCCTGCAAGTCTGCCCGGCAAAATAAACAATCCCATCACTTCTATTATGCCGATGGACTCTTGCTTGATATTGTGGAGTTCGGCTCTCGGATGGAAGATTCCGTAGGGGTGTTCGTCGTCGGTTCGGTTGTTGCGCAGTATCAAATTGAATTGATATTCGCCGTCGTCGTTGATTGAAAGTATTGGGGTAATAGCGTTGTGTTGGATTTTCTCTTCGCCGTTTTGAGTTGCGCAAAGCACGTTTACGCTCTCGTCCGAATAGCAATCCCACGCTCTTCTGAACATATTTGCAACTTCGATTGCTTGTTTCCTGTTTTTGCTCTCTATGCGTACGATAGAGTTGTACCAGTCCACAACCGACACGTTGACGTCGCCGTAGCCCGAAACTTTAAAATATCTGCGAGCGGGGCGAGAGAACACGGGCAACACTTTTTTGCCGCCTTGATAGTGGTCGTGTGCCAGTATCGAACCGCCGACGATGGGAAGCGCAGCGTTCGAGCCGATGAAGTAGTGGGGGAACATATCCACAAAGTCCGCCATTCTTGCAAACGTTGCGTCGCTCACGCACATGGGACGATGTTCTTTGCACACTGCGATGACGTGTTGCTCGAAGTATCTGTAAGGCGAAAATTGCATAAACCATTCTTCGCCGTCAAGTTCGAAGGGAATTATGCGGATGTTTTGTCTTGCAGGCATAGCCGCATTGCCGACAAAACCCAGCATGTTTTGGCAAAGCACACATTTAGGATAGCCTGTTTTCGCTTCTTTTGCAAGTCTGACCTGTTCGGGTGTTTTTTCGGGTTTGGAGAGGTTTATCGTGACGATTATTTTGCCTCTTTGGCTGTCGTGTTGCCACACGATGTTCTTTTCGAAATCCTTGCCTCTCAAATACAGACTGTCGAATCCGAGTTTGCAAAGGAAGTCGCACGCCTTGTCTATGCCCTTGTAGCTTGCTTCGTTGTCAAACATTTCGACGACGGTTGAGGGAGAGGGCATGACAAAACCCATAAGTTTCGTTTCGAAATTGGATTTTGCGTTCTCGTCTATGATTTTTTTGCGTACGGCGAAGTCGGAAAGAGCGTTCATCACGTCGTATATATCGTATGCGCCGAGTTTGGGCTCTTGGCACGGCTCTGTCAGACCTAGTGTATCGAGAAGTTGATTTTGAGCGTAAATTGCGTCCAAATCGCTTAAATACAAATTGTTTTGGGCATAGTCTAAAAGCCGAGCAACATTTTGTTTTGCAATTTCTTCAAAAGAAATTCTTGGCATAAAAACCTCCAAAAAAAAACGTATAGAACTTTTCGACTGTTTAGTATAACACACACTTTTGCGCAAATCAAGAAATAAGTGACTATTTAGTCAATTTTGTATGCTTTTTTTTGCATTTTTTTACGGATGTATCGTGATTTTTATTTGTGCTATAAAAGTTTATTTATCTTGCAATAGGGCGACGGCTGTGTTACAATATAACTCAATCTATTATAAAGGACGAAACTATGACATTAGACAATATCGACACCTGCAAGCTGACAGCCGTATGTCAAGACGTTTACGGCGAGTCAAAAAGCGAGCAAATCGGCAGATTCGAAGAGCTTGTCAAGATGCACAAAGACGTGTTCAACACCACCGACGTAGAGTTTTTCTCGTCGCCGGGACGCATCGAAATCGTCGGAAACCACACCGACCACAACGGCGGCAAGGTGCTTTGCGCGGCAATAAACGTCGATACGCTCGCAAGCGTTTCGCCGAGAACGGACGGCGTGATTGAAGTCAAATCGAAAGGTTATCCGATGCTCCGCGTGGACGTTGCAAAACCCGATTTTTTGGTGAGCGAAATCGGCACGTCCACCGCGCTTATCAAAGGCGTCGTGGACTATTTCAAACGCTCGGACAAAAAGGTGGGCGGATTCAGCGCATGTATGACTTCTTCCGTTCCCAAGGGTGCGGGAGTGTCCTCGTCAAGCTCGTTCGAGCTTGCGATTGCCGAGATTTTGAACGTAATGTACAACGGCGGTGAAATAGACGCGATTTTCAAAGCGAAAGCGTCGCAATATGCCGAAAACACTTTCTTCGGCAAGCCGTGCGGACTTATGGATCAAAGCGCGATTGCGCTTGGCGGCGTCAATCTCATAGATTTTGCGGATTTCGAAAATCCCGTCGTCGAAAAGGCGCATTGGGCGTTTTCCGATCTCGATATTTACGTCATTGCGACGGGCGGCGATCATAGCGATCTCACCGACGATTATGCCGCGATACCTCACGAGATGAAGGAAGTGGCAAACTGTTTCGGGGCAAAACTTCTTCACGAGATTTCGCCCGAAAAATGGAACCGCGACAAGCAAAATATCGTCGGAAAGGTGAGCGAGAGGGCATATCTTCGCGCAGAGCACTTTTTCGAAGAGAACGCACGCGTTGAAAACGCGGTGAAAGCAATCGACGACAAGGACGAAAAAGCGTTTCTCGACATCGTAAACGAGTCGGGATTGAGTTCGAGATACAAACTTCAAAACACCTATTCGCCGGCAGGCAAAAATCACAATCTCGAAAACGCTCTCGACAGAGTGGTCAAGATAGACGGCGTCGTTGCCTCTCGTGTGCACGGCGGCGGATTTGCAGGCACGATTCTCGTGTTTGCGGACAAAAAAGAAAGCGGCGTAGAGAGTGCGCTCAACGTTATGTTCGGCGACGAAAACGTCTTTAAACTCGCAATTCGCCAAAGCGGCGCAACCAAACTCGATTTGGAGAAATAAATTATGTTCACTTCCGTTTTATCCACGGCGTCCGATCCCAGAGTGGCGTTTACAATAGGCAATCTTACCGTGCAATGGTACGGCTTGCTCATTGTGTGCGGCATGCTTTTGGGACTTTTGTACGCATGTTGGCAAGCAAAGAAGATAGGCATCACGTCCGACGACGCGGTGGAACTGTTTTTGTGGCTTATTCCGCTTGCAATCGTGTTTGCAAGACTGTTGTACGTTCTCCCTCGCGCAGAGGAGTATTTCGGCGACAACGGGCTTGAAGGCTGGGACAAATTCGTCAATATAATCGCAATTTGGAAGGGTGGTATCACCATCATCGGCGGACTTTTGGGCGGACTTTTGGGCGCGGTATTTTTCACTCTTCGCCACAAAAAGCAAACCAACTTTCTCAACGTCGTCGATCTCGTCGTAGTGCCCGTGTTTATCGGTCAGATTATCGGCAGATGGGGCAACTTCGTCAATCAGGAGGCGTTTGGATTGCCAATCACGAACAAGGCTCTTCAATTCTTCCCGTTCGGCGTGTATATCACCGATCCCAGCGGTGTGGAAAGCGAGTTCAGAGACGTCGTTTATTCGCATATTCAAGCGGGCGGCGGCGGAAACTGGTTTTGCGCGACGTTCTTCTACGAAGGCGTTTGGAACACAATCGGCGCAATCTTCTGCGTGTGGATGTGGAAGAGAAATTATCAAAAGAAGTATCCCGGTATTTTGATGATTTTCTATCTGTTCTGGTATTGCATCGGCAGATTCTGGCTTGAATATTTGCGTATGGACGCAGTGCCCGTCACAAAAACCGCGTGCCTTATCGTTGCGATTTTGGCACTTATTATCGGCGTTTTGTACATCCTTGCAAGGACGTCGCGCCTTGCATATCTCGACGTCAGAAAAGCGGCGCAAGCAGGAGCTACGGACGCAGTCCTCACCGATTACGAAGTGAAAAACTACAAGTTTGTGGGCAAACTCTTTGAAAAGGCGGCAAGCGAAAGCCAAAAATCTTCCGACAAAGCAAGCAAATTCTTTGCCGAACTTTTGCTCAAAATCGGCTATATCAGAAAGAACGAACCCGACTATATCGTGTTCGATTTTGAAAATACGCCGTACTATCACGTGCCCAAAGACTACAAGCGCAGATTTCAAGCAATGAAAAAGCAAGACGTTTATTGCGCATAATTTTTAACGACCAAACGCTTATAGGAGTATAAAATGACAAAAGATTATACGACCGAAAGAACGAAAACCAACAATCTTACTCTTCTCACCGACCTTTATCAACTCACGATGATGAACGGTTATCGCCGTTGCAAACTCGATGAAAGAAGGGCGGTGTTCGATATTTTCTATCGCGGAAACGGCGGCTATTCCTACGCAATCGCGGCAGGGCTCGAACAAGCGATAGACTATATCCTCAACCTTCATTTCGACCAAAGCGATATAGCGTATTTGCGCTCGCTCGGCATTTTCGACGACGACTTTTTGAAAGCTCTCGAAAAGTTTGAGTTTACAGGCGATATAAAGGCAGTGCCCGAGGGCACGATGGTGTTTCCTTACGAGCCTATTCTCACGGTGTCCGCGCCCCTTTGGCAAGCGCAACTCGTCGAAACCGCACTGTTGACTTTTATCAATCATCAAACGCTCATCGCGACAAAAGCCGCTCGTCTCAAAGAGTGCACGAAGAACAAAATCAGCGAGTTCGGACTTCGCAGAGCGCAAGGTCCGGACGCTGGCATTTACGGCGCGCGTGCGGCATGCATAGGCGGTTGCAGAACGACGTCCAACGTTGTTGCCGGCAAGCTGTTCGGCATCCCCGTCACGGGCACTCATTCGCACAGCTGGGTTATGTCCTTCGACACCGAGCTTGAAGCGTTTGAAAAGTATGCCGAAATCTATCCCGACAACTGCTTGCTTTTGGTGGACACCTACGACACGTTGAAGAGCGGCGTGCCCAACGCAATCAAAGTTTTCGACAAACTCAAAGCGGAAGGACACAAGCCGATAGGTATTCGCCTTGACAGCGGCGACCTTGCGTATCTGAGCAGAAAAGCAAGGGTTATGCTCGACGAAGCGGGGCATAGCGATTGCCTTATTTTCGCAACAAACGACCTTGACGAAGACATCCTTCTCGCACTCAATTCGCAAGAAGCGAAAATCGACGTTTACGGCATCGGTACAAAACTTATCACAAGCTACAACAACGCCTCTTTGGGCGGTGTGTACAAGCTGTGTGCGCTTGAAGAGGACGGCAAACTCGTGCCCAAAATCAAAGTGTCCAACAGCCACGAAAAGACCACCAATCCCGGCGTGAAAAAGATTGTGCGTATCTTCAAAGACGGCATGGCGCAAGCGGACTTGATTTGCCTCGAAGACGAAACTTTCGACACATCGAAGCCCCTCACCGTTTTCCATCCCGAACAGACCTGGAAGAAAACGACGTTCACCGACTATGAACTCAAAGAACTTATGGTGCCGATTTTCAAGGACGGAAAACTTGTTTACGACAAGCCCTCGCTCAAAGATATTTGTGCGAGAGAGGACGAGTCCATCGCGTCTTTCTTCCCCGAATACAGAAGAGTCGTCAACACGCAAGAATACAAGGTTGACCTTTCTCAAAAGCTTTGGGATTTGAAGAGAGAATTGCTTAACGCAGCACATTAAGATATTTTTTAAAGATAATCAAACACAAAAAATCGAGGCGGTTCTCGCCTCGTTTTTTTGTTTTAGAAAATTAGAAGTCTTATCTGAAATCGCAGTTTACGATTGAAAATTATAGACATAAAGTGCCTGTTTTGCGACAAAATCGACAAAATTCGCCAAAACGTTTTTGCTCGTTTGCATTATATTTTTGATATGCTTTTTATGCTAAACGTGTTTGGAGGCGTGTATGAAAAAGAAAAGCACTTTGAGATTCCCACTTTCGAGAAAAGGTTACGATCGCGAGGCAGTGGACGGTTTCATCGCTCTCGAACAAGCCAAAAACGACGAGCTTCAACTTGAACAGCGCGAGCGTATAAATGCGCTGAAGCAAGAAAACGACGCTCTCAAATTGCAAGTCGAAACGCTCAAAGGCAGAGAGGAACAAATCAAACTCGCTCTCGTCACCGCAACCGAAAATGCGAACAGACTTTCTCAGGACGTCAAACTCAGATACAAGCAAGAGCTTGACAGGTTGCGCCTTTTTAGAGCCAAGTGGGAAAACGCCTACGAGCAGATGAAAGAGAGGTATCATTTCGACAAAGACGCCCTCAACGTCGAAAGCGTCGCAGTGTCCGTCGAGCTTGAACTCAAAAAGTTTTTGGCGCAGGATTTTTCTCTCAACAAATGCGTGAGCGATGATATGATGGAAGAGCATTTCAGAAGGGAAGCGGAGCGGCTTACAAACAAGCAATTGAGCGTTCAAAGCGCAACGCAATCGGACGCCGTACCCACGTCCAAAAACGCCGAACAACTCAAAACGAAATTGCAAGAGGCGCAGTCAAAAAAGAAAGCGGACACTTCCGCCGCATTCTCAATCGAAGAGGCGTTGAATCCGACAAACTCCATTCAAGACAACGTAAACGCAATCAGATTTTGATTTTATTTATGCAAAAAGCCCCGCAAAATCGCGAGGCTTTTTATGTGTGATTTCGATGTAATTTTTTTGTTTTTACGATGTTTTAAGGCATATTTCTGTTGTTTTTTGCCGCTTTTTTTGTAATTATTTTTGTGATTTACGACCGCTTTTTCAATGTTTTCCGTTTGGCGGTATGCAAACCCTATTTGTTTACGACGTCTTTAAGCGCATTATATGCATTATAATTCGTGCGCTCGATTGTGAGGGGAGTCACGCTGACATAGCCGTCTATCGTTGCGTCGCTGTCAATCGTCAAATCGTGATTGTTTTGATGGATGCAATGCCCTTCTTGTCGCCATGTTCCGTCGCCAAGATCGAAGAAATCGTCGGTGAAGTATGCGCCGCCTTGCTTTGTGAGCAATATCGATTTTGCGTCTTTGGGAACGTTGACGTTGTATATGTTGCCATAGGCAAAGAGGTTGTTTCGTTGTACGAAATCGTAAATTCTGTCAAGCCATGCTTGCGCGTCGTCGAAACTTTGTACGTGAGTGGACAGCGCAAGTGCTTTGAGCCCTCTCGTGCAAGCCTCGAAAATCGCGCCGTTGGTCGCGGAATACATTATATCCTCGCCGAGATTAAGCCCTTTGTTTATGCCGGACATGACAAGGTCGTAGGTTTCGTGAAGCCCGAGCGTTGCAAAGCGCACGCAATCTGCCGGCGAGCTGTCCACACTGAACGCGCGTACTCCGTCCAAATAATCGACTTTTTTCACTTCAAAAGGATTGTGGATATCAATGGAATGACTTTTGCCGCTTTGTTCGAATTTCGGGGCGGAAACCGTTACGTCGCCTAGTTTTTTCGCCCATTTTGCGACTATCATCAAGCCTTCGGATTGTATTCCGTCATCGTTGGTAAGGAGAATTTTCATAGCCAACCCGTATTGTCGTGTTTGTAGTTTTTGACGATTTCGTCCGCATCGACGATCATTTGTTTCATTTCTTTTTTGCTGTGCACGGTTGCCCCGCACGCCATATCGTGTCCGCCTCCGCCGTACTTTTCGGCAAGCGCGTTTATGGTAGTAAATCTCGAACGCAAGCGCACTCTAATGTTGCCGTCCGCGTTTTGTATAAACGCAAGCCATACGATTGCGCCTTTTATGCTGTCAAGATAGGACACCACGTTGCTTGCTTGCTCGTTGGTGAGCTTAAAGCGTTTTTGCATTGCCTTGTCAACGTAGATGTAGGCAACGCCGTTTTGAGTGACTTTCATCTTTTTGTAGACGTATGATTCGAACTTGAACACGTTGAAGTCGTCGAGGTTGAGGTTTGCGTATATCCATTCGGTGTTTATTCCGAGGTCGAGCAACGCGCCCGCTCTGCGCATGGTGTCGCCGTCAACCGAGCTGAATCTGAATCTGCCGCTGTCCGTCACCATTCCCGTGAAAATGCAGGTTGCGCCTTCTTTGTCGAGGGTGAGTTCGTCCTTGAACGTAAGCCAAAAATCGACGATCATTTCACAAAGGGAAGAGCGTTCGTCCTCAACCCAGCTCAAATCTCCGTAGGGCTTGACGTCGATATGGTGATCGATTTTGACAAGCTCATTGCCAAGAGAGTATTTCTTGTTGGATATGCGGTCGGTGGTTGCGGTGTCGCACACGATGACAAGCGCGTCGGCGTATTTTTCGTCGTCGATAGGCTCGTCCTCGCCGCCCAAAAACGCAAGGTAATCGGAGCTGTCCTCGTTAAGCACGTACACTTCTTTTTGAGGGAAGGAGAGTTTAAGCATCCTTGCAAGCCCTTTCGTCGATCCGATTGCGTCGCCGTCGGGGCGGAAGTGCCTTGTGATGATAATTCTGTCGTATTGCTTGATTTTGTCGAGTATTTGTTTTTTGATTTCAAAATTGTCCGTCATATTCTTTCTCCGTTTTCAACGAGGTCGTCTAGCTCGTCAAGCACTTGCAATGCCTCTTGTTTGTCTTTGAGCGTCGCTCCGCTTGCTTTGAGGTGTCCGCCTCCGCCGTGCGCCACGGCAATTTGGTTGATATTCAGATTTTTGGAGCGTATCTCGCAAAGCACGCCTTGTTCGCATTCGGTGAAGTTCACCCAAGCGTCCACGCCTTTGAGGTCTCCCATGGTGTTGACGTATCCGCGCGACACCGCTTGCGCTTCCATACCGAGAGCTTCCACTCTTGCTTTGTCCGAGTAGGAGTACGCCACGTTGTTTTTCGTAAACTGTATGGACAGCACGAATTGCGCGCGCTTTTTTACGTTTTCGTAGGTGTCCGCATAAAGATTTGCGTATATCTCGCCGGGGTTGAAGCCCTTGCTCAAAAGAAAGCTCGCAAGCTCGAACGTGCGAGGAGTTACGCTGTCGTAATAAAATCTGCCGCTGTCCGTCACCATGCCCGTAAACAACGCTTTGGCGGCGTAGGAATCCACTTCCAGCCCCCATTCGCGTACCAAATAGGCAACAAGTCCGCAACAACTCTCGAAAGACGTGTCGTCAATGTCTATGTCCGCAATGTCCTCAACAAAAATGTGATGGTCAATACGCAAAACCGTTTCCGCAAGAGCGTAACGCTCGTCGGATATGAGAGATTTTGCCGACGTGTCCAGCACGATTGCCAATGCGCCTTTGTACGCTGCGTCGTCAACGACGTCCATTTCGCTGCCGTCCATAAATGAAAAACGGCGTGCGTCGTCGCCGACAGCATATATCTTTTTGTCGGGGAAGTTGACTTGAAGCACGCGCTTCAATCCTATTTGACTGCCCATCGCATCGCCGTCCGGGTTAGAGTGGCGGTGAATGATTATCACGTCGTATTTTTTGATTGCGTCAAACGCTTTGCTTATCATAATTTCTATCCTTACAATTTGATATTAAAGAATATCATAAATACACATCGGTGTCAACGACGATTTTTATTGACAGAATTAACGCAATAGACGACCGAAATCCGTTATTTGAACGGCCGGCAAACTTTTTGTCCGACCTGTTGATTTTTCGTTTGACATCGATTGTTTTTCGTGTATAATAGAAAGGTAATTTGAAATCCGAGGAGGTGAAAAAGATGTCAACAGTCAGAGTCGGTGAAAACGAAAGTTTGGACAACGCAATCCGCCGTTTCAAGAGAAAATGTGCGCGCGACGGCATCATCGGTGACCTCCGCAAGAAAGAGGCTTACGAGAAACCCAGCGTAAAACGCAAAAAGAAAGCGGAAGCTGCTCGCAAGAGAATGTACAAATCATAAACCAAAAATCTTCGCATGCACGTCATGCGAGATACGGAGGCATGGCTCAGTTGGTTAGAGCCCACGGTTCACATCCGTGAGGTCACAGGTTCGAGTCCTGTTGCCTCCACCACATTTTACCAATCCGCACCCGTGGCGGATTGGTTTTTTATTTTCTTGGATTTTTTTTCTCAAAATATCAATGGTTTATTGTTTTGCAACGAAAAGGCACAATCTTTCATATTTTGAAATTGTGCAATCCAAATTTAAGCGCACATAAAAGTTTTCTATGTTTATCTCAATCGCACCGAGTTTTATTGCCTTTCGTCGCGGCGTTTTAGCACAGAGAAAAATCTTTGTCAACGGCATAAAAATCTTGTAATATTGCTTCAAAAACTATCTCAAATCTAATGCGCATTTTATATGCTTTTTAGTCGTTTGCCTGTTAGACGAGCCGTAGTCTTGATACAAGTGTGACGATTAGACGTGCCGTAGTCTTTGATACAAGTGCGCACGCGCGTGCGCGAGGGATTGTCTTGATGCGCTTTTTACACAACATTTTTATGCTGGTCGTTGACATAGGCATCTTGTGATTTGAATCAATACGTTTTTGAGTTTTCTCGGTGCTGCGCCGTCTTGTTTGCCGAAAGGCAAATAAAACTCGGAGCGTATCAATATGAAATCTCAAATCAATCTTCAAAATCAAAATGCAACCGGTGTTTATGATGACAATCAAGCAAAAGTCAAAATCGTTGCAAAAAGACAATACATATTAGACGATGACGTTGTTATAACCGTCGACAACATCAAGAAAATCGGCGAATTGATAGCGTTGCTTACTATAAGAACCGTTATGTGCCGTTCGGGCAAAGATTTATATCGTCTATATGACGGACTTATCAAAGATTGTAATAAATCAAACGATTCCCTCGACGAATACTCGGACGGATATGATATAGCGCAAACCGCAACGCTTTTCCTTTGCGAACACATAGGCAAAAGGCTTGGCGACACTTATACGACCGCACATGGAAACATTATCTCGATCAAGCAAGCGTGCTTCCGTTTTACCGATAGATATTTGGACAAACAGTTCACACGCCATTTGGCGCACACAACCGCCATAAGCGACAGTATTGCATCGTCGCACATAACTTTTATCGACGATGAATCCAACAACGATTATACCGCCGTTGACGCGCTCATCGAAAGGATGCAATTAACACAAGGCGAATATGATGTTCTCTGCGCCTATATGTCGGGATTGACTTATCTCGAAGTCACACAACTTTTGAACGTCAACCGCACGACTATATGGCGCAGAAAGATGAGAATACAAGAAAAGTATTATTTATTGGGAAACATCAGATTTTTAATTTGAGTGTATATGTGCTGATTTTTAAAAACGAATGAGAAATACAAAAATGATAAACACAAATATGATTGAAGGAATGTATATTGACCTATCGCACAAACCATGATAGTATTTATTATAATATTTAATCGTAAATGTGAATGCCGACTCGGCTACGATTTTGCAAATCGGAAAGCAAATGTGCAATACAAAGGACAAGAATTATGAGTGGAAACAAGATACTCGACACAATGTGGGACGACAACCCGATTGACATAACACAAGAAGCGAATTTTATATGGTCAATTGCAAATAAATTGCGCGGATCATATATGCCGGACAAATATGGCGATGTTGTGATACCGATGACGATATTGCGCCGTTTCGAGTGCGCGCTTGCCGACACGAAAAAGCAAGTGGTTGACGCATACAAAAATAATCCGAATTATCCTGCGAAAGCGTTATGCAAAATTTCGGGTTTTTCTTTTTACAATACGAGCGAGTATGACTTGAAAGAGCTTTGCAACGATCCCAATCATATTGCCGCAAATTTCAAGAATTATATAAGTGGTTTTTCATCAAATGTAAAAGATATATTCGGTGAACTCGAAATGTCCAAGCACATTGACAAAATGGAGAAAGACGGCTGTCTATATTCGGTTGTTGAGGCGTTTTCCGTGCTTGACCTATCCATAAAAACTTACGACAGTATCAAGATGGGCTATATTTTTGAAAATCTTATCGGTAGATTTTATCAAAATGTGGACGCCGGACAATTTTACACAGGCAGAGATATTATCAAGCTACTCGTTGAAATTTTGATGGCGGAAGGATGCGACGATATTTTTGACAGCCACAAGGTTATCACCGTTCTCGATCAAGCTTGCGGAACGGGCGGTATGCTTTCCACGGCGTATACCTACATAAAACACTATAATCCTACGGCGGAAGTCAAACTGTTCGGGCAAGAGTTTATGGGGCAGTCTTATGCAGTAGGCCTTGCCGAAATGCTCATCAAAAATCAGGACTCGGACAATTTCCGTCACGTGGACACGTTCAAAACCGATTGCTTTGCGGACACAAAGATGCGTTTTGTGCTTGAAAATCCGCCGTTTGGCACGCCGTGGTCGGGCAAAGACGCAAAAGACGGACAGGAGCAAGCTGTGCGTGAAGAGTATGCAAAGGGCGAGATGGGAAGATGGGGACACGGGCTTCCAAGCGGTGGCGACTCTCAAATGATTTTCTTGCAGTCTGCCGTTGACAAAATGGATGACAAATGCGGAAGAGCTGCAATTATTGAAAACGGCTCACCGCTGTTTAACGGCGATACCGCTTCGGGAGAAAGTCAGATTCGCCGTTGGCTTTTGGAAAGCGACCTAATAGAAGCAATTATCGCGTTGCCAACAGACTTGTTCTACAACACGGGAATACAAACGTACGTGTGGATACTTTCCAAAAACAAGAGAAAAGAGCGTAAAGGCAAGGTGCAACTCATCAATGCCGCGGAGATCTATCACAAATTGAGAAAAGCCGTAGGCAACAAAAAGAATGAGATCACAAAAGAAGATAGAAAGGTGATAACTCATCTCTATGCCGATTTTGTGCAAAACGACGTTTGCAAAATCTACGATAACACGGAGTTCCTTTATAAGGAATACACTGTTATGCAACCGCTTCAACGCAGTTATGCCATAACGGAAGAGCGTATCGAGCAAATGCTGATGAAAGGCGCGCTCTCGGGTGTGTATGACGATGCAAAAATTGCCGATTATGAAAGTCAGGGCGTTGCGCTTGCCGATAAGGACAAGAAAAAATACGAAGAAATGCTTGCAAGAAAGCCCATATACGATGAAATCCTGCAAGCATTGAAAGAACACATCTCGGACAAGGTATATAAAGAGCCGACAAGTTTTGTCAAACATCTTTCGGGGATTTTGTCGTGCGACAAAAAGCTCATAGACCGCATTGCGGACGGGCTTTCCGAGATGGACAAAACGGCGGAAATTCAGTGCGATAAAAAGGGCAATATCATTTACGACAAAGAAACGCGCGACACCGAAATTGTAAAATACACCGAAGATATACAAACTTACATGGCAAGAGAAGTGTTGCCTTACGTCCCCGATGCAAAGTGGTTTTGGGAAGAAAATCTCGGTGCGAAAAAGCCCGTAATTAAAATCGGTGCGGAAATTCCGTTCACAAGATATTTCTACAAATACACCCAACCCGAAAAGAGCGAAGTTTTGGAAGAAAAATTCTTAACGCTTGAAAAGAGTGTGAACGAAAGAATAAAAGCATTGTTTGGGGAGTGATTCTATGGCAACGGAAGATAAGATCGGGAGAAAAGAGATAGTAGATAAAATTTGCGGATTGGTTGAGTCTTTGAATGAAGATTCAAACTTTTGTTTGTCAATAAACGGCGCATGGGGCAGTGGCAAGTCTTTTGTGTTGGACATGATTGAAGAAGAATTGTCGCAACAGTCGGAGTATATTATTGTCAAATATGATGCGTGGAAAAATAGTTTTTATCCCGATCCTCTCATTGCGATTCTATATTGCGTTCTTGACTCATTATCATCAAATTGCAAACAGATTAAAATACGACAGTATAAAAAAGCCACAACAAAAGTATTGAAGAAAACTGTAACTGAAACAGTTGACAAAATTACAGACGATGTGATTGAAATGTTATCTAAAAACGGTGGCTGGACAGGATTGGCCGCTGCTGCGATTAAGATTATTCGATCAATTATTAAAGAGGCGCAAATCTCGATTCTTGACAATAAACTTTTCGATGATTTCAAATCATATCAAGATTTGCTAAATGAGTTTATTGTAGTCTTAAATCTTCTGACAACTTACGAAGATGAAGAACATCCCCGAAAAAAGATGGTCGTACTCGTTGATGAAATCGATCGTTGTTTGCCGAACGACCAACTTAAAATTTTGGAAAGACTTCATCATCTGTTCGATGTCAAAAATTGCGCGGTTATCGTTGCAATGAATCATTCTTGCATTGCAAAAACCGTAAAAACCTTGTATGGCACGGATGGCAATGAATATTTGCGCAAATTCTTTGATTTTGTGTTCAAACTCGACACTTCTGCTGAAGTGTATTTGAACAATTTATTTGACGGCTTTATCAAGAGTTGCGAAAAAATTAAAACGCGGGATAGTGATGCAGAGTTGCAAATAAAGCTTGCGTATCAATGCATGCTATATGGCGATAAAAAAGTGCTTGAAAAGGTGGATAATAGAGAACTCACAAGATATTTTGATGCCGTCAACAGAGTATGCAATGATTTTGGTTGGCAAAATTTGACCCCACACTATGTATTCTTTATTTTGATTGCGTTGTTTATCCGTAGGAATGTGTCATCATCTTTTCTTGATGAGAAAGAAATAATTGTAAAACAAGGTGAACGAACCAGGAAATATAATCAACTTTCATATGATGAAAGAAATAGAACGCTTCCGTACCATGATTATTTGATAGAAGATTTGGGCATAGACAGGGCGAATCCGCCAATCGAAATTTGTGAGCCTGTTGGAATAAACTTACAGCATCACGTGGCGGAATCCTCATATTGGTTCAATGAAATTGTTTGTTATTCATTGGGAGGTCAATACCCTCAAAATGAAATGAGGATGTTTTTTCATAAGCCAACGGTGAATTCGGATGATTGCAAAAAGTTGCGAGAACTTGTGCTTTTGTATGGAGGGGAACAAGAAAAATGCGAGAGATGAAAGACAGCGGGAATGTTTGGTATGGAAAAATACCTTACACTTGGGAATTAAACAAAATAAAATATCTTACGACGATAAGAAGCGAATCTGCAATTTATAATCCAGAAGAAGATAAATATATAGGCTTGGAAAATGTTAATGGTTATTCTGATAATGTTGTTGAAACAGATACGGAATATGACTATTCAATGCAAAGCATTTGCAAAAAAGATGATATTTTATTTTCCAAATTGCGCCCTTACTTAGCGAAGGTGTTTATTGCAAAGCATAATTCTTTCTGCACAGGAGAATTTATAGTTTTTTCATCGTTCAACGGTGATAGACGTTACTTATTTTATTCTATATTAAATCCGAAATTTATTGAGAACATCAATAGTTCAACATATGGAGCAAAAATGCCACGAGCAAATCCGCAATATATATTTGATCAACAGATTTGTTTGCCACCACTTGACGAGCAACAGAGAATTGCGGAGTTTTTGGATAGGGAGTGCGGAAAAATAGACGGATTGAAAGCGGATATTCAAGCACAGATTGATACGCTTGAACAATATAAGCGTTCCGTCATCACCGAAGCCGTAACCCACAGTCTGAATCCGTCCGCCCCGATGAAAGAGTGTAGTGTTTCGTGGGCGCGGCAAATACCACAGCATTGGAAAGTTATGCCGAACAAACACTTAATGACGAAGATAAAGAATATTTGTCCTATATACAAGGGAGAAGATATTTTATCTTTGACTATGTATGGTGTGATAGTGCGGGATTTAGACGCAGGGGGTAAAATGCCGTCATCTTTTAATGGCTATCAATACATAAAAAAAGGCAATTTGTTGATGTGTCTTTTTGATATTGATGTCACACCGAGATGTATAGGAATTATAAAACAAAACGGTATAACAAGTCCTGCGTATAGTCAATTCAAAATGAAAAAAATAGCAAATGCGAGATTTTATTATTACTATTATCTAATGTTGGACTATACAAAGGAACTATTGCATCTTGCAAAAAATCTGCGACATTCGCTTACAGAAGATCAATTGGGCGCAATAAAACAACTTGTTCCACCCCTTGACGAACAGCAAGAAATAGCCGATTATCTCGATAACAAATGCGCCGAAATCGAACAGATTATCGCGGATAAAAAATCGCAAATTGAAATGCTTGACGGCTACAAAAAATCACTCATTTTTGAGTATGTTACAGGCAAAAAAGAAGTCGTTTAAGACACGCTTGTAAGGAGGATAAATAACATGTGGTGGGAATGGATGATATTTGCCATTGTGCTTGTGATTGTTCTTGCAGGGGCAATTGGTTTGAAAAAACTTGCTTTTTCAAAAATTAATTCACCGACAAAAGAACAAGAGCGTTATGCATGCAAGAAAGTCGTTTTATATACGGCATTCTTTTGGCTCTGCGATTTGTTTGGTATGTCTTTTATCATAGACAATATCGCATGTCGCTTTGCGTTTGGCATTATGGTTGTGATTTGTATCTTCGCAAATTTAGCAGTGCAACCTGTTGTTGGTGCAAAAGGTTTTTTGTCAAAACTGGGGTTGATTGGTGACTTTTTGTTCGGCGTCGGATTTTCTATATATCTGATTTACATAATCCCAAACAAAGATTTGAGAACGGTTGTTTTGGCAATTGTCGCAGCGGTATATGGCGGAATGATGACTTTGGTAGGCGTTGCGTGGACAATAAAGAAAGGTGACAAAGATAGAAAGGATGATATGCAACGAATCGAACAAGAGCGTCAAGAGGAGGAACGCAGAAAATATCGTCCTGTATTCAGCGTTGTGGAAAAAAACGCTGATTCTCAAAAACGAATATTAATTGATTTATGCACGGTTGAAAACATAAATAAGATTACCACTGACAAAAAAAACAAGAACAACATCAAACTTCGTCCGGTACTCATAGAAAATTCAAGCAAAATAGAGTTTTATGTGTACGGTTTTTTGTTCGATGGCGTTTTCTATGCGACACAAGAAAAATATCTCATAAAGAAAGATTATTGTTTTATAGTTTATCTCTATGATGATGTGAGTTTTACATGCGAACATAAGATGGCTATTTGTGTAGAGGATTTGATAGAAAACAAATACGAGGCTGAATTAAATGGAATCGTTGAAAATAAAACTCTATACATACGAGGAAATAAAAAATTGCAATTGATGGGAGCATAAAATGAATAACATACTCACAGAAAAAGAATATCAGCGTTTTATCATAGATAAACTCGTTTCAGAAAACGGATACATAGAGCGGAAAAGCGTGAAGTTTGACCGTAATTTTGCCATAGACCGAGAAGTTTTGTTCAAGTTTTTGGACGACACACAGCCCGATGCAATGGCAAATATCCGCAAAGTGTATAAGGATGCGACGGAGGATACTGTCGTAAACTTTATCAATGCGGAAATCATAAAATCTCGCAGTAGCCTTGTTTCGGTGCTCAAGCACGGCGTTGAAATCGCAGGATACAAGATCGATTTGATGTACACGAAGCCGGCAACCACTTTCAACAAGGAACTTCTCGACAAATACAACAAAAACATTTTTTCCGTTATGGAAGAAGTGTGGGCAAGCGATACGGAGCGTGTTGATCTTGTCGTGTTCTTAAACGGGTTTGCGATAATGTCATTTGAGTTGAAGTGCAATCTTGCAGGACAAAACTATCAAGATGCCATAATGCAATTTCGCATGAATAGAAGCCCGAAAACGAGATTGTTTTTCTTCAAAGCAGGGTGCATTGTCAATTTTGCCATGGACCTGCAAGAAGTGTATATGACAACGCGTCTTGCAGGTGAAAGCACGTTCTTTTTGCCGTTCAATATGGGCAGCGGAACGGGAATCGACGCCGGCAAAGGAAACCCTATATATGCGGATAGATACTCTGTTTTCTATATGTGGGAAGATATACTCAAAAAAGATACGGTGTTAGACCTTATCTCGGAGTTTATCTTTATCGAACGCAAGGAAAAGATCGATGACGTCACCGGCAAGGTTGTTGCAAAGGAAAGTGTTATATTCCCAAGATATCATCAACTTGACGTAATCCGCAAGGCGATTGCCGACGTGAAGGTCAATCGCACGTCGCAAAACTATCTTATTCAACATAGCGCAGGCTCCGGAAAAACAAATTCGATTGCGTGGCTTGCACACAGGCTTTCGTCTTTGCACGACGATGACAATAAGATCGTTTTTGACAACATCATTATTTGCACCGACCGTGTGGTTGTGGATAGACAATTGCAAGACGCAGTGCGTGGCATAGAGCATAAGACGGGGCTTATAAAAGTGATGGACGACAAATGCTCGTCGGCAGATCTTGCACAGGCGCTTCAAAGCAATATCAAGATTATCGGAACGACAATACAGAAGTTTCCTTATATCGTGGATACGGTCAAAAACCTGAAAAACAAGACTTTTGCAGTAATCATCGACGAGGCGCATTCTTCCACAGCCGGCAAGGATATGGCGGCAATCACAATGACGCTTGGCGCAGGTGAACTCGAAATGGAAGAAGGTGCCGTCGATACGCAAGATATGATTGCGGACGAGATTGCCCGAAACGGAAAGCAAAAGAACGTTTCTATGTTTGCGTTTACCGCCACGCCAAAAGCAACGACTTTGGATTTGTTCGGCAGGCTGAATTCAAAAGGACAAAAAGAGGCGTTCCATCTGTATTCTATGAAACAAGCCATAGAAGAAGGCTTTATTTTGGACGTGCTTGCAAATTTCACCGAATACAACACTTATTATACGCTAAACAAGGAAATATCCGAAGATCCCCAATATAAAACGGCAGAGGCAAAACGAAAGATTGCGCGATTCGTCGAGTTGCACGAAACAAATATTGCACAAAGGGTGGAAGTTATCGTTGAACACTTCCGCACAACAGTTATGCAAGAGCTTGGCGGAATGGCAAAGGCGATGGTTGTTACTGCATCACGCGCAAGTGCGGTGAAGTATCGTCAAGCATTTGAAGATTATGTCGCAAAGAAGGGTTATGAGGGAATTCATGCACTCGTGGCATTTTCCGGAAAAGTCAAACTCGACGGCGACGAAACCGAGTATACGGAAACGTTATTGAACGGTTTTTCGGAAGATAAACTGCCCAAACGATTCGATTCCGACGATTACAACGTTTTGCTTGTTGCAAACAAGTATCAAACGGGCTTTGATCAACCCAAACTTTGTGCAATGTACGTTTTGAAAAAATTGCGCGGCGTGAATGCCGTACAAACGTTGTCGAGATTGAATCGTATCTGTCCGCCGTTTGAGAAAAAGACGTTTATTCTCGATTTCGTCAACACTTATCAAGATATAGTAAATGCGTTTGCACCATACTATACGACAACGTTGCTTGCAAATTCCGTTACGCCAACGGCAGTGTACAATATGGAAACGAAACTTGACGGATATATGGTATTCGATCCCTATGATATAGATATGGCGGCGGAAATCATCTATAAAAAGTCAATTGACGCACGAGCAAAAAAGCAACTGCAGTTTTATTTGCAGCGCGCGGAAAAGAAACTCAAAGAATTCGATATACAAAAGCAAATCGAAATTATGGCGGTCATAAGGCACTTTCTGCGTTTTTATGAGTTTCTCATACAAGCGTCGTGCTTTGAAGACGTCGAGTTGCACAAAAAGTATTTGTTCTTGACCTATTTCATCTCGTACGTCAGCATATCGCAACCCGGCGGCGGATTTGACCTTTCGGGCAAGATTAAGGCTGACAATTTCATCCAAAAGAAAGGCGAAGAACATAAAACCGTAGAAGTTATGCCGAGTCCGCTTGTTAGATTGCCAATTGCCGATGATTTCAATCTCAACGAAGATCAGATGAAACGTTTGTCCGAGATTATTGACGAAATCAACAGCAAAACCGGCAAAACGTATGACAATGACGTTGTGATCAAATCTATGCTGCAAATCAAAGATTTGATGATGAAATCCGACAAGCTGCGCGAGAGTGCAAAAGCAAATACTGAAAGCGATTTTGCGTTTTCGTATTTCGACGGGATCGACGATGCGCTTATAGAAGGACTTTCGCAAAATCAGGACTTCTTCTCGCTTTTGCTTTCAAATGACGAAATGAAAAAAGAAGTTTTGGGCATATTCGTCAGCGAAATATATAAGAGTTTGAGGGAAGATAGAAAATAATATAAAGTTGGATAATATTGTGTTGTTAGTCCTTGCCAAGAAATGCAGATAATTCATTTATTGTAAGTTGCATTTGAATTTTACTTATATTTTCTCAATTTGGCGATTAGACGTGCCGTAGTCTTGCGCGCGCTTACGCGCGTGCACTTGTATCAAAGACTACGGCACGTCTAATCGCCAAATTGAGAAAATACGGGTTAAAATAATGTAGTTGTTACCCCCTATCTCTCCTGTGTTTTTGAAACAGTTTCGTTGTGAATTTTGCTGTTTTTTTATAATTTGTGTTGAACTGATTTTGTATTATTTTTGTTAAAAGGCGTATGCTTGTCTCGGCGAGCGCAGCGAGCCGACTTGTTCAAGACAAGCATACGCCTAAGTGCCAAAGGGGTTAAATACAGAGATAAATCACGTCGTGTTTGATGGGTTGTATAATTGTGAAATTATACAGATGATTGACAATTTGTGCAAAATTTGTGTATTATAAAGGTGCGATAAACTTAATCAATTTGGGAAAAGACCTTTACTTCGGTTCCAGATGCATTTTTCGCATTACATAGCTTTTTCTAAATTGATCATGTAGGATTATCGCAAAAATCACCGGGGATGTACTTGTTATATTTTTACCTGATTATTCAATTCCCCGTGGCATTAAAGCGAGGGAGAAATGAAAACCCAAAAGAATCAAAGAGCGTTTTCGGTAAGCAACAAGTAATAAACGACACCCTTGCAGCAAATGAGATGCTTATGGGAACGGACGAACTTGACATTGAGATTACAGAACGCCAAGCAAGGATAGAAGAAATCAGCAAAGCGGTAGCCTTGATGGTAAGAGAGAATGCACGAACAGTTCAAGACCAGCTTGCATTCGCTAAAAGGTATGAAGAGTTGACTCAGCAATACGAACTTGAAAAGGATACCATTGATAAAGCAGTAAAAGAAAAAGCCTACAAGACAGGCAAAGCAACTAAGATGCAAGCTTATCTTGAGGCTATGAAACAGGCGGATGATTACCTTGAAGAATGGTCAGTTGAGACTTGGATATTTATGGTTGAAACAGCCACTGTGGACAGAAACAAAACCATCACATTCCAATTCACGAGCGGAAAACAGATAACTTTATAGAACATTGGTTTTATGAGAGAGCTTCTTTGTAGGCTCTTTTTCTAAAAAAAAAGTAGTCTAAAAGCGTCTAAAATAGAGTAAATTTTGTATATTTTTAGAAAATTGTGCTGTCTAAAATAGTTCAATAGCATTCAATACGATTGACAAAATAAAGAAAAATGTGTATAATAATGTAAAATATATCGTATACATGGAGAATAGTAGTTATGACAACAAAGTTGTTTGAAAGGTTAGTTACAAAGTTTTCTATCAAGGTTAATGACCTTGCTAAGTATTTGGAAATATCAAAAGCTACTATCTACAACTATAGAAATTTAGATGATTTTTCTGACATTCCTAATGATAAACAAATGAAGATTTTTTACTTATTTGGAAAGGAAAGTGCGGAAGAGTTACAACTTGTGCTTGATGAATCAGACAGCGATTTATTGGCTCAATATATAAATAGAATCTCTAGCATCTTGAAAGACAGTGTCCAAGACAAGAAGGACTCTATCGCATCTTTGGAAAGCTTAACAAATGCTGTAAACGAATTGACTCAAGAAAACGTTTCTTTAAAAAGGCAACTTCTTGCTCTTTCAAAATTTGATAGCGTTGATGAGTTCACTAGAACTATTATCCTTGATAAGGTCGCTAATATCATAACGGGATCAAATAGTGCATCGATTCACGAATTCTTAAATTACCTTGATATCTATTCTGCTTATTCTGACAAGAACAAGGCTGCAAAGTAACAGGAGGTAAGACTATGTCGTATTTATTTTTATCGTTTGCTGATCACATGGACAGGACCATAAACATAAAGAATGAATTTTATAATTTATCTTTGAATGAACAATTCAAACTTCTTCAAAAGAGAATACCGCTTGATAGACAGTCAAGTTCATTCCAGTCTTTTATTGAGGCTTGCTTTCCTACAGGGATGACAAAGAGATACTACATTTCTTGTCCAAACTTTTTACGTGAAAAGGAACAGAGGGAAAGTGGTGCTCCTTCATATCTAAGAAACGTCGTTGTAAGACCAGAACTTACTTTAAGCATGAGAAGGTTCCTTCCTGATAACCAGAATATTATTCTTGTGGGAGATATCTACGAGAGTAACAAAGCTAAGGTTCTTCAAATAAAAGGTGTTCAATTTATCGATTCATCCATGTCATCTCCAAATGATTTAATAGTTAACGCTGAAGCCTGCAGCTCGTTTGGTAAGTCACGAAGCATGAGTAGAATGGGCCAGATGGTTACTTTCAGTGTGTGGACTATTGATGGAGTTGATATGAGCAACACTCTATTTACGCCTAACTTTGTATATGAATTGATTCAATCATGCTATACGGTTAAGAATCCAGAAGAAATACGTAAAACTTTTGAAGAGTGGAATCAATACATCAACTTTAGAAAATACTACCTTGATGAACAATCAAAGCGTAATTTCTTATTAGATTCTGCGGAATATATCGAAGCATATGCTGTTAACAGAAAAGATTATAGAAAGAACTCATCTGTTTATGACGATTATATTTTGGATGGAATTCAAGATTTTACAAAAGGTGAGATGGTCGTATTGTCTTCAAAAATAGAGGACGCTGAACCATTCCCATTGGTAAGATTAAATATAGACAGAAACAAGAAATCTTTCTATGAAGCACGTGTAAATAAGCGTGGAAGAATGGTTAATGAAGAGGAAAGAAAAATCCGCTCGCTGGCTAGCGATAATGTATTTATTACAGCAAAAGATCCAGAAGGGAACTCTGAATATAGAGATAGAAACGGTAATCTTCAAAGAATCCAATTTAGTGAACTTTTGAATGCTGGATATGCATTAGGTGATAGATTTAGAATTGTTTCATTCGACATCCAACCAGAAAAGCATTTGGAACAGTTAGAATATAAATACGAGTCTGATATTGATAGATCATATAAAGCAATCGATGCTAAATATGAGAAGGTTATTAAGGATGAATTAAGCAAAGCTGTAGCTACGTATCAAAAAGAAGTCGATGAGGAAGTTAAAAGGCAGCTTGCAGAACGTAAAAAACAATTAGACGAAGCTCTTGCAAGAGACGTAGAACAAAACGCCGACTCAATTATTCTTTCAAAAATTGCCAAGCAAAAAGCCGATATAAAGGCAAAATTAACAAAGGAAACGAAAAAGGCAAAAGATGAAGAAGAAAAGGCTTATAAAGAAAGATTAAACGCTTTAATCGAAGAAGCCTATTCAGAAATCGATGTCAAAACTTTATATATTGAGAGAAACATTAAGATGCTATCTGATTATGAGACGTCGTTGCTTTCTGCTGCAAAACGCCAAGTAGCTCAATATGAAAGTCAGAAGAACACTGAATTAAGAAACAAATATAGAGATGATGTTAGATCCGAGAAAGTGTCTATTAAAGAGCAATTAGATACACAATTAAAAGTTGACAAGGAAAAAGTAATAGAAGAGGAAACAATCATCAGATTTTCTCTATACTTCAGGCTTGGCGATGCCAATAACGTTATTAATGATAAACAAATAAAAGTAATCAAAGCATGTAAGTACATTGTTTACGATAACAGAGCTGAAAAGGCGAAGATTTCTAGACAAGAAACTGCATTGAATAACTTCTATAGTGGATTCGTAAAGAACCCATATCTTTCAACATACCTGTTTAATCCTGAAAGCTTATCCAGTGTACAAACAGAGTTCAGTGATTGGACATGGTATTTGGAATCATTGAATGAAAAACAAAAAGAGGCAGTAAGAAAGGCGGTATCTAGTAATGGTATCTTCTTATTACAAGGCCCTCCAGGAACAGGTAAAACACAGGTCATCGCTGAGACAGTTGCTCAGATGGTTAAAAAAGGAAAGAAGGTTCTTATATCGTCTGAAACTCATAAGGCTATTGATAACGTTTTCGAGAGATTACCAAAAATAGCTGAAATTGTACCTATCAGACTTATTCCTTCAAATAATAATAAGAAGGGTGATAATGAGTTCGATCCTAAGTTCCTTGTTGATAACTTCTACGGAAATATCAGTACGAACATGAAAAAGGCCGTAGACAGATACAGAAACTTCAGAAGGAACAAGGAAGAATTCTCAGAAACATACGACAAGTTAAAACTATTGAAGTCCAAAATAGAGAAATCTCAAAAGGTTTTAGATGAGGCAAATAAAGAAATTGCTGGATTAGAGTCAAAGGCAAAAGAGCTTAACTCACAGATTTCTACTTTAGCTGATTCAAGAGATGATATCCGCATCGAACTGGATGTTTTGAGAAGAACTAAACGCCATATTGAGAATGATAATCTAAGACCAGATGAAGATGTTAGCACTCAACTTATCATTAGATTGCGTGATGATTTAGATTCTTTATTCGACAAGAATACCTTTGTAGACATTGATCTTGGTTTATTAGTTAAGAATATCAACCAGATAAAAATGGACGAGATTGAAAGAGAACTCGCTATTGTAAATCCTGAATCAAACAAAACTATCCTTGAAGTTAAGAGAAGAGAAATAAAGAGCAAAATGGACGCTTGCAAGGACGAATACGATTATGTAATTCCAGAAAAGCAAGACGAATATGATGCTTTACGTAAAGAGTTAATTTCTATCAAGAAGCAAATTGATGCAACAACAGATTCTGCTCCGACTGACTTAAAGTTAGGAACTATCTTTAATTACGCATATTTGGTTGCAAATGTTGACTCAATTAAGAGAACAATAGAATCATTGAAGGAACATATCATTGAAAGAAAGGTTCAGTATATTGAGGAAGTCAATGGATCACTTAATACGGTTGAGACTAAACTTAATAACGTTGAAGAGAAAATCGCAGTTCTTAAAAACCAGATTAAGGGAATTAATGACTCAATCATTGAAATACAGGAACGTGACGACGTGCAAGATATCCAAGAGAACAAGGGTAAGTTAGAAACTGAAATCAACAAGTTCTTCAAGGATTTTGAAATTGCAGAACCATACAAGGATATCGATGAAGCCTTGACAATCATCAAGAGAAGATGGGATGAGCTTGAGAACGATTTTGTACGTAAGGAACAAGAAAATAAAGAGAAGATTCCTATGTACGAAAAGATATCTAACTATCTATCTATGGAAGATGTTATCGAAGCCGACCGTAAGGAATACACTAAGGATTTATTTGATAATGCTAATGTATTTGGTATCACTTGTACTTCAAATGATAGATTCAGTGGAAGAAATGTCGATGCTTTGTCTGAGTATAATATTGATGACATTGACATAAAGTCTGTCGGAATTGATGTGGTAATCATTGATGAGGTTTCAAAGTCTAGCTTCATTGATCTGCTTATTCCAATTTTATATGGAAAAACAGTAATTTTGGTTGGTGACCACAGACAATTGCCTCCAATGTATGAATTCTCTAAACTTAGAGAAGATGATTTTGAAGGCTTAGATGACAAAATTATCAATAAAGAAATCAATAAAAAATTTACAAAATTATATGAAGAATGCTTTTTCAAGACATTATTTGAGAGGATACCGGAAAGCTATAAGACGATGCTTGTACAGCAATACCGCTGCCATGAGCATATCATGAATGTATTTAACCATTTCTATCAAGGTGAGTTGAAACTTGGCTTTGCTGGTCAAAACAACACCAAGAAGCATAACGTTAAGCTTATCTCAAATGGTAGAAGCATCATCGAGCCTGATAAACATATCTATTTCGTAGATTGCAAGAAGAACGAAACTCATGAACAAGATTCAACCTCTATGTATAACACTGGCGAGGCTAAGGTTGTTGCTGAGTTAATCAGAAAACTAAATGATTATTTCAAGCGTAATCCTGATAGAGAAAAACTAAGCATTGGTGTCATCTGTACGTATGGTGACCAAGCAAGAAGAATAAAAGAAATATTAAAGAGCGAGAAAGTTAAAACAGATGCTTTCAAGACCGATGTAGAAAAGATGATCGTTAGTACGGTAGATGATTTCCAAGGTGACGAAAGAGACATAATTATTCTTTCAACCGTAAGAAATCCAGAAAATCCTGCTAAGTCAAATCCTGGATTCATTCTTGCTTATCAAAGAATTAACGTTGCTTTATCTAGAGCTAGAAGAATGCTTGTTATGGTTGGCAATAGAAGATACCTTGAGTCTAAGGGTGTCATTGATTTGCCAGATGTGAATGGTAGAGGAAACGATAGAAGAAACTTTAGAGTCTATGAAGAAATCTTATATACCATCGAACAGTACGGCAAGGTGATAGATGATATCGATGTATTAGAGGACAAGGAGGCTAGAATAAATGGATAAGTTTAAATTAGAAACATCATTTCAATTCCCATTTTTTAAATTAAATGAGATAGTTTCGTATTCGGAAGTTAAAAAACCTTCAGGTATCGCATACATGCTTTTGGTTCTCATTAACGAGTCAAATGATAAGAATGTTTTGCTATCTCAGTTGTTAGAGAACTTCGGTGTTCCTCATTCTTTGCATTATATTTATTCAGACACGATTGCAAATTTGATTTCTCAGGACATTCTAACTACCAGATATGGCGGTTATTATGATCGCAATATGTTTAGCTCTCTTAGAATAGGCGATTTAGCCTTCACTCCTAAAGGGAAGAAGATCTTCGCTGAAGAATCAATTCCTACTGGGGTTACAAAAGAAGCAAAAATACCAGTGTTTTATGATATTGCAATGAGACAGCTCGCTTTAGCTATCCCAGCAAGTTTTGAACCTAAGCCATTAATGGATAGTGCTATCACTGAAGATTTTATGGCTGATTTCTCATGCGATAAGAGCGTAGAAGATTTCATCAATAAAAACAAAGGTGTGAGAATTCCTATTTATGAGAATGGCAAGGTCGTAAAGAATGAGCTAATTAAAAAAGAGGAAATTATTACCAAAGTCGAAGAAATCTCAAAAGAGAACTGGACTGGAAAATATGACTGCACAGTAGTATTGGAAGGAAACACGCTATCTTTTGAATTTGAAGAGAAAGCTGTACAAAACTTTTTTGACGTAAACTACACAGGCGAAATGGTAAACAAGGCCATAGGATATAAGAATAAATTCAAGTTTAAGTCAGCGTATTCAGATGGTTTGGATTTATCAGCGTTTGCCAATAAGGATATTGCAAGCATCATCATCCCAAAGGAAATTGACGATGTTTTGAAGCAAAAAGGACAGATGCTTATCACTAAGGGTAACTACAAGGGAAATAACTATTACACAGTGGAAAGTGTATCTGGTCTCCAGAAATACGATCCATCATGTGAGTTCATTGTTGTAGACCAAGCAGACAACAGGTTTGCTTTCATTCCTGGTGTATTTAACTTTAATAATAAGGATCTCGGAATTATATCAATTCCTCTTGTTTTGAGATTAAAGGTTAGCTCAGAGCAGTTAAAAAAGGTGCTCGAATCCTACGTGAATAACCTTAACGAGTATTCTGAAGATAACTTCAAGACGCTTGTAAGGGTAACTAATGTGTCTAAGGACTATGCAAAGGCTACTGAAATCATGAGTGGCTATTTGAATAACGATTATGAGAGCAATATAGTTCTTCTAAATGAAATGAAGCCTACAGCAATGATGAATGCAAATATCATGGCTAAATACAAAGAAATGCTTCAAGATAACTATTCCGCTTACTTGAAAACAGTAACAGAGGATAATTTGGATACTGTATTGAAGATCACAAATACAATTCCTAAGTTCCTTAATATTCCATTAAAGGATGTTATTTCACGCTTGTTTGATAGCTTGAAGGAAATCAAGAACAGGCAAGAAGTATATGAAACATTGGTTGAAAAGGGCTTTGATAAGTCGATAGTCGTTTTATATGTAAACCCTGTTGATGATGCTTTAAGAACAAGAATGGCAACAGATAAATCATTATTGGATTTAATCAATTATGATACTTGTATTTCTAAGATGAAGGAACTAACTGGCATCAAAGATTATAGAGAGTACGTATTCGAGGAAGAAGCCGTTAACAGAGCTGAATTTAAAAAGACATTCAATACTGCCAAAGGTGTACAAAAAGCGGTTGATTTCTTCAGAACACAAAATCAAGAATTATTCAAAAGCTATGATGGCTTCATGACATTATTTGGAACAATCAATGATGATTTCAATATATTAGATGCTGCCTTAGCAAATCCAAATAATATAAAGCCAGAGTTAGTAGAGAAGAAAATTACATTTGGTGACTATCAATTTGTTTATGTTAATCTTTCTGCAAAGTTGGAGATTATCCTTAAAAACAAATTCAAACTAGATGGAAAGCTTTCTGATATGTTAAGTGAGGCTAGAAGAAGCGGTGCTATCGAGAGAAACATTGCAACGGATCTTCATGATTTCAGAGAGAATAGAAATGCATATATTCATCCTGAAGATAGAACTGCAAACTTTAAAGCAGACGATTTGAGAAGATGGAGCAAAGAAATTTTTGACTTAGAGGAGGAAAAGAAATGAGTCATAAGGTAACAGTGGACTTTGAAGGTTTAACTATCCAAATTCAATCTCAGTGCGAAACTGCGGCACATTCGTTATGTAAGATCGATAAGGTTTTGGACAGAATCCATGAAACTGCAAGTAAATTGGAAACTTCAAAGGTCAAAGAATATGAAGCTTATTTATTGAAGTCTAAGGATCAAATCCAAAAATTAATCAATGAGTTCAATGCTTCCCTCGAGGAGTATAAGGCACTAAAGAAGCAGTCATTCGACATGGATGTTAGATATGGCGGTGCCGACAGCAAGTCTTTAGCTGAAAAATACAACCAGCTAAATACAACATTAAGAATGCAAGGCGAGAACCTCGTGAGAACAGTTAATGAATTGACTGGTTCCAAACTTGAGGTTATAGACCAAATGATAAACGAAGGCTTGCTAAATGCAGGTCAAGAATCAGCACAAAATCTATTAAACAAGATGAACGGGGTGTTGAATATCTCTCAGTCTGTCATTGATAAAATAAATCAAATAGAAGATGTGTCATTAAGAGAATTGGCATATCGTGAAATGGTAAATGCAGCCAATGCTGGACTAGGATTTGATGAATTGGTTTCAAAAGCTCAAGCAGAATACGATATACTAGTTGGTAAGAAGACTAGACAAGTGATCGAAGAATGCAAAGCTGAATTAAAGGCCAACGGGGTAGCTCTAGAGGTTGTTGAAAAAGCTAAGACTGTTGATGAAGCGAACGCAATGATGAATGCTGCGATAACAGATGAAAAGGTTCGTAAGGAAACGTTAAAGGTCATAATTAAGGCGATAAAAGAACGTGGGTTCATTGTTGATACAAAGAAAAACCTTAAAATTGACAAAGAGAAAAATATCGTAAAACTTGTTGCTTTGAAGGCATCAGGCCAAACTGCAGAGTTTGAAATTCAACTTAACGGAAAATTTATGTATCACTTTGAAGGCTATGAAGGTTTAGCTTGCAATAAGGATATCACTCCGTTCATTGATGATTTGAAGAATGTATATGACATAAATATTCTTCATGAGAAAGTTGAATGGTCAAATCCTGATAAGATCCAAACTCAAAAGTATCAATATGTAAACAAAAATAAAGGCACAAACTAAGGAGGTAGTCGTATGTCATTACAAAACAGTTTTAATAAAATTAGAAGGAACGCTGGTATCAAGAAATGCGTCATGATCGATGGTAACGTTGGTGATGTATATCTTGATGACAAGAATAAAATCGTCACTTTGAGAGAGTTCTTAGAGGCTATGTTTAAAGACATGGACTACCAAGATATCGTTTATTGGGACCGAGTTGAAGGTGCAACTGGTGCCATTGATAAGTTGACTTTAACTGATGAAGTCGAGGTTGAGGGCGACGCTTATGATTTGGGAGATGAGGAAGAAGAAACTCCAAAGGCACAACAAGGTTTATTCAAGAGCCCTGCTGAAATCCTAAATGTGGTTTATAAGAATGTTATCGACAAGAAAAAGAAAGTCGCATTTATCATCAACTGGTCTGAATATCTATTCAGTGCTAACGGTTTATCTGAAGACGAAAGACAAAACATCACGCTTTTAGGTAAGGCATTAAAAGACAGAAAAATTGATTATTTAAGTTCTGATTGCAATGAGAGCGTTGTAGTAATCATTTTAAATAAGGCTTCTGGCTTACCACTTTCTTTCTATCAAGGAAATCCTGAAGTTGAAATCGTTACGCTTCAAAAACCTGATAGAGAAGAACGTAAGCAAATGGTACAGAAGATTGAAGACTCATTTGAAGTGCGTTTGAAGAGCGGAACAAGCTCATTATTAGATAACGAGAATATCGACTGCATCGACATGATGGAAGACTTCACAAACAGGGAAATCATCCAACTTTCTAGAATGTCTAGAAAAGAAGATAAGATGTCTTTCGATAAGCTTTTCTATCTATTTAAATATGGCGAAAAAGAAAATCCATGGGAAAAGCTAGAGCAAGCTCGTGTAAAGAACATTAAGAAAGAATTAGCGGACAGAGTTGTTGGTCAGGATGAAGCAATCGAAAAGATTGAAAAGACTGTCGTTAAGGCTTATATGGGTTTAACTGGTTTACATAAGACTTCATCGAGATCAATGCCAAAGGGCGTATTCTTCTTTGTAGGACCTACTGGTGTTGGTAAGACAGAATTATCAAAGGCATTAGCGAAGTTTTTGTTTGGTGATGAACAAGCATGCATTCGTTTTGATATGTCTGAATACGCACAGGAAAACAGCGATCAAAAGTTAATCGGTGCTGCTCCAGGATATGTTGGATATGAAGAAGGCGGACAATTGACTAATGCAATCAAAGAACATCCATTCAGCGTTGTTTTATTTGATGAAATTGAAAAGGCTGCTAAGCCAAATCCTAGAATCCTAGATATCTTCTTACAAATCTTAGAAGATGGCCGTTTAACTGATTCAAAGGGTGAGACTGTATATTTTAGCGATACTATCATCGTATTTACATCTAACTTAGGCGCAAACCAAGTACAAGCTAGTGCGGACAAAGAAGGCGTAGCAAAGGAATTCATTCGTATCGTTAAGGAATACTTCGACCAAGAATTAAAGAGACCTGAATTGTTAGGACGTATTGGCTACAACAACATCGTTCCATTCAACTTTATCCAAGATAAGGAATTCCAATATAAGATCTGCAAATCAAAATTAAAACCCGTAATTCGTGGTATCGAGGAAAAGTACAAGCTTGATCTTGAGTTTGAAAAAGAAATGGATGCAATCAATTACATTCTTTCAGCAGTAGATTCTGCAAAGGGCGGTCGTGATATCTTAAATGCAATCAACGACAGATTACTTGATCCATTAGCAATGTTCTTATTTGAAAACAAGGATGATCTTCGCTCTTTAAGAGGAAGCAAGATTGTCACTAAGGTAACAAAGGAAGGATTCTCTTTTGAGTTCTCAGAATAAGTTTAATGTTGCATACATAAAGCTATGCACAAAAACTGAAGGACCGTTTAATAGATGCTGCATTTGGTTTCAAGGCTGCAATTTAAACTGCAAAGGTTGCTGCAACAAGGACCTGCAAGCCTTGATTCCTAATCACATCGTTGACTTTGATAAGCTTGTCGAAATAGTAAAAGAGGCAAGGGATAACTTTGGAATTGAGGGCGTCACTTTTAGTGGAGGCGAACCTTCGCTTCAGAAAGGCCTTGTCGACTTCAATAAAGCGATACATGACTTAGGCTTAGGAATAATCATGTTTTCTGGAAGAAGCAAAGATGCATTAAATCCAGAGTTGGTAAATTCCGTAGACCTTCTTATCGATGGTCCATTCATTGAATCAGAATTAGATACCGACAGAGTGTTACTAGGCTCTAAAAATAAGAACCTTACATTTATAACAGACAGATATGAATCGAAAGCTGATTATTTTAATAATCCCGTTTCTATAGAAGAGATTACAGCCGAGGATTACATATTCATTAACGGAGATTAGTCATGGATAAGAAAAGAATAGAAAAAGAAATGAGAGAGTTAGAATTAAAGATTCATTATCACTTCAATGATATCTCTTGGCTTGCTAAGGCTATGGGCTCCATAAAGATTGAAGTTCCAGGACAAGGAAAAAATGGCTCAGAATATTCAAATGAAGGTCTAGCTACTGTGGGCGATACGATGCTTAAATCTGTAATTGCTGACCATCTTTATAGAACAAAGAACATTAGAACTAAAGGTGAGATAACAACTGCGAAGAGTGGCTTAGAGAATAATTCGACTATGCATAAGTTGATGCTTGGCGAAGGTTTGATATCTTATTCGTACAATGATCTTCATTTTTACAAAGATCCTAATATTCCAGACCATGAGAAAGTCGTATGTAAGGAACACGATCCATACGTGGAAGCGATAGTTGGTGCAGTATATTACGATTCCAACTACGACACAACAAGAAGATGGATATTGAAATGGCTGCTTCCATTATTGGATAGATATAAATAAGCCATAAAAGAACTAATGAAATTGAGAGGTGAATCGAGTGAAATACTTATTTTATGATTTAGAGTATGCCAGCTCAAAGGGAGGCATATCAAAGATCTGTGAATTTGGTTACGTTTTAACCGATGAGTCTTTCAATGTGCTTGAGCGAGACAATTTTATAATTGATCCCTATATAACTAGAGAAGAATGGGACTGGCGAGTAGTTAGAAAAATCTTAACCAGAAAAGTTTCTGAATATGAGAGCAGCCCGAGATTTGATGAATATTACGATGACATAAAGAAACTTATCCTAAATGCTGATTATGTTCTAGGGCATTCATTAAACTCAGATGCTAAGGCTTTAAATCAGGACTGTGAACGTTATGATTTACATAGCATTGACTACGATTTTTACGATATAAAGCTTTTCTATAAGCAATTCAGTAATACCAAGAAGGATACTTCAGTTACCAATATGCTGGATGAATTGAAGATAGAGGGTGAAGAAAGAGAACATGATGCTGAAACCGATGCATTCAACACTATGCTTGAATTGAAGCAAATGATGTCTGTTTTGAGTGTATCACTTTTTGAGCTTATAGAATTGGTCCCTGAAGCAAAGGATCGAACTGAAAACTACAAAGTAAAATCCATTGAAGAAAACAGAATCAAACGAGAGATCAAACTAAAAGAAAGCTTAGAGTCTGGTGATGGTTCGAATGATATAAAACGTTATGGTGAAAACAGAAAGAGATACATTCAGTTTTTGGATAATGTAAAGCCTCAAAAAGAAGGTGGCGGAGTATTCAATGGGAAGAAAGTATCCATAAGCGTCAACTACGAAGAGCATCATTTCAGACAAATGCTTAACCTAATACAATTAATTACTGATGAAGGTGGAACGGTAATTCTTAAGGGTTCACTATCTGATGTTTTTGCTAAATACGATGTTGTGTTGGAAGATGGTTCTCTTAGAGATGACTCAAAGCTTAAATATGTTATGGAAGCAAACGAAAATGGAAGTAATATCGAAATTATAGACTTCAGTGATTTGCTTTGCAGATTATCCATAACTGAAGATGAACTTAATAATATGTCTATGCCTTCATTTGATTTCCTGTTTGAAGAAGGTGCAATTGTCAAAGACAGAAAAGACCTGGCCGTCATCAACAGAAAGAAGAATCCTAAAAAAGTTGAGAAGGCAGATAGAAACGGAAACAAGCTCATCTATTCTTCGGGTGATTCAGCATCTCCAACATTAGGAGATTTATTCGGCGATATTCCTTCTAAGTTTTTAGAAGATGAAGATAAATAAAGAAAGGAACTTTATGGCAAGAAAATTAAAAGTATATGAGCAATCAATGAGTGGCAGCAGCTACACTCAGGTTCCAACCATTATCCTAAAAGGGCAGTGGTTAAAGGCTGCAGGTTTCGAGACTGGTCAATATGTCGAGGTTGTATGCGAAGGAGATAAGATCGTTCTTTCAAAAACAACAGCACCCGAACCAACAATTAATAAGAGTTATTAATATATTAGTTATGAAATGAATGAGAATATTGTCTAATTCAACTGTACGCATTTTGAACAAACTGTACGCACTTTTTATGGGGTGTACGCAAATTGTATCAAAATAGGTATTCGCCACAGTCAAAACCTAAAACGAACTACTTTTGAGAGAGTAAACGTTTTAGGTTTTTTGTTTTGTGTAGAGATTTTAGATTGCAACTTACTATCCATAAATTGCGTTATATCTTTGTCGCATTTTGATGAAGTATTCAAACACGGTAGATTGCGCTCGTTCAAGTATGGCGGCGATTTCTGGATACGTTTTGCCGACATTCGAGCGCAATTCTCATATTTTCCGTCAAATTGAGGCCGTCAACGATTGAATCATAGACGGTATAATCTTTGACAACATCTTCTTCAATCTCGCAAGACGGCTCGCTGACGGGCGTTAAAGCATCAAGGCTCACAGAGCGGAAATCATCGCTCGTTTTTCGGGTTATAAGTTTAGACATCGCTCTTATGCACGCAGTCTTGACTGTTATTGCCTTGCCCTTTTTATCGTGTGCCAAAACGTCGTTTAATCGCTTTCCATAATGATTACAAAGGAACAGCGCGCATTCTTGGACTAAATCATAACTGTCACTGGAAGTGTGGTTAATGTCGTTTTTATGCCTTATATCAACGCATAGGTCTGCATATATCTTTTGCATCCTGCTGCCCATATAGCCGATAAGGAATCGTGTTTCATACATCGCCAACTGTTCTGCCATTGCTAGAACGTTATTTTCTGAGATTGTTTCTTTGAAAACGTCATAATTTTTGATATGTTTTTTCATTTTTGATACGCTCCGAGTTTTATTTGCCTTTCGGCAACAAGACGGCGCAGCACCGAGAAAACTCAAAACGTATCACTTCAAATCGCAAGATGCATATGTCAACGACCAGCGTAAATTATTGCGCTAACAATAAAACAGTCTATATCTAATCAGCAATAATTTTGCCGTTGATATAGGCTTTTCTCTGGGCTAAACCGCCACGCCGAAAGGCAATGTAAAACTCGGAGCGCAAGCACAATTAAATGATTATTCAACTTGTGTCACGGGCTTCCCACCATATTGAAAGCATAGGTTTGATACAATGATTTCGGTCAGTATCAAGCCTTTTTTCTTTGGCACAAAGGCAAAAAATTCCTTTCTGCCAGTTTCTAAGAGATCAGAATAGGCAAAATTAAGTGCTTTTTCTTTATTTCTTTTATTTTTAGGATTCAACCTTTTATAAAGAGTATATCACATCGATTTTTTTTCCACAATACCCAACCTGCAAAAAGTGTCGCAGGATTTTGACTAAATCTTGCATGCGTGCTATACTGTATCCGAAAAGGAGATCAGATTATGCGCATTTTCGTAGGCTCGGACGTGCACGGTTCGAGCGCAAACGTGGAAAGATTTTTTGCAACGGTTGACGCGTACAGGGCGCAACACGGCGACGCTAAGGTCGTTTTGCTCGGAGATATATACAATCACGGTCCGCGCAATCCCTTGCCCGAAGGCTATGCTCCGATGAAGGTTGCCGAGCGCCTCAACGCCTCGAAAGATTACGTCACGTTGGTTCACGGCAACTGCGACAGCGAAGTCGATCAGATGATAACCGAGTTCGAGATACGCCCCGACTTTTCTTTGCAATGGGGAGAGAGAAGGCTGTTTTTCACGCACGGACACAAGTGCAATCCCGACCTTCCTTGCAAGGACGCAAAAAGGGGCGACGTGGTGTTTTACGGGCATTTTCACAAAGCGAACGTTTGTGAAGCCGACGGAGTGATATACGTCTGCGTGGGCGCAATCGGAATGCCGAAAGCCGACACCGTGCGCTCGTACGCCGTCGTGGACGAGCACGAAATCAGCGTAAAATCCCTTGTCGGAGAAGACGTGCTTTTCCGCTTTGAAATCTGACGAGCAATATAAAAAGTCCGCGTTTTGCGGGCTTTTTCTTTTTTTGGGGTTGATTTGATATTGCGGTTGGAGTATGATTGAAATATGGAAAAATCGAAAGGGAAGAAGATCGCAATCATCGTCATCGTCGCAATATTCGCGGCGGCGGTTGTCGGTGTGAGCGTGTGGCAAATCACGGTGGACGTTATGGCAAAAAATATCGGACTTGTCAAAGTGAACGACCTGTCTTACGACGCGCCCCTTGACGTCGTGGCGGAAGAAGGCGACGTGCAACTGCAAGACGTGAGAATGCATTACGCAAAGTGCGGAAGCGGTTATCCGCTTTTGCTCGTTCACGGCAACGGAAACAGTCACAAGGACCTTGCGGACCTTATGCTCCGCCTTGCAAATCACTATACGGTGTACGCGCTCGACAGCAGATCGCAGGGTGAGAGCGGATATACGGACGAGATCTCCTATGCGCTTATGGCAAAGGACGTCAAGCAGTTTGTCGAGATTATGGGGCTTGAAAAACCGCTCGTGATAGGGCATAGCGACGGCGGTATAATCGCAATTCAGACGGCGATAGACTATCCCGATCTTTTGGGCGCTTTCGTCGCGTGCGGCGCAAACTCGTCGCCAAAGGGGTTGAAGTCCTATTTCACGACGTCCGTGAAGATTTCCTACAACGCAACTCACAAACCGCTTGACAGAATTATGATCGAGGAGCCCGATTTCACCGCGGAAAAACTGTCGAAAATCACCACTCCCGCATATATTCTCGCAGGTGAGTTCGATATAGTCAAATTGTCCGACACCAAGTTTTTGGCAGACAATATCCCCGGCGCAAAAGTTGCCGTGCTGAAGTGGCAGGGACACTCATCCTACGTCAAACAAAACGCTTGGCGCTGCGCCCGCCTTGCAACCGACTTTTTCAACGGATTGGGCATAGCCTGACGACACCTTGCGCTCCACTTCTTGAATATCTTACATAAACATTTTTGCCGTTGTCCGATTTTTGGGACAGCGGCTTGTTTTATAATGACGTCATCAAAAAAGAAGGAGACGTTTTTATGAAGTTTTATAAATTAGAAAAAATAGAGTTTAATTTATCTACAAAATGAGAGTCTTTTAACAATCTATTCGTTTTCATTGGTAAACGTGGAATATCAAAAGAAGGGGGTACTCTAAATTTTCAACTTGGCACAGAAAAATTCTCTGGCAAAAAATAATACGAACCCAAAGTTTGAGTTCGTATTATTTGCTTTTGGTGACCCACCGGAGATTCGAACTGTGCAAAAAATAGTTGTTTTGCGTGATATGTACTGATAATAGTACATTTAACCGCTTGAAAAATATCGCCGTCAAGGCGATTTAGCGATAGCGTAGAACAAGCGCACCGATGTGCGCAACTGCCGTATGGTTATTGCGTGGAAGATGTCCTTTGTAATTGTACGTGATAGCCGTTGCAGGTGTCTTTGTTGCAAAAGAATTTGTCGGGGGATCGGGGGTGCTTCAAGCACCCCGTCACCGACAAATACTTAACTTGATTATAGGTATTTAACTTTCCGCCAAATGCCGAAAAATAAACCCCTTAAAAATATCAAAAGTCGCATAATTATTTCGGGCAATGTCGTTGAAATGACTACGTATGAGCGTGGATATTTCAAGAATTACCACGAAGTAAAAAAAATAGGTCGTTCGAGCAAATATACCACCGATGAAGATAAAGCATTAAATCGTGAAAAAGTTTTGCAACGTGCAAGGTCTCGTGTGCGTCGTCTTGCGTGCGCTAACCCTCAATTAAACAAGTTCTTTACACTTACCTTTGCGGATAACGTAACCGATTTGAAGTACGCAAATAATCAATTTTGCAATTTTATCAAACGTCTAAATAGATACCTTGCGAAAATGAAAAAAGATAAAGTGCATTACATTGCGGTTGTCGAGTTCCAAGAGCGTGGCGCAGTCCATTATCATTTGCTTTGCAATCTTCCGTATATCTCCGCAAATAAGTTGCAAGAGATTTGGCAAAATGGTTTTGTCAAGATTAACAAGATTGATGACGTTGACAACGTGGGTGCGTATGTAACGAAGTATATGTCAAAAGACAATGAAGACGAAAGACTTATTGGCAATCGTTGTTATTTTACGTCACAAGGCTTGCAAGAGCCTACAACGATAGAAGAAAACGGAGTAGAAAACACAATTACGCATTTGTTGCTTGCGGGTGACATCGAATTACAAAAAGAGCCTTACAAGAAAACATTTGAGAATGAGCAACTCGGCAATATTGAGTATACCCAACTAACGCTTGTAAAGCCTTTTAGCATATCGTTGTTAAATGTACAAGATTAGAATCCAAAACGTTTTTTGTATTCTTCATAATACTTGTCATATAAGTTTTCTATTTCTTTGCCGAAACCGTCTTTGTGTTCGAGAGATATTTTGAGCTGCTCTTTTTGAAAGTTTTTATCATTGCCAACAATATCTCTGATTAACTCGGGAGCAAGCATTGCTTTTATTTTGTCATATCCGAGCATTTCGTGCGGAGATACATTAAATATTATGCAAATCTTTATAAATGTATCATAATCGGGTTCACGTTTTCCGCTTGTCCATTGGCTCACGGTATTTTGTTTTACTCTCAAAGCGTACGCTAATTGTGTTTGAGATATCCCACGTTCTTTCATTATTGCCGATAGATTTTTTGCAAATTGATTATACATATTTGTAGCTCCTAAATAAAAAATATCTCATTTTGAGAAAATTTTCAACTTAATATTTCAAAAAATACTTGACTATCTCAAATTGTGATGATAATATAATCTCAATAACACATTGTGTTGTTGGGTGTAATCAAATGAATACTAATAAATTCAAGTATAAATCTTGATTATGTCGTAAGCTTACACCCCTTACGGCATTTTCATATAAAAAGGAAAACTATGTCGCAAATCGAAGAAAAAATCGATTATCTTGTTGAACGTGAAAAAAGTAGGGAGTTTCATTGCACCTACACGGTTTCAGCGTGGGCGGATATTTGGCTAAAAACGTTCAAGGCACAAAACTTGCGTGATACTTCGATTGATAAATATAAAAGAACAATCAAACATATCAAAACACTGTTCGGAGATATGCCGATTGCAATTCTTAATGTTGTTGAGTGCCAACAAAAATTTAATAGCATTGACAAACCGAGCGTGAAAGACGATTGTTTCGCCTTGCTTAATGAAATGTTGGATAAAGCCGTGAAATGCCGATATATCGGCTATAACCCACTTGGCGCAATCGAGATAAAAAAGCATAAGAAGAAACACGGAAAAGCCTTTACACGAGAGCAAGAGGAACGTTTTGTTGTGGCTTGTGAAACAAACTATCGTGTACTTGCTTTTTTGATTGGTTTGTACTGTGGTTTGCGTCGTGGTGAATTATTGGCACTTACCACCGATGATATAAATCTCAAAGAACGATACATTGTTGTAAACAAGCAAATGCAAGACGGAAAACTTACTCCACCCAAAACAGAGTCTGGTATCCGCAATGTACCGATTATCGATGTGTTGTATCCTTATTTGGAAAAGATAGATTTGATGAAAAGTGAAAGATTGTTCCCGATAAAAGAACACGCATTGCGTGAACATTTTCAAAACGTCTTAAAAGCAAGTGGCTTGTATGGTATGGGTTTTACAATACATTCGCTTCGTCATACTTATGCAACGAGATGTGCCGAAAATAATGTTAGCCGACACGTCACGCAAAAATGGGTTGGACATTCAACGCCCGATATGACCGAAAACGTGTATACACACGTCAATGATGACTTCGAAAAAGAAGAAATCGCAAAATTAAACAAGGGGGTAAACGATACTATAAATCAAGAAAAAGAGAACATTAGAATATAAAAAAATTAGGTAATACACATAGTGTATTACCTAAAAATTGGTGACCCACCGGAGATTCGAACTCCGGACCATCGCATTAAAAGTGCGGTGCTCTACCGGCTGAGCTAGTGAGTCATTGGCAGGGGTAGCTGGATTTGAACCAACGAATGCCAGAATCAAAATCTGGTGCCTTACCGCTTGGCGATACCCCTACAACGCAGTCTATATTATCACCAAAACAAAGTTTTTGCAACAAATATACTGCACTTTTTCGGCAAATGTAAAACTTTTTTACATTTGCCCGTTCGAATCCGATGAAGTAATCTTCGGAATCAAACTATATCGACTCTTTTCAGAGTGACGTAACAAAAGTGGGGTGAATAGTGGGATTCGCGCCGTTTGACCTGTGCCGAGCGACTCGCGCTACACAGGCGCACATTTTTATGCGATTCCGTACGACTTTGCGAAGGTCTGCACTATCACGCCGGGGCAGCCAAACAATTCACCGGATTGTTTGATTTTCTGCCCGTTCGAATCCATACGATTTTGTGATGAATTCGAACTCATACAGCTCCGTTCGGAGCTTTGTATCAAAGTGGGGTGAATAGTGGGATTCGAACCCACGACCTCCAGGGCCACAACCTGGCACGCTAACCAACTGCGCTATATCCACCATAATGGCGAGCCTGAAGAGATTCGAACTCCCGACACACGGCTTAGAAGGCCGTTGCTCTATCCTGCTGAGCTACAGGCTCATTGCATCGTCAAGACGCTTTTTAAACGCTCTTTGAGTTGTGGAGCGGGTGATGGGAATCGGACCCACGCAATCAGCTTGGAAGGCTGACATTCTAACCATTGAACTACACCCGCACGGACTCAAATTACGCTGTGAAAGAGCAATCTATGATTCAATGCTTGACAATATTATCACATCAAAGGTTTGATGTCAACAAATTTGGGCTAGATTTACGATTTTGACGGTAAATTTTCCGTCGTGCACGACTGCGTAGGCGTATGAGGGCGTGCCGTATGTCGAAGAGCAGACTGCTCCGGGACATACGAGGGTAACTCCGTCGCGTTCGTCGATTTGCGCAAAGTGCGTATGTCCGTAGAAAACGAGGCTGCAACCGAGTTCCGTTGCGCGCAAATACAGCTCCAAAAGCCCGCGTTTGACGTGGTATTTGTCACCGTGCGTGATAAGAATTTTCACCTTGTCGATTTCGATGACTTCCTCGTCCTGAAAAGCGAAATTGTCGCAATTTCCTTTTACTCCGTGAAAGCCTTTATGGCACAAAAGGTCGCCGAGCGCACTTATGCCGTCGCCCAAAAAGAACACGAATTTACTTTCGTTTGCGACTTCGACAAGACGATCCGGAAGAGGGTAATTATGGCTGTCCGAAAATGCTACGATAGTGTTCATAACGTTAGTTTTCGGAGTTGAGTTTTTCAAGCATTGCATGCAAAGCTCTTCCTCGGTGGCTTACTGAATTTTTTTCGTTTGCGGACGCTTCCGCAAAAGTTTTTTGAAGCTCGTCGCTGAAAAACAAAGAGTCGTATCCGAAGCCTTCCGTACCCCGTTCTTCGCGCAAAATCGAGCCTTCGACACGTCCTTTTGCGGTGATAAAGTCGCCGTTCGGATAACAAATTGTTATAACCGTCGCAAAATGGGCGCGACGATTTTGCACGCCTTCGAGGTTTTTTAGAAGCAGTTGTCGGTTGGCTTTATCGTTGTGAGCTTCGCCTGCGTAACGCGCGGAATAAACGCCGGGCGCACCGTCAAGCGAGTCAACCATAAGCCCTGTATCGTCTGCAAGCGTGGGCATGTTGCAAAGCTCGCAAATCGTGCGTGCTTTAAGAAGAGAGTTTTCTTCGAGCGTAGTGCCCGTTTCTTCGACGTCAACGTCGATGCCGAGGTCTTTCAACGACAAAAGCTCCTCGAACGAGTTGCCGAGGATAGCTTTGATTTCGGTGAGTTTATGCTGATTGTTTGTTGCGATTGCAAGTTTCATAAATTAGTCCTTTTTCTTGGTTGTGCCGTTTATGGATTTGCCGACGTTTATGAAGTGGTCCGCAACACGCTCGGAGTTGGACGCAAGCGAGAGATACTGTGCTCCGACGTCGGGAGTACAATCGCCCGCGCGCAATCTTTCTATATGGTTTGCGCCCATTGCTTCGGTGATGTCGTCGATTTCGTCTTCGATTACGTTTGCCTCGTCAAGCGAAGCCGCGTCGCTGTTTACGTATGCTTTCATGACCTTTTGAAACAAATCGTTTATGCGACTTTGCAAGTTGCGCACTTCCGAGATTGCGACGTCCGAAAACTTTTGGTCGGATTCTTTGAGTTTGTCGGCGTATTCGATGATGTTTTCCGCATAGTCGCCGACGCGTTCGAGATCGGTGATCGTGTGGAACGTGGTTGCAAGATAGTTGTGGTCGGCGTCGTTCATTTCGAGCTTTGAAAGTTTGACGACGAATCTTGCGATTTCTTTGTTGAGGAAGTTCAGCTCGTTTTCGTTCTGACGGAATTTTTCGATTTTAGAATAGTCGAGAGTGCAAATCACGTCGCAAGCGAGGTCGTAGTTGTGCAATGCGATTTCCGCCATATTGACGATTTCGTTTTTGGTTTGTTGCACTGCGATAGGCGGAGTTGAGAGCATATGCTCGTCGATGTAGTAAAAATGTTCTGCCGGTTGTTCGTCTTTCTTCTTTTTGTCGGGAAGGATTTTACATACAAGCTTAACCGACAAATTGGTGAGCGGTAACATTATGATAACCGTAATGACGTTGAATATCGTGTGGAACATTGCAAGTTGAGTTTGCGGAACGCCGGGGAACATTTTTCCGAAAAGGTAGCCGAAAGTTATAATCTTTGTGGGGTTTACCGCCTTTGAGATTTCGCGCATCATCATTGCTACGAGCATAAAAATCACAACGCCCGAAACGTTGAAAAGAAGGTGAAGAAGAGCGGTGCGTTTTGCGTTTGTGCTGGAAGTCAAACCTGCGATGATTGCAACAACACACGAACCGATGTTCGAGCCCATAGTGAGATAAATGCCTTGATCGAGGTTAATAAGCCCCGTAAAGACCATCGTGATGGCGATTGACGTCATGACGGACGAGCTTTGAATGATTGCGGTCAAAATCGTGCCGATGAGGACGATAAGAAGCGGATTGCTTATGGATGCAAGAAAGTTTTTGACGGTGTCGAGGGATGCGAACGTATCCATTGACGCACTCATCATGTCAAGACCGACGAACAGCATACCGAAGCCTGCAAGGATACCGCCGATTTTTTTGACAAGATCTTTCTTTGCAAAAGCCATCGTAAATGCGCCGATGCCTGCAAAAGTGGCAAATACCACCCCCGTTGAGATGGAGTTTTCAAACATGCCGAGGGCGGTGATTTGACCGGTAATCGTCGTACCGATGTTTGCGCCGTAAATGACGGTTGCCGCTTGCATCAGCGACATAATGCCGGCGTTGACGAAACCTATGACCATAACGGTCGTTGCGCCCGACGACTGTATCGCCGCCGTTGCAACCGTACCTATGCCGACGCCGACGAGCTTACTCTTTGACGTACGCGCAAAAAGTTGTTTGAGTTTGTTGGAGCTTACGGATTCCAGATTCGAGCTCATCATCGTGCAAGCGATAAGGAATATACCAATGCCTGCAATGAGAGATAAAACTGCCGTTGCGATTTGAACCGGTGTCATAAATATTGTTTTTGCACGCCTGTACGTGCGTGAGGAGCGGATGCTCCATAGGCTTGTGCCAGTGTCTTCTTACAATCCCAATTATCACTTGATATCAATTATAAGGTAATTTGACGCGATTGTAAAACGGAAACGAAAACTTGCTCCTTTTTTCGACAAAAATGCCTAAAAGCACGAAATGTGTTATGCAATTATACAACACGATAAGTGTATTTATATAAAATTGTACGTCCGAAAAATGGCGATATGAGGCTAAAAACGTTGATTTTTAGCAAAACAAAACACGATATGTGTTGTAAATCGTGTTCGTGCCTTGTGGTTTTATGGAAATTATGCAAATTGTGTTCGAGTTGGGTTTCAGGTTGTTTTGCTTTGATGAAAAGGTCTGAAATCGTCGTCCTCGTGCAAGTTGCCCGTGAGATCGTTTTCAAGCAAGATACCGCGCTGCACCGAGTGATAGCCGTACTTTGCGCGTATATCGTCGATTGTTTTTTCAAGTTTGTCGGCTTTGTCGTTCGGCTCGTCGAAAAGGCTGATTTGCACGCCGTCTTTGTTTTCCAGCCTGATTGCAGACACGGTGATTGCGCGAAGGGGATCGTTGAAATTGTGTATTTTTTCAATCAGACTTATCGCGGATTTTGCGATTGCGCCCGAATTTGCGCTTGCCGGTGAAAGCGGAATTTGTTTTGACGTCCATTGTAAAGCTGGATTTTTGATTGAAAGTCCGATGCCGTTTGCAACGAGGTTGTAGCTTCTCAATCTCAACGCAACCATATCCGCAAGAGCGTAAATTACGATTTTGGCTTCGTCGAGAGTTTTTATATCGCGAGGAGTGGTCGTGCCGTTCGACACGCTTTTGGGGATGCGAATATCGTAGTAGTGCTTGACCTCTTCCGTTTCGACGCCTTGCGCGGCGTTTATCATATTGTCGGCAACCACTCCGAAAATGTGACGAAAAGCGTCACGGTCGGCATTCGCCAGTTGCCGTATGGTGCGGACGTTGAGCTTTGTCAGCTTTTCGGACGTCTGTTTGCCTATCATAATCATCTCGGAGGGCGACATATCGCCGATGACGTCCATATAATGCTCTTTGTCGAGTACGGTCGTAGCGTCGGGCTTTTTGAGGTCGCTGCCGAGTTTTGCGAGCGTTTTGGTGAAAGACACGCCCACGGATATGGTCAGTCCCGTTTTTTCTTTGACGAGCTCGCGCAATTTGTTTGCGATGGTCACGCCGTCGCCGAAAAGTTTTTCGCTGCCCGTCACGTCGAGCCAACACTCGTCTATGCCGAAACTCTCCACGCGGTCGGTGAATCGAGTGTAGATTTCAAACACTTGCTTTGAATGTTTGACGTATTCGTCGAAATGCGGAGGAACAAAAATTATATCCGGGCATTTTTGCCTTGCCGACCACAACGTTTCGCCCGTTTGAACGCCCGCTTTTTTTGCGAGTTGATTTTTTGCAAGCACTATGCCGTGTCTTGCTTCGGGATTTCCGCACACGGCAAGAGGCATCCCGTCGTATTCGGGATGCAGCTTTTGTTCCACCGATGCGTAGAAGTTGTTTAGGTCGCAATGCAAAATTGTTTTTCCCACAATTTGATTATACACAATTTTGCCTTGCAAAACAAGCGGTTCTAGTTTATAATATTTCATAGAATAAAATTCAGCGCGCCCGACGTGCGAGGACGTGCGAGGAGTGATATATGATTTTGGTTACGGGCGGAGCAGGCTACATCGGCTCCCATTGCGTGAGAGAACTCAAAGAAAGAAACATGGACGTCGTAGTTTACGACAATCTTGTCACGGGACATATCGAATCCGTGCCGTCGGACGTGCCGTTTGTCAAAGGCGACATCTTTGATGTCGAACTTTTGCGTGAAACGTTCAGAAAATACGGCGTAGATTCCGTCATTCACTTTGCGGCGTACTCTCTTGTCGGAGAAAGTATGGTCAATCCTGCGAAGTATTATCACAACAACGTTGCCGGCACGCTTGCGCTTTTGGACGCTATGATTGCCGAAAACGTCAAATATCTCGTGTTCTCGTCCTCGGCGGCGACTTACGGAGATTGCGGCGACGGTCTTATCACCGAGGAAAGTCCGCAGCATCCCACCAGCGTGTACGGTCAAACCAAGCTCATGATGGAGCAGTTTATGCAAGATTACGACAAGGCGTACGGACTCAAATACGTTGCTTTGCGCTACTTCAATGCGGCGGGCGCACACAAGAGCGGTGAAATCGGCGAGGCGCACAAGCCCGAATCCCACCTTATCCCCATCATTTTGCAAGTGGCAAACGGCACGAGAGATCACATCGGCATTTTCGGCGACGATTATCCCACACCCGACGGCACTTGCGTGAGGGACTATATTCACATCACCGACCTTGCCGACGCTCATATCCGTGCTCTCGACTATCTCAAACACGGCGGAAAATCCACCTACTACAACCTCGGCAACGGCAACGGATTCAGCGTCAAAGAGGTTATCGACGTGACCGAAAAAGTGACGGGACGCCATATCGAAAGGACAATCGAAGGCCGTCGTCCCGGCGATCCGGCAACCCTTGTCGCATCCAGCGAGAAGATAAAGAGAGAGCTTGGCTGGAAGCCTCGATACGACAGCCTCGAAAGCATCGTTTCGTCCGCATGGAAGTGGCACTCGACGCATCCGCACGGCTATGAAAAGTGATTTTCATTTCATAGAAATGACTTTTTGAAAATCGCAATCGAAGTCGCAACGAGAATATCGCGTTGCGACTTACGAATATATTGTACAAACGATTATGCGGCGAAAACGTCGCATAGAAAAATCCGTCGTCGGAATTTGACGGCTTAGGACAAATTCGACGCTTGAAAAGAGGGGGTGCTTATGCAAGTCAGAAAAGCAATAATACCTTGTGCGGGGTTCGGAACGAGATTCCTGCCCGTCACCAAGGTTTTGCCCAAAGAATTGTTGCCCATCGTGGATACGCCTGCGCTGTGCTACATCGTCGACGAGGCGGTGAAGAGCGGCATAGAGGAGATCATGATCGTCATATCTCCGCAAAAAGAAAGTATAAAACGCCTTTTCGAGCCGAACGTTCGGCTCAACGAGCATCTTTTGTCGCAAGGCGAAAAGGAAGCGTACGAGCTTGCCAACGCAGAAATCGGGGCAAAGGTGTCTTTTGTCACGCAAAAGACGATGGACGGCAACGCAAACGCAATAAAACTTTGCAAAGACTTTGTGAACGGCGAGCCGTTCGCCGTGCTTTTCGGCGACGACGTGATGTACGTAAAAGAGGGTGAAAAGCCCGTTACCAAGCAACTTATCGACGCATATTACGCCACGAACGGCGCGTCTATAGTGGGGTGTCAGCGCACGAGCGAAGAGGTTGCAAGACGTTGCGGCGTGATGATAAAGAAGTCGGCAATAGACGACAAAACCACGCTTATCGACGGCATAATCGAAAAACCGCAAAGCGAACTTCCCAGCGCATTGGTATCTCTCGGAAGATTTGTGCTTGCCCCTTCGATATTCGACGCAATCGAGCGCACGCCGTACACTCGCGGCGAGGCATATTTGACGGATTCGATAAGCATTCTTGCCAAAGAAAAAGACGTATGCGCCTACGAATTTAGCGCAAGACGCTACGATATAGGCAACAAAGAAGGCTATCTCGAAGCAACCGTCGAGTACGCTCTGCGAGACAAGGATCTCGACTGCGAATTCAAAGAGTATTTGAGAAATATAACAAAAGAATTATAAAACGGTGAACGGAAGAATTTGCGACATATGCGGCGTAAGAGAAGCGACTCTTTTTGAAAGCGTGGTTGTTGACAACAACCCCGTCGAATACGCGTATTGTCAAAGTTGCTACGAAAACGCTTTGAAATGCGGCAAAAGTCCGCACGAAGAGGCGGATTATAGGCTTTCAAGACGCACCAAAGAGTGCAAATATTGCGGATATACGATTGAGGATTTTGAAAAGAATTTCCTTTTCGGTTGTGCGAATTGTTATTCTCAAATGCGAAAAATCGCACTCGACGCGGCAAGCAAATCGCAAGGCGTAAACGCCGAACTTTTGCAAGCTCGTCCGCCGCAAAACGTCGTTCACAGCGTTTGCGAACTTGAAAGCGAAAACGGATTGAGATTGCAACAAAGCGGTTTGAACACTCTCAAATCCGCAAAGGATTGCACGGTAAACGAGCTTGTCAAAAACAACGTCGTATCGTCGAGAATAAGGCTTGCGCGCAACGTCGTGGGGCTTGAATTTCCTCGCAATTTGAAGGTTACGGACGAAAGAGTCGTCAATCTCATAAACGGCGCGTATTCTGCGGCGCAGGGCGTGTTCGAGGCAAGATTGTTGCCTATGAACAAACTTGACAAAGAACGGAAAAAAGCTCTTATTGAAAGGCATCTCATCTCGCTTGCGCTTGCCAACAACACTCAAAACGGAGCGGTTATAGTCGAGGGCGACAAGAAATTCGGCATCTCGGTTATGCTCAACGAAGAGGACCATATAAGAGAGCAGTGCGTGGAGGAGGGATTCAACCTCAAAGGCGCGTACGAAAGATTGCGCGCATACGACGAAAGGTTGTTGCATGCTTTGCCGATTGCCTACGACGCTCAACTCGGGTTTTTGACGGCGTGTCCAACCAATCTCGGCACGGGAATGAGAGCGTCGTGTATGCTGTTTTTGCCGGCATTGAAGAGGGCGGGAGCAATCGAGGACACGCTCAAAACATTCAAGAGCGAATTCGGCTTGACGATACGCGGAGTGTACGGCGAAGGAAGCGACGCCGCATACGATATGTACCAGATTTCCAACTCTCGCACGCTGGGAGTGAGCGAGGGTGAAATTATATCTCACGTCGAGCAAGCCGTGGCGCGTATGTGCTATTGCGAAAGGGTTGCGCTCGAAAAACTCGTCAAAGAAAAGCAAACCGAGCTTTTGGACGGCATATCGCGCAGTTACGCCGTGCTGAAAGGTGCGTATGCACTCACCGCGCAAGAACTTATGAAATTGCTCGTCGACGTAAAAATCGGCGTAATATTGGGCATTTTGCCTATAAAATCAACTGCGATAACGGACGAAATGATATGGGCGTGTTCCGCCTCGTCCTTGCAGATTATCACAAACGGAAGCAGCGAAGAGGAGCGTGACAAAGCGCGCGCTCGCATCGTTCGCAAACTTTTGACGGAGGAAGAATGATAACGTATTCGGACAATGCTCGACTCGTGCTTCAAAGAGCCAACGAACTTGCCGTACGCACGGGCGGACTTGTTTGCACCGAACACATTTTGTTCGGTCTTTTGGACGTGGACGGCTCGGCGGCGCAAAGACTTTTGAACGGTTGCGGAGTGTACGAAGAAGACGTGATACCCGTGTTTTCGCCAATGCCCACTCGTCCCGTGGTGGAGATGTCCGCAAGAGCATCCAGGGCGGTGCAAAACGCAAAAGAGGTCGCGGCGCGCCTTGGTTCGCAAGTGGTGGGCACGGAGCATATTTTATATACGATTTTGGACGAAACGTCCTCGGTTGCAAGCAACGTTTTGCGCGCAAAGGGCGTTGATCCCGAATATTTGCAACGCCTGACGTACAATGCGATAGTTTCAAGCGGCGGCGGCAGAGCGACAATGTGCCTTGCAAACGGAAATGAGGAAAGCATAAAGGACGTTTTGAGCGGTTACGTGTCCGATTTCTTCGGCGAAAGCGAACAAAATACGCACAAAAACGGCGGCGCAGCGTTTGAAAACAGCGAAAAAATCGCAAAAAACAACGATAATTATTACGAAAATTCACGCAAAAACGAAGACGATTTCGACTTGTCTAAATTCGGCACGGATTTGACGCAAAAAGCGCGCGACGGCAAGCTCGATCCCGTCATCGGAAGGGGCAAGGAAACCGAAAGAGTCATTCAGGTGCTTTGTCGCAGGACGAAAAACAATCCCGTGCTCATAGGCGAGCCGGGCGTGGGCAAAAGCGCGGTTATAGACGGACTTGCTCAACGAATAGTGGCAGGCGACGTTCCCGACGCGTTGAGGGGCAAAATCGTGTTTTCGCTCGACCTTACCTCGCTCGTTGCCGGCACGCGATACAGAGGCGACTTCGAAGAAAGACTCAAAGCCACTCTCAACGGCATAAAGCAAAGGGGCAACGTGCTTCTTTTCATAGACGAAATTCACACCATACTCAAGGCGGGTTCGAGCGAGGGCGGTCTGGACATAGCAAACATATTGAAGCCCATGCTCGCAAGGGGCGAATTGCAGACGATAGGCGCGACCACGCTTGAAGAATATCGCAAACAATTTGAGCAAGACAGTGCGTTAGAACGCCGATTTCAGCCTGTTTTGGTGGAAGAGCCCAGCGTGAGCGACACCATTGAAATTTTGCAGGGATTGAAGCCGAAATACGAGGCGCATCACGGCGTTACGATAACAGACGAAGCGATATCTTCGGCGGCGATTTTGTCGGACAGATACGTTGCGGACAGATTCCTTCCAGACAAGGCGATAGACCTTATCGACGAGGCGGCGTCGAGAAAGAAGATTTTTTCCTTTACCACTCCCGGCGAAATTCGCGATTTGGAAAACAAAATCAAGCAAGCCGAACTCGATTTGAGCGAGGCAAAACGCAGAGAAAACTACGAACTTTGCGGAAAATACAAGGCACTCCGCGACGATTATATCGAGCAAAAAGAAAAAGCCGAAATCGAGTGGAAAGAGAAATGTAAAAACACCGATTTGTCCATAGGCGAGGACGAAATTGCCGAAGTCGTGGGCAATTGGACGGGCATCCCCGTAAGGCGAATAACAGAGGGCGAGAGCGAAAAACTCGTCAATCTCGAAAAAACATTGCAATCCAAAGTTATCGGACAAGACGAGGCTTGCTCTGCCGTTGCAAAGGCGGTGAAGAGAGCAAGAGCGGGGTTGAAAGATCCCAAACGCCCGATAGGTTCGTTCATTTTCCTCGGCCCGACGGGCGTCGGTAAAACGGAACTTGCAAAGGCACTCGCTAGTGCGCTTTTCGGCGACGAAGATTTGCTCATCCGCGTGGATATGAGCGAGTATATGGAAAAGGACAGCGTGTCGAGGCTCATAGGCTCCGCACCGGGACTGGTAGGCTTCGAAGAGGGCGGACAGCTCACCGAAAAGGTGCGCAGAAAGCCGTATTCGGTTGTGCTTTTCGATGAAATCGAAAAAGGACATCCCGACATTTTCAACATCTTGTTGCAAATTTTGGAGGACGGCATACTCACGGACAGTCACGGCCGCACTGTAAGTTTCAAAAACACGGTGGTGATTCTTACTTCCAACATCGGCGCAAAAGAAGCGTCTGCGCCGCAACGCACGTTGGGATTCGCAAGCGAAAAAGCGGTTGAAAACGAAAGCGAAAGAGTGCGTCAAAGCCACGTGCAAGCACTCAAAGGCGCAATGAAACCCGAAATCATCAATCGTATAGACGAAATCGTCGTGTTCAAAAAACTCGACAAGGCAAGTCTTCTCAAAATTGCCGATTTGATGTTTGCGTCTCTTGAAAAACGCTTGGAAAGCAAGGATATATCGGTGACGATAACGCAAAGCGCAAAGGATTATATCGTAAGCGAAGGCTACGACGCCGAATACGGCGCAAGACCGTTGAGAAGAACGCTCCAAAGACTTGTCGAAGACAAGCTCAGTGAAAAACTTATCAGAGCGGAAATCTCGTCGGGCGACAAAGTAAAAATAGACTTCGACGGAAACAACCTGGTGTTTGAAAGCAACGCTTGATATTGCAATTTGATTGGAAGAATGGCATGGCATCCGCCCCGATTAAGTTGCATTCTTCCCATTGTCATTCCGAGCAACGTTGAGGAATCTAGGCACAAGCCGCATTTCGCTACGCTGGATTCTTCACTACGTTCAGAATGACAGTATGGGTGGGACACCCACACCCGATTAGAATGAACGGCGATGTGGGCAGCGTTAAACAACACATCCTGTGAATGTGTTGTAGCCAAAGCGAACG